>Ga0209066_10000165_pt1 | contig 100061 bp, 87 predicted proteins | sample All_14_2_FD_187198 | JGI IMG/M metagenome (GOLD analysis project Ga0209066, IMG submission 187198) | Freshwater microbial communities in response to fracking from Pennsylvania, USA - Allegheny Zone_MetaG_DW_15 (SPAdes) (version 2) ...
CAGCAAAAAGTGGACGATGCCGATTCGAGATTGGAAAGCCGCGCTGACTCGATTTACTATTCAGTTCGACGACCGGATGAACAACGTTTAACTCAAACCCCGTTTACACAAAATTCCGGACACGCTCAGTGCGGAAGCCCCGGCTGACCGGCCCTTCGCCATCGAGCCGCCAGCGCCGCAGCGTCTTGAGACTGACCTGCCAGCGGTCGGCCACATGCTTTTCGGTCATCACGGGGTAGTGCATCTTTTTCTCCTGAACAGATGACCCCATGACAACGCTGTTCACCGTAGAAGCCAAGTTGATGTTCAGGGCATGCCCGCGTCGCCAAGTTCGGGCGGCAGATGCTTGTCAAGATCGACTTCGACGCCTGCGACGATTGAACGGATGCAATCAACAAGGGCGCCATCGGCAGGCACATACGTGGCTTCGTAAGCCTGCACGAGTCCAGCCAGGTCGTTCAGCCGCTTCCCCTCTGGCGTTTCCAGAGCGGGGTCTGAATCCACGAGCGCGGAGGCTTCCTTGAGAGCGGCCCGGTACTCTGCCTCCGTGCGAATCTTGTGGATGTTCATGCTGACCGACCTCTCTCAAGCCTTGACGGTATTCAAGCGCTGCATCAGCGTCATCGGATGCTGCGGTGACTCCTGGAAGCCGTAGTGCTCGTAGAACTGCTTGGCGCGGTCGTGGAGAGCGTGGACGAGCAGCGCCCGGACACCGGCGTTCTGCGAAACGTTCACCGCTCGACCGACTGCGTCCTGCAGCAGAGATGCTCCAAGCTTGATGCCTTGCGCCCGATGGTCGACGGCCAGCCGGGCCAGAACCATCACGGGCACTGGACCGGGCATGTTGCGTCGCACGCTGCTGGTTGCCGCTTGGTGTGAAACCGCGCCTGCGGCCATCGCGTAGTAGCCGTAGACATGCCCTTCCTGATCCGTGACGACGAAGGTGCGGCTGGCACCGCTCAATTGGTTGGTCAGTGCCCGGCGCTTGAGCCATTCATCGAGACTGGCTTCACCGCAAGCGAAATCGTCCAGGATGTGGGTGGCGGCGAGCGGAATCGGTGCGCTCAGTTGCAAGCTCATGCTGCGCCGCTGCTCCAGGGTGCCTTGACAGCCATGAGACGTTCAAGCCCGGGGTTGGGGCCGGGGGGGGCGTCGAGCATCGCGGTGAACTGCTTGAACTTGTCGGCGTCCAGGCTGAAAAAAACCTGATCCAGCACCACGGACTGCGCGCGGTCGCAGGCCGCTTCGAGCATGAAGTCCGAGCGGTTCTTGCCAAGCAGGCTGGCCGCGTGATCGATCAGGTCGCGCTGTTCGGGCAAGGCCCGCAGATTGATGGCGGCGTCACGCATTGGTTTCTCCTATTCGAACATACACAACAGATATACATATTGTGGCGCAGCGTGTAGCTGTTGTCAATACGAGATACACCCAATGCCGCAGGTCCGGGTGCCGAGTGGTAGCCAGTACACCGTTTCAAAACCTGCTCTCCGGGGTTGTTCCAGTTCGGACGGATGTCCACGGAAACGGCCAAGAAAAGTGTTGACGAAGTGGCTTGAAAAAACTGGCCACCCAGGCCGGCGACCAATTCAAGATGGGCGTGCTGCTTTATGACGGCACTGAAACGCTGCCCCTCGGTGACGCGATGTGGGCGGCACCCTTGTCATCCTTGTGGGGGCGCTAACAAAAGCCGTATGACTTACTGGAGTCCTTTTTCGTTCTGGCAGCAAGGCCAGTATCCGACCGCACCACGCCGCCAGACTGCGTGTTCAGTTGACGATGCTGGACAAGGCGAAGGGGCCGAAAGACATGAATGCGCCAGGTTGGCGTCTGCATGCTTTGAGCGGTGATTTGCACGGGCTGTTTTCGATTACGGTGAATGGAAACTGGCGCCTTACCTTACGCCTTGAGGCTAGAGATGCTGTACTGGTGAATTATCAGGATGACCACTAGGAGAACGACAATGAGCAGGATGCACGACCCGGCGCACCCCGGGGAGGTTCTCAAGGAATGGATGCCGGAAGGCATGACGGTCACGATGGCGGCGGGGCCATTGGGGGGGGCGCGCGTGATGTTGTCCAAGATTTTGAATGCCAAGGCGGGAATTTCAGCCGAGATGGCCTTGCGTTTGTCTACCTGGCTGGGCACGACATACCGTTCGCCTCCTGCCTGATGCTATGGCGAGGTTGTGTTGCTGGAATTGACGAATCCTTGACGGTCGACCGTGAAAACGGGATGAAAAACCTGACGCTTAGCCGCGGATGCTGTCTGGCAGGTGGCTTTCTATCAGTTTGAGGAGCGGTGCGAAGACTTTGGGGGTGCCGGCAATGATGTTGCCGCTGTCCAGATAGCTGCCTTCGCCACGCAGGTCGCTGACCAGGCCGCCGGCTTCGGAGATGAGCAGGGCGCCGGCAGCCATGTCCCAGGGGGCCAGGCCGAACTCCCAGAAGGCGTCGTAGCGGCCGCTGGCGACATAGGCCAGGTCGAGCGAGGCGGCGCCCGGCCGGCGCTGGCCTGCTGTCTTGCTGGCGATGTCCTTGAAGATGGCGAGGTAGAGGTCGATCTTGTCGAATTCGCGATAGGGGAAGCCGGTGCCGATCAGGGTGTCTTGCAGCTTGGTGCGGCGCGAGACGCGAATGCGCCGTTCGTTGAGGAAGGCGCCGCCGCCTTTGCTGGCGGTAAAGAGTTCGTTGCGATTGGGGTCAAAGACCACGGCTTGTTCGATGCTGTTGCCGCGGGCGAGGGCGATGGAGACGGCGTATTGCGGCAGGCCGTGGATGAAGTTGGTGGTGCCGTCCAGCGGGTCGATGATCCACTGGTAGTCGCTGTCGCCACCGGCCTTGCCGGCAGCCTGGCCAGACTCCTCTGCTAGAATGCCGTAACTCGGGTAGGCATCCTGCAGGGTTTCGATAATCGCCGCTTCGGCAGCCTTATCGACCTCGGTGACAAAGTCGTTCGGCTGCTTGGTCGTGACTTTGAGCAAATCGACGTCATTGGACGCGCGATTGATGATTTGGCCGGCGCGACGCGCCGCCTTGATGGCGATATTCAGGGCTGGATGCATGGCTTAAAGAACTGTCGGGTGGCCGCAGCCACCCGATGTGTATTTGGAAAGAGCGGATTTTACACCATGAACCCGGAAGTCCTGTTGTCTCGCATTCGTGTCGTTTTGTGTCGTCCCAGCCACCCCGGCAATATTGGGGCGGCGGCCCGGGCCATGAAGACCATGGGTATGTCGGACCTGCGCTTGGTGACGCCCAAGCAGTTTCCTGATCCGGAAGCGGATACGCGGGCGACGGGTGCGGTCGACGTGCTGCAGCAGGCAAAAATCACTGCCACATTGGCTGAGGCGCTGCGCGGTACGGTGCATGCCGTGGCTATGACGGCGCGCCAGCGCGATTTGGGGCCGCTGATCGGCACGCCACGCGATGAGGTGCGCCAATTGCTTTCCCTGGCGGCGGAGGGCGAGGTGGCGCTGGTGTTTGGTAACGAGACGATGGGGTTGACGAACGAGGAGGTTCTGCAGTGTCAGTCGGCGGTGACCATTCCGACGCATCCGGGCTTCAGTTCGCTCAACTTGGGGGCGGCGGTGCAGGTGTTGTGCTACGAGTGCCGGATGAGTGCCTACGACGATCAGGCGCCCTGGCGTCAGGCGGCTGTGACGCCGCATCGCTCGCCGCTGGCGACCCATGATGAGGTCGAGGGCTTATATGGGCATCTGGAGCGTCTGGCGACGACTACAGGCTTCTACAACCCACTGCAGCCGGGTCGGCTCTTGGCCAAGTTGCGCCGTTTGTTTGGCCGGGCGCATCTGGAGCGGGACGAGGTGAATATCCTGCGCGGCATATTGGCTTCGGCCGAAAAACCCACGGCTTACGGTCGACGTTCCTCAAATGGAAAAACCCCGCAATAGGCGGGGTTTTTAGAAGTAGTGGGCCGAAAACTTAGTTAACGGCGTCTTTGAGGCCTTTGCCAGCGCGGAACTTCGGCGACTTGGCGGCCTTGATTTCCAGGGTTTTGCCGGTGCGCGGGTTGCGGCCGGTGCGGGCGGCGCGCTCACCGACATAGAAGGTGCCAAAGCCGATCAGGCTGACGGTATCGCCATTCTTCAGGGCATCCTTGATGGCATCGACGGCGGCATCCAGTGCGCGGCCTGCGGCCAGCTTGGAGATGTCGGCAGCGTCGGCGATCTGGTCGATCAGTTCAGTCTTGTTCATTGTGAGGTCCCCTAGAAATTGGTCGGTGTGGTGAATATTTGCGAGGTCGAATTTATATCTCTCGCCAAAAGCCCGTGTCAAGCGGATTCTTCCGCGGTCAACGAGTGAAAAACGGCAGAAACAATGCGTTTAACATTGTTTCTGCCGTTGGTTTTTATGCTTAGTGGGTGAGGAGCGCTTTGGCAGCTCCTTCGGTGGCGGTGGCGGGCTGGGCTTCTTCGGCCAGAACCGGTTCGGGCAGGGCTTCTGGCAGGCGTTCCAGGGCCTTTTCGAGCACTTGGTCGATCCACTTGACCGGGACGATTTCGATCCGGTTTTTGATGTTGTCGGCCATATCCGCCAGATCTTTGACATTTTCCTGTGGGATCAGCGCGGTTTTTAGACCGCCGCGGACAGCGGCCAGCAGTTTTTCTTTCAGGCCGCCAATGGCCAGGACTTCACCGCGCAGGGTGATCTCGCCGGTCATGCAGACGTCGCAACGCACCGGGATGCCGGTAAAGGACGAGACCAGGGCGGTGGTCATGGCGATGCCGGCGGACGGGCCGTCCTTGGGCGTGGCACCTTCCGGCACGTGGATGTGCAGGTCGGTCTTTTCGAAGACGTCGTTCTTGATGCCGAGGCGGTGGGCGCGGGCCCGGACGACCGAACGGGCGGCTTCGACTGATTCCTTCATCACGTCGCCCAGCGAACCAGTGCGCAGGATATTGCCCTTGCCCGGCATGTTGGCGCATTCGATGGTCAGCAATTCACCGCCGACTTCCGTCCAGGCCAGGCCGGTGACCTGGCCGATCTGGTTTTCCTTTTCTGCCATGCCAAAGCTGTAGCGCTGCACGCCGAGGAATTTATCCAGATTTTTGGCGTTGACCGTGATCTTGCTCTCGCGTTTCTTCATCACCAGAGTCTTGACGACCTTGCGGCAGATTTTGGAAATTTCGCGTTCGAGGGCACGCACGCCGGCTTCCCGGGTGTAGTAACGGACGATGTCGCGCAGGGCGCTTTCGGCCACGATCAATTCGCTGGCCTTGACGCCATTATTTTTCATCTGCTTGGGCAGCAGGTAGCGCAGCGCGATATTGACCTTTTCATCCTCGGTGTAGCCCGACAGGCGGATGACTTCCATCCGGTCGAGCAGGGGGGCCGGGATGTTCAGGGTGTTGGCGGTGGCGACAAACATGACGTCCGATAGGTCGAAATCGACCTCGACGTAATGATCCTGGAAGGTGTTGTTCTGTTCCGGGTCGAGTACTTCGAGCAGTGCCGATGAGGGGTCGCCACGGAAATCCTGGCCCAGTTTGTCGACTTCGTCGAGCAGGAAGAGCGGATTGCGCACGCCGACCTTGCTGAGGCTTTGCAGAATCTTGCCCGGCATCGAGCCGATGTAAGTCCGGCGATGGCCGCGGATTTCAGCTTCGTCGCGGACGCCGCCGAGCGCCATGCGGACGAACTTACGGTTGGTTGCCTTGGCGATCGACTGACCGAGCGAGGTCTTGCCGACTCCGGGTGGGCCAACCAGACAGAGAATCGGCGCCTTGACCTTGTCGACGCGTTGTTGCACGGCGAGGTATTCGACAATGCGTTCCTTGACCTTTTCCAGGCCGAAATGGTCGGCGTCGAGGATTTTTTCAGCGGCCAGCAGGTCTTTGCTGGTCCGGGTTTTTTTGCGCCAAGGCAGGCCGATCAGCGTTTCGATGAAATTGCGGACGACCGTGGCTTCGGCCGACATCGGTGACATCAAGCGCAATTTCTTGAGCTCGCCCTGGGCCTTGGCCAGGCCTTCCTTGCTCATGCCCGCCGCTTTGATTTTCTTGTCCAGTTCCTCAAGGTCGGCACCTTCTTCGCCTTCGCCGAGTTCTTTCTGGATGGCCTTGACCTGTTCGTTCAGGTAATACTCGCGCTGGCTTTTTTCCATCTGGCGTTTGACGCGGCCACGGATGCGTTTTTCAACCTGCAGGATGTCGATTTCGGCTTCGAGTTGCGACAACAAGCGGTCGATGCGGTCGCGGACATTTTCCATTTCCAGCACGTCCTGCTTTTGCTCCAGCTTGAGCGGCAGGTGGGCGGCGATGGTGTCGGCCAGGCGGCCGGCATCTTCAATGCCGGAGATCGAGGACAGGACTTCGGGCGGGATTTTCTTGTTTAGTTTGACGAACTGGTCGAACTGGGCGACCACGGCGCGGCGCATGGCCTCGATTTCGTGGTCTTCAAGGCCGGCTTGCGGCAGCGTTACCGCGGTGGCCATGAACAGCTCGTTCTGCACGGTAATGGCATCGACGCGGGCGCGTTGCGTCCCTTCGACCAGCACCTTGACCGTGCCATCCGGCAGCTTGAGCATTTGTAGAATATTGGCCATGCAGCCGATACGGTAGAGGTCATCCGGCTCGGGGTCGTCCTTGGCGGCTGACTTTTGCGCCACCAGCAGAATGTTCTTGCCTGTTTCCATGGCCAGTTCCAGCGCCTTGATGGATTTGGGGCGGCCGACGAACAGCGGAATGACCATGTGCGGAAAGACGACGACATCGCGCAGTGGCAGCAGCGGCAGTTCGACGGTTTCCGGAAGCGTGTTGGGGTTGGACATTACGATGCCTTTGAAATAGGTATGAGCCCCCTAAGTGGGGGCAGGAAACCGGTATTCAAGGACCGGATCAGTTGGAGCCGGAAACCTTGGGCTGATCAGCGTAAATGAGCAGCGGCGCGGTGTCGCCATTGATCATGTTCTCGTCGATCACCACTTTTTCGACATTGTCCATGCCCGGGAGTTCGTACATGGTGTCGAGCAGGGCGTGCTCCATGATCGAACGCAGGCCACGCGCGCCCGTCTTGCGCTCAAGTGCTTTCTTGGCGATGGCAGCCAGAGCGGCCGGACGGATTTCCAGCTCGACTTCTTCCATGTTGAACAGCTTCTGGTATTGCTTGACCAGCGCGTTCTTGGGTTCGGTCAGAATCTGGATCAGGGCATCTTCTTCCAGTTCCTGCAGGGTCGCGACGACAGGCAGGCGACCGATCAGTTCGGGAATCAGACCAAACTTGATCAGGTCTTCCGGTTCGACGTCGAGCAGGGTTTTGCCCACTTCCTTGCCGTCGTCCTTGCTCTTCACTTCGGCAGCAAAGCCGATGCCGCCCTTTTCGGAGCGGTTGCGGATGACCTTTTCCAGGCCGGCAAAGGCGCCGCCGCAGACGAACAGGATGTTGGTGGTGTCGACCTGGACGAAGTCCTGATTCGGGTGCTTGCGGCCGCCTTGGGGCGGGATCGAAGCGGTGGTGCCTTCGATCAGCTTGAGCAGGGCTTGCTGCACGCCTTCGCCTGAGACGTCACGGGTGATCGACGGGTTGTCGGATTTGCGCGAGATCTTGTCGATTTCGTCAATATAGACGATGCCTTGCTGGGCCTTCTCGACATCGTAGTCGCACTTTTGCAGCAGTTTCTGGATGATGTTCTCGACGTCTTCGCCGACATAGCCGGCCTCGGTCAGCGTGGTGGCATCGGCCATCACAAAGGGGACGTTGAGCAGGCGGGCGAGTGTTTGGGCGAGCAGTGTCTTGCCGGAGCCGGTCGGGCCGATCAGCAGGATGTTGCTCTTGGATAGTTCAACATCGCCGGTATTCTTGGCGGTGTGGCGCAGGCGCTTGTAGTGGTTGTACACAGCGACGGCGAGGATGCGCTTGGCTACTTCCTGACCGATCACATACTGGTCGAGAATGCTGCTGATCTCGCGCGGCGTTGGCAGGTCGGAGCGACCCGCCTTGGCGGCTTCTTCCGGCAATTCATCGCGCACGATATCGGTGCATAGCGCGATGCATTCGTCGCAAATGAATACCGACGGGCCGGCAATCAGCTTTTTGACTTCATGCTGGCTTTTGCCGCAAAAGGAACAGTAAAGCAGTTTTTCCTGGCCGCCTTTGGTCATCGCTAACTCCTCGTTCAAGCCGCGTCGCGGCGGGTCAATACTTTGTCGATCAGGCCATAGTCAGCCGCTTCCTGGGCCGACATGAAATTGTCCCGGTCGGTATCTTTTTCGAGTTGTTCCAGCGGTTGACCGCAATGCTCGGCCATGATGCGGTTCAACTTGTCCTTGATCGACAGAATTTCACGGGCGTGGATGGCGATATCGGATGCCTGGCCCTGGAAGCCGCCCAGCGGCTGATGGATCATCACGCGCGAGTTGGGCAGCGCGAAGCGCTTGCCCTTGGTGCCGGCGTTGAGCAGGAAGGCGCCCATCGAGGCGGCCTGACCGATGCACAGGGTCGATACGTCGGGCTTGATGAACTGCATGGTGTCGTAAATCGACATCCCTGCCGTCACCGAACCCCCGGGCGAGTTGATGTAGAAATAGATGTCCTTGTCCGGATTTTCGGCTTCAAGGAATAGCAATTGGGCAACGACCAGATTGGCGCTGACGTCGTTGACCGGACCGACCAGAAAAATCACCCGCTCCTTCAACAGGCGCGAATAGATGTCGTACGCCCGTTCGCCGCGTCCGCTCTGCTCAACCACCATCGGGACCAGGCCCAGTGCCTGCGGGTCCCAGTTGCTTGCGTTGTCGATATTCATGTCAGCCCTTGTGTGTTGCATTTAAGACGGTTGTCGCTTTTGTGACAGGGGAAGGAATGTCATCGCGAGGGCTGTTGATGCGTTGCGTAGTCCTCGCGATGACCGGTTTCTTCCTTTATTGCTGCTGCGGGTTCATCAGTTCGTCGAAGGCGACCGCCTTGTCGGCAACCTGGGCCTTGCTCAGCACCCAGGCGACCACATTGTTTTCGATTGCCACGCCTTCCACTTCGCCGAGGCGCTGTGGCTGGGCGTAGTACCAGCGGATCACTTCTTCCGGTTGTTCGTAGCTGGCGGCCGATTCTTCGACCATGCTGCGCACTTGTTCCGGCGTTGCTTGAAGATTTTCCGTCTTGACCACTTCAGCAAGGATCAGGCCAAGAGTGACGCGGCGCTTGGCCTGGTCAGCAAACCATTCGGGTTGCATCGGCATGTCTTTGGTTTTCATGCCGCGCTGTTCCATGTCCTGGCGGGCCGCCTGCATCAGACGCTGAACTTCCATGTCGACCAGGGCGGCCGGTACGGCAATCGGGTTGGCCTTGAGCAAGGCTTCCATGACCTGATCCTTGACCTTGGCTTCGATGCGGTTCTTCACTTCGCGCTTGAGGTTGGCTTCGATCTCGCCGCGCATTTTGTCGACGTCGCCATCTGCAACGCCCATCATCTTGGCGAAATCGGCATCAACGTCCGGCAGGCGCGGTGCCATGACCTGCTTGACGGTGATGTCAAACTGGACGGTCTGGCCGGCCAGGTCAGCGGCGTGGTAATCGGCCGGGAAGGCGAGGTCGAAGGTCTTGCTCTCGCCGGCAGTGCAACCGGTCACGGCATTTTCAAAATCGGGCAGCATCATGCCCTGGCCGAGGACGAAGGGGTAATCGTTGGCGGCGCCGCCCAGGAAGGCCACGCCGTCTTTCTTGCCGAGGAAGTCGATCACGACGCGGTCACCCTTTTCGGCGGCACGGTCGGTGGCGTCGAAACGGATGCGCTGCTGGCGCAGGATGTCGACCGTTTTGTCGATTTCGGCGGCGCCGACGTCGAGTAGCGGGCGCTCGATTTCTGCGGTCGACACGTCACCCGGGGCAAATTCCGGGTAAATCTCGAAGGTGGCGGCGAACAGCATCTGGCTATCGTCTTCTGAAGTCTTCGGTTCGATGCGCGGGTAGCCGGCGACGCGCAGCTTCTGGGCGTTCACGGTGTCGGCAAAGATGCGGTCGAGTTGTTCGGCCAGCGCTTCGTGGCGAGCTTGCTCACCATACTGCTGCTTGACGATGGAAAACGGCACTTTGCCCGGACGGAAACCCGCCATCTTGATATTCTTGCCCATGCGCTTCAGGCGTTGTTCCATGTCCTTTTCCACATCGGCAATGGCGACCGCCAGGTCGATGGTGCGTTCGAGTTCGTTAGCTTGTGCAGTAGTTGCTTCCATGAAAGTTCCTTGTGACTTCGGAGCCGAAAAATAAAGCGGATAATTCTATCACGCTCCCATCGTCGCCAAGATGCTTGCACCCATTCGAAGAAATTCTGCAAAAGGCCTAGACAGAGCCGTTTAGGCGACATACAATGCGCGCCTTCCTGCAGCGGCGGCTGTAGCTCAGTTGGTAGAGTCCCGGATTGTGATTCCGGTTGTCGTGGGTTCGAGCCCCATCAGTCGCCCCAAAGAATTCAAGAGGTTACGTGCAATTTGTCCGTAACCTCTTTTTGTTTCTGATCCCGTGTAAGCGCTGCTGTAAGCAAATTTAATCAACGCTTTTGAGCGCCAAACCTTCCAAATTCGTTGAGTAATTGTTAATAAAAACAACTGCTTGTTGATTGTTTGGGAATTGGTCTGCTTTGCTCACTTCCCTGCCGTTATCCGCGTTTCAAAACCCCCTTTCTTGCGGTAGGGCTCAAGGTCTAGGTCCTGCAGCGCCGGTAACGGTGCCGGACAATGCGCTTTAGGACTATGGCCAGGCAGGCGTGGCAAGGCTAGGTGGTGTGGCTCCAGTCATCCACCTTGAAATTTCCGGGTACACGTCTGAAGACGCGATCCCGGGTAATGAGCACGACTTCGTTACGCACTGTGCTTGCTGCAAGATCCAGAGTTTTGGCATGCGCAGCGATCATCATGTCCATCGGCGCGAGTGTGATACCTGTCGCCTCGCACTCGGCGCGCAATGCACCATAGACCTCGCCGACTTCGGTTGTCCATGGCAAGACCGTAACGCGGATCAGGAACTCGCGAACGCGAGCGGCCAGGCCCGGCGGATGGCCCCGTTTGGCGACGCCATACAGCAGTTCAGCCTGTGTTACGGCAGAGATCGCAATGCTGGCCATGGGCACGGCCACCAACCGCTCACGTACTTGTGGGATGTCACCCTTGATGATGTGACTCGCGATGTTCGTGTCGAGTAGGTAAGTCGTCATTCACCGGCTTCCTCGAATGGATCGCGCGACGGTACTCCTTGCTTTCGATCCGCCTCACTCATGAAATCAGCGGGAACTTCCGTTGTCGCATCGAGAGCGAAGAAACCTGCCCAGGACTCGGGGTGACGCGACAGGATGATGTCGCCTGTGACCGGGTCGCGGCGGATATAAACCTCCTTTTCCTCGAAGCGGTATTCGAGTGGCAGGCGGACGGCCTGGCTGCGTCCGGTTACAAAAATTTTCGCGGTCTGGGTCATCTCGATCTCCTTCGCCAACGCTCGGCCCGAGGGGCGAACGGTGTATGTCGCGGATGGAATCGAAGAAACCTGGAGACCATCCATCTAGTTGATATATACCAAAGAATATATCCGAAGGTGGTATGTATCAAGCCGTATATCCGTTGGCTTTTGAGAGTACCAGGGTTGGACAAGGCGTTTTCTCGGTGACCGCCTGTCAGGGTTGGCGATCGTGCGGGGTGTTTTCGGATTAACTTCATGGAGAACTGGCTCAGTGAGCAGCAGAAGGAAAAACTGCTAGCATGAAACCCACCCTTTGGCAGACGAAAAACCGAGGGAAGCGCATACCGCAAGGTCTGCGGGGCTTTTCAATTGGAGTGTTGTGATGTCTGAACTTGCCGTTTTCGCCAATTTGTCACCTGCGGCCGTCTGGTCGCACTTTGCCCGCTTGTGTGCCGTGCCCCGGGCTTCTAAACAGGAGGCGGCCTTGCGCGATGAATTGCTGGCCTGGGCGGCTGAAAAAGGCATCGCAGCCACGGTCGACCGCGGTGGCAACCTGATTTTGCGCAAACCGGCCACCCCTGGCCATGAAGAGGCGCCTGGCGTCATCCTGCAAGCGCATCTCGATATGGTCTGCCAGAAAAATGCCGACAGTGATCATGATTTCAGTCGCGACGCTATCGTGCCGGTGCTGCGCGAGGGCTGGTTGGTGGCGGAAGGCACGACGCTGGGTGCAGATAACGGCATTGGTGTGGCGTTGATTCTGGCGGCACTGGCCGATGAGACGCTTGTCCATGGTCCCCTGGAAGCCTTGTTGACGGTGGATGAAGAGGCCGGCATGGGCGGTGCGCACGCGTTGGCCGCCGACGCTTTGCAGGGACGCTTGATGCTCAACCTCGATACGGAGGTGTGGGGGGAGTTTTATCTGGGGTGCGCCGGCGGCCTGGATGTGGATGTGCGCCGTGATGGCGAAGGCGAGCCGCTGCCGGCAGGTTGGTCGGTGCAGCGGGTGGCCTTGCGCGGTCTGCGCGGCGGGCATTCCGGGGTCGATATTCATCAGGAGCGCGGTAACGCGATCAAGTGGCTGGTTGGTTTGCTGCACGATCTGGCCGAGGTCATGCCATACCGGCTGGTAGATTTGCGCGGCGGTACGGCACGCAACGCCTTGCCGCGTGAGGCCGTCGCCACGTTGGCCTTGCCGGATGCGGCTGGACTGGCGGATTGGTTGGCCACCCAGCAACTTATTTTGCGCGAAGCCTGGCGCGGTGTTGATGACGGGGTGACCCTGGCGCTCGACGCGGCGAGCGCCGAGCAGGTGCTCGATGATGCGTCGCAATTCGTCTGGCTGGCCTCCTTGCATGCGGCGCCGCATGGCGTGAAGCGGATGAGCCGTTCAGTCCCCGGGGTGGTTGAAACGTCCAATAATCTGGGCATCGTTGATGTGGGGCCGGCCGGCGGATCCGCCAATTTCATGGTGCGTTCGCTGGTCGACCGTGCGGCGCTGGCCCTGGCCGACGAAATTGTTAGCCTCTTTGCCCTGTCTGGCACGGCGGCAGAAAAATCAGGCCATTATCCGGGGTGGACGCCGAATCCCGATTCCCCCTTGTTGACCACCTGTCAGGCGGTCTATCGCCGCGAATTTGGCGCCGACTCGACGGTTCAGGTCATCCACGCTGGGCTGGAGTGCGGCATTATCGGCGCCAAGTATCCGGGACTGGATATCGTTTCTTTCGGGCCGACCATTCGTGGTGCACATGCTCCGGGCGAGCGGGTCGAGGTGGCGTCGGTGGCGCGTTGCGAGCAGTTGTTGCGCCAGATATTGCGCGAACTGGCCCTGACCGGAAATGTGCGCTGATCGATTGTTGACCGCAAATGGGCCGGCGTTCAGCGTAAGGCGTCGGTTTTCTTGATCAGTTCGAGCACTGAATTGACATCGAATTTCTGAAAGATGGCGGCGCGGTGGGTTTTGACGGTGTTGATCGAAATGCCCTGCGCCTCGGCAATTTGCTGGTTTTTCTGGCCGGCAATCATGGGCCAGAAAATGCTCCGTTGTGCCGGCGTCAGCGATTCGAAACGGCCCCGCATTTCCACCCGCCGGCTGTGAACCCGTGCTTGCTGGTTTTGATCCACCGGCCGGATGGTGGGGCGATTGGGGAAAACGTGCTGATCGAGCATGGCGACCAGTTCGGCATCAAAGTCGATTTCGGCAGCACGCGATTTACCTAGACGAACCAGTTTGTGGTCAAACACCGTCGCATGGTCGCCCAGCCAATTACCGATCAGTTGCCACAGGGTTTGTCCGGTAACCTGGGGTAATTCGTGGCCAATCTGGCTGTTCAATACTTTCAGTTGCCGTGAAATGCCGGCATGGGCTGCCTTGTGGGCCTTGATGTGGGCCTGGCACGGCGCGGTGTCGGGCAGCAATTCCATCATCCGTTCTTCGTAGGTGGCATGGCCGATCAGGAAGGCGGAGAGTTCATCGACGATGCCATTCAGGCGGGCGGTGCATTGCTGCTGCTGCAAGGGAGCGCATTGCCGGCAATCGGCAGGCGCCGCCTTGGCCGGGCGCTCACAAAACGACTGCAGTCGCACGACCATCTGATCAAGGATGGCGTGCTGCTGGTCAATTTCGGCGTGACCGGTGTGGGTGAGGGACATGGCGTCGGCTAAATTTTCTTAAGGCTTTGAATTATAGAAGGGTCTGATCAGGCGGGTATCACCCCATGGGGTGATGACGGACCCATGATCCATGGATAAAGTGCATTCGGGAATCCGGTTTTCTCCGGCAGGCCCGTCCATATAGACGGCGATCACCCCATCTTTTTTTCCAGGCCAGGTACGCGAGGTGTTCCGATGAGAAACAAGACGGCGTGTGCACATCAGGATCTACTGAATCAGCTGAACGAGAAGATCTCGGTGTCGGAAAAGATCAGCTTTCTGCATCGGGTGCTGCGTCAGAAATGCAGTTTCGTCGATCGGATTGGTGTCGCGGTCTACGACCCGCGGTGCGACATTTTAAAAACATTTGCCCACAGCACGGAGGGCGGCAATCCGCTGGGCCATTACCAGTGCAAGCTGCGTGATGCGGGTTCGCTCTATCAGACCTATCTGGATGGCAAACCGCGGGTCATCAATGATCTGGCGGTGTTTGATCAGAGCCACAGCGAACATGCAAAAAAGATCAAGGCCCACGGTTATCGCGCCAGTTATACCGTGCCGATGTACCAGAACCAGCAGTTGGCAGGTTTCGTCTTTTTCAATTCTCAGCGTCCCAGGGTGTTCACCGAGGCGATGCTGCCTTATCTGGACATGATTGCCCGGCTGGTCTCCTTGTTGGTCAGCTTCGAGCTGAAACAGGTGCAGACCCTGCAAGGGGCTTTACGGACGGCCATTTGTTTTTCCGGCCACAAGGACCCGGAAACCGGTGGGCATCTGGAACGCATGGCCCGTTTTTCCCGTTTGATCGCCAATGACATCGCCCGGGACAATGGGCTCGATGACGAATTCGTCGAGTCCATCTTCTGGTTCGCACCCATGCACGATATTGGCAAGATCGCGATTCCCGACGAGATTCTGCGCAAGCCGGGGAAACTGACCCCGGATGAGTTCGAGATCATGAAGACCCATGCCACCAAGGGGCGGCAGATGATTGAGGCGATGCTGGGTAATTTTGGACTCAACGGCGCGGGTTTTGTGTCGGTGGTTTGTCATATTGCCGAGCATCACCACGAAAATTTCGATGGTAGCGGTTATCCCAGGGGGCTGGCTGGGGCTGCTATTCCGATCGAGGCTCGCATCATCGCCGTAGCCGATGTGTTTGATGCGCTAACCTCGAAGCGTCCCTACAAAGAGGCCTGGAGCAACGACGCGGCTTTTGAAACCTTGCGCGACATGAGTCGCTGGAAGTTGGATCGCCAGTGTGTTGACATCCTGATCAGTCATCGCCGGGAAATCGAGGAAATTCAGTGCGTTTTCCGGGATGAGGAGGAGGGGCATCTGACGACCGAGGAACCGACTGCCTTTGGTTTTTCGTCCTTGTTCCATTTTCCTGCGGCTGATCTGGCCGCCTGTGTGCTTTGAGGTGTGGGGGCGTTCTGGCCGGCGCCTGATCAGCGGCCGCGAATGGCTTCGCGACGGGCCAGGCCGAGTTTGCTGGAGCGTTCGATTTTTTGGGCAAAGGCCGGGAAGTCGAGGCCGAGGCGGGCGCGCAATTCCTTGGCGTGATTGTTGAGCCAGCGCCAGCGTGGTTCGAAATAACGTTCCTTGAAGGCGTAGAGGATGTGGTTGCCGTCCTCCGGGACCGAGATGACGATGACCTGATCGTCGAAAACGTGCATTGCTTCGCCGATCAAGCCAGCGTAGCTGTCCTTGTCGCCGGCCAGGTTGATGACCAGCACGCCGTTGCCGGAGAGCTTGCCGTAGGCTTGTTCAAAAAACTCCCGGTTGGCCAGGGTGGGTGCAAAGCCGGTTTTATCAAAGGCATCGACGAGCAGGGCGTCAATGCCCTTATCGCTATGGGCGATGTAATCGGCCCCATCACCGTGCAGGATGTGCAGGCGCTCATCATCGGGCGGCACGAAAAAGGCTTCGCGCAATGCAATCACGTCGGGGTTGAGTTCCACCGCAGTGAGATGGACGCCCGGCAGGCGGCGATGGCAGAACTTGATGATGGAGCCGCCGCCCAGACCGATCAGCACCAGCCGTTTCGGGCGTGGCAGGAAGAGCAGAAAAGCCATCATTTTCTGGGTGTACCGCAAGGCCAGGTCGTGCGGTGCCTTGAGCGACATCTCGCTTTGCATCAGGCGGACGTTGAAATACAGATAACGCGATTGACCGTCGTCGATGACGAAGGGTTTGGGATAGCTCTCGTCGAGCAGCTGGGCGCGTAATTCGCCGGCCCGTGCCCAGTCTGGTTCGAGCAGCAGAACGGTGCCGGTTTCGATCTCGAACGGGCTGGGCAGGGCGTAGAGCTTCATGGCCGGCGGTTCAGTGCTCAGGGGGGGGCTGACAGGGGCTGCACAGTGCTGGCAATGGCGGCTCAGGCGGGCAGGTCTTCCGCGCGCAGCAGGAAGACGTAGTCGTCGCCAGCGCGGGTGTCGAGCCAAGTGAAGGGCAGGGTGGGGTAGGCCGCTTCCAGAGCGTCGCGGTTGTGGCCGATTTCAACGACCAGCAGGCCGTCGTCAGTCAGGTGTTGCCGTGCGGCAGCCAGCAGGTGACGGGTGAAATCCAGGCCATCTTTCCCTGAGCCGAGCGCCATTTCCGGTTCGTGCAGGTATTCAGGCGGCAGGGTGGAAACGGCTTGGGCATCGACGTAGGGCGGGTTGGAAATGATCAGGTCGTAACGTTTGCCGGCCAACTGGCTGAAACCGTCGGAGTGGATGCGGTGCACGCGGTCGACCAGGTGATAGTCGGCAATATTGCGTTCGGCGACCAAAAGCGCTTCGGGCGACAGGTCGACCGCGTCGACCTGGCTGTTGGGGAAATTGATCGCCAGCTTGATCGCCAGGCAGCCGGAACCGGTGCAAAGATCGAGTGCGTTGTTAATGGCCCAGGGGTCGTCGATCCATGGCGCCAGTTGTTCGTCGAGCAGTTCGGCGATGAAGGAGCGTGGCACGATGACCCGGTCGTCGACATAAAAGCGGTGTTCGCCCAGCCAGGCTTCGTGTGTCAGGTAAGCGGCGGGCAGGCGGTCCTGGCAGCGGCGGTTGTAGAGGTCGAGCAGGGTGACGCGCTCTTCGGGCAGCAGGCGGGCATCGAGGAAGGGTTCCAGGCGATCGAGCGGCAGGTGCAGCGTGTGCAAGGTCAGGTACACCGCTTCGTCCCAGGCGTTGTCGCTGCCATGGCCAAAAAAGAGGCGGGCAGCGCTGAAGCGGCTGACCGCGTAGCGGATGAAGTCACGGACGGTGATCAGTTCGGTTTTGGCAGCAGCGGTCATGGGCTCGTGCTCAGTGGCGAATTATTTGTGGTGGGCGGGCGCTGGTTGCTCGTGACGATCGACGAGTAACTGAACCAGGATGTGCTGATAGATCGCCGAGAGTTTGGACAGGGCATCGACGGCAATGCATTCGTCGATCTTGTGGCTGGTGTGGTTCGATGGGCCGATTTCCAGCATTTGGCTGCAGATGTCGGCGATGAAACGGCCATCGGAGGTGCCGCCGGTGGTCGACAACTCGGTGTCGATGCCGGACACCGCGCGAATCGCCGTTGTCGCCGCATCGGCCAGCGGGCCACGGCCGGTCAGGAAGGGGCGGGCGCCCAGTGTCCACTGGAGGTCGTAGCTGAGGCCGTGTCGATCGAGAATGGCGCACAGCCGTTGTTGCAGGCTCTCCGGCGTGCTGGCGGTCGAAAAGCGGAAATTGAACTTGATGTCCAGTTGACCGGGAACGACGTTGGTGGCGCCGGTGCCGGCGTGGATGTTGGAAATCTGCCAGGTGGTTGGCTGGTAATAGTCGTTGCCCTGATCCCACGCGGTAGCGGCCAGTTCAGCCAGTGCCGGGGCTGCCAGGTGAATCGGGTTGCGGCCTTTTTCCGGATAGGCAATGTGGCACTGGACGCCCTTGACCGTCAGCACGCCGGACAGCGAACCGCGCCGTCCGTTCTTGATCATGTCGCCCAGGGTGTTGACCGAGGTCGGTTCGCCAATGATGCAGTAGTCGAGATGCACGCCGCGCGCCTTGAGGGCGTCGACGACGGCGACCGTGCCATCGGTGGCATCGCCTTCCTCGTCCGAGGTGAGCAGAAAGGCCAGCGAACCCGGGTGGGCCGGATGGGCGGCGATGAAGGCTTCGCACGCGGTCAACGCCGCGGCAATGGACGATTTCATGTCGGCGGCACCGCGGCCGTACAACAAACCGTCGCGGATTTCCGGGGCGAAGGGCGGGCTGGTCCAGTGTTCGAGCGGGCCGGTCGGTACCACGTCGGTATGGCCGGCAAAGACGAACAGCGGGCCGCTGTCGCCGCGTCGCGCCCACAGGTTGCGGGTGGCGTTGCGGTTGATGAATTCGAGGGTGAAACCCAGCGGTTTCAGGCGTTCGGCCAGGATGTCCATGCAGCCGGCGTCATCCGGCGTCACGGACGGACAGGCCATGATCTGGCGGGCGAGGTCGAGGGTCGGGTTGTTCATTCAGGGCGATTCATCATCATCGTCGGCGAGGCTGAGGGTGAATTCCTTGAACGAAGCGCCGCCTTCGTTGGTGCTGTCGAAATTCACGGTGGTGTCGATTTTTTGTTCTTTTTGTTCGTTGCTTGGGTTGGCTTCGGTGTTGTTGATCAGCCAGGACAAGTTGCTCGGCGAGTCGGCGTTGGCCAGCGCTTCGTCGAGCGAGATCTGGCCCGCCTGATAGAGGCGGACCAGATCCTGTTCAAAGGTCTGCGAACCCGGCGCCATGGATTTCTCCATGGCTTCCTTGAGTCCTGGCACATCGCCGCGTTCGATCAGCTCTCCGACATGGCGGGTGTTGAGCATGACCTCACAGGTGGGCATGCGTTTGCCATTCGGCATGCGGATCAGGCGCTGCGAGACGATGGCGCGCAGGGCGACCGATAGATCGAGGAACAGCGCCGGCCGGTTTTCCATCGGGAAAAAGCTGATGATGCGGTTCAAGGCGTGGTAGCTGTTGTTGGCGTGCAGTGTGGCCAGGCACAGGTGACCGGTCTGGGCGTAGGCAATCGCCGCCTGCATCGTTTCGCGGTCACGGATTTCACCGATCATGATGCAGTCAGGAGCCTGGCGCATGGCATTTTTCAGCGCCGTCCCCCAGTCGTGGGTGTCCATGCCGATTTCGCGCTGATTGACGATCGATTTCTTGTGCTTGAACAGGAATTCGATCGGGTCTTCAATGGTCAGGATATGGCCGGTTCGCGTCGTGTTGCGATAGTCGAGCATTGCCGCGATGGTGGTCGACTTGCCGGAGCCGGTCGAGCCGACGATCAGGATCAGACCGCGCTTCTCCATGATCATTTCGGCCAGGACAGGGGGAAGTCCGAGGGTGTCGAGCGGCGGAATGTTGCCCAGGATGAAACGGATGACAATGCTGGTTGAGCCGCGCTGGCGGAACAGGTTGATCCGGAAGTTGCCGGCATTCGGCACGCCGAACGACAGGTTCATCTCGTTGGTCGCCTCGAACATCTGCGCCTGATCGGGCGACATCAGCTCGCTGGCGATCTTGTCGATCATGTCCGGCATCATCATTTGCTGATTGACCGGCAGGGTGTTGCCCTGAATCTTGATGTGAATTGGGGCGCCGGCGGAAATATAGATATCCGACGCCTGTTTTTCCGACATCAACTGAAACAGCTTGTCGAGGATCATGCCAGCCTCTTCAGGAAGGAAAAGTCATGGCGAGCGCACCGGGCGGAGGGCCGGCGGGTTCGCCATGACGGAGGCGATTACGCCGGGATCAGGCGCGCAGCAGCTCGTTGATGCTGGTCTTCGAGCGGGTTTGCGCGTCGACCTTCTTGACGATGATGGCGGCGTACAGGCTGTACTTGCCGCCATCCTTCGGCAGGTTGCCGGAAATGACGACCGAGCCCGGCGGGATGCGGCCGTAGGTGACCTCGCCAGTTTCGCGGTCGTAGATCGGCGTGCTCTGGCCGATATACACACCCATCGAGATCACTGAGTTCTCGCCGACGACGACGCCTTCGACGACTTCCGAGCGGGCGCCGATGAAGCAGTTGTCTTCGATGATGACCGGACCGGCCTGGATCGGCTCAAGGACGCCGCCGATGCCAACGCCGCCCGACAGGTGCACGTTCTTGCCGATCTGCGCGCAGCTACCCACCGTGGCCCAGGCATCGACCATGGTGCCTTCATCGACGTAGGCGCCGATGTTGACGAAGGAGGGCATCAGCACGGCGTTTTTGGCGATGAACGAGCCTTTGCGGGCGAATGCACCCGGCACGACACGGAAGCCACCGGCCTTGAACTGTTCTTCAGTCCAGCCCTGAAATTTGGTGTCAACCTTGTCGTAGAAGCGGATGTCGCCTGCTTCCTGGACGCGGTTGTCGCGGGTGCGGAAGGAGAGCAGGACGGCTTTCTTGGCCCACTGATTGACCACCCATTCGCCATTGATCTTTTCGGCAACGCGCAGTTTGCCGCTGTCCAGGTCACCGATCACGGTTTCGATGATTTTGATCGCCTCGGTGGATTGCGTGGTCAGCTCGGTGCGCTTTTCCCAAAGTTCGTCGATGGTGGCTTGCAGCGGATGCGTCATGGGGTTCTCTCTATTTACAGTTGTTGGGCAAATTGGCGGATGCGCTGGCTGGCGTCGAGACATTCATCGAGCGAAGCAACCAGGGCGATGCGAACAAAATGGGCGCCGGGGTTGACGCCGTTGATTTCGCGGCCGAGGAAGCTGCCAGGCAAAACCACGACATTATAGTGTTCCAGCAGGCCCCGGGCGAAGTCGGTATCGGCAATCGGCGTTCTCGCCCACAGGTAAAAACCGGCGTCCGGCAGGGCGGTACCTAGGACGTCAGCAATCAGCGGCGTGCAGGCAGCAAATTTTTCGCGGTACTGGTTGCGATTGTCGAGTACGTGCGTTTCGTCGTTCCAGGCGGCTATTGAGGCCAGTTGCACGGGCGGGGCCATGGCGCAGCCATGGTAAGTGCGGTACAGCAGGAATTTTTTGAGAATTTCGGCATCGCCAGCAACGAAACCGGAACGCATGCCCGGTACGTTGGAGCGCTTGGACAAACTGGAGAACATGACCAGCCGTTCGTTCGAGCGGCCGAGCAACTGGGCGGCCTGCAAACCGCCGATCGGCGGCTGAGCTTCGTCGAAGTAGATTTCCGAATAACACTCGTCGGAGGCGATGATGAAACCGTATTTGTCGGACAAGGCGAACAAGGTCTGCCAGTCGTCCAGTGACATGACTTTGCCGGTCGGATTGCCCGGCGAGCAGACGTAGAACAACTGGACGCGCGCCCACTCCGCTGCGCTCAGGCTGGCATAGTCGAAGGCGAAATCGTTATCCGGCAGGGTATTCAGAAAGCGCGGTTCGGCGCCGGCCAGGTAGGCGGCCCCTTCGTAGATCTGATAGAACGGGTTGGGGCTGACGACAATTGGCACCGGGCCACGGCTGGGGTCGATGACGGTTTGGGCCAAGGAAAAAAGTGCCTCGCGCGAGCCGTTGACCGGGAGAACCTCCGTGTCCGGGTTCAGTTCCAGGCCATAACGATGGCGGCACCATTTGGCCATGGTCTGGCGCAGCAGGGGCATGCCCTGGGTGGTTGGATAATTGGCCAGGCCATGCAGGCCCTTGGCCAGTTCGTCCATGATGAAAGCCGGCGTGGCATGTTGCGGCTCGCCGATCGACAGCTTGATTTCCTTGAACTGCGCATGCGGCGTCACGCCGGCAAACAGGGCGCGCAGTTTTTCAAACGGGTAGGGCTGGAGTTGGGCGAGATGAGGATTCACGGCGTCAGCGGCTGAAATAAAGGGGCGATTATCACCTGAAATTGATCTTTTCAGCCGGCCAGGATGCGGCAAAGTCGACGCCTTAACAGCCGCTGGGCCGGTCATCATTGACCTGGGGCGGCCCGCTGCCCACTTCATACAGTTCCAGCGGCAGGCCGTCCGGGTCGCTGAAAAAGGTGAAGCGGCGCTGGTTGACCGCATCCAGCCGGATGGCTTCGCAGCGAATGCCCTGCTCGGCCAGCCGAGCGATGACGGCGTCGAGGTCGGTCACGGCAAACGCCAGGTGACGCAGGCCGCAGGCTTCGGGATAGCTGGGGCGTGGCGGGGGGTGGGGGAAGGAAAAGAGTTCAATCTGGCTGCCGTCTGCCAGGGCCAGGTCCAGCTTGTAAGAGTCGCGCTCGGCGCGGTAATGCTCGGCAATGATGCGCAAGCCGAGGAGGTCGACATAGAAGGCTTTGGCGCGTTGGTAGTCGCTACAGAGGATGGCGAGGTGATGCAGGCCGAGCAGCATGGGGGAGGTGTCCAGGGCGAGCGCTTGGGCCACAGTGCGTTAATACGAGCTATGGTCAGGGTTGGCTGCCCACGCGGTCATGATTTCCCGGGCGCCGGCTTGTGGGCGATGTTCCATGACGATGCGGCGCTCGCCCGGATCGCGCTGTAGTTCATCGTACAAATCGGCATCGCAAAAACCGATGGCGGCTGCAGCATCGCGGCGATTGGCGAAGACGATGCGGTCGATGCGCGCCCAATAGGCTGCTGACAGGCACATCGGGCAGGGCTCGCTGGAGGCGTAGAGCGTGCAGCCGGTCAGGTGATAACGATCAAGGGATTGACAGGCACTGCGAATGGCGCCGATTTCAGCGTGTGCCGTGGGGTCGACCGTGGCAATGACGCGATTCCAGCTTTCGGCAATGATTTTTCCTTGATGGACGATCAGCGCCCCGAAGGGGCCGCCATCGCCCTGACTACTGCCCTGCCGGGCCAAATCGAGGGTGCGGGAAAGAAAGGTGTCGTCCGGATGCATGGTGGGGAGATCGGGAGCCTGGCGATGCGACGATGCTATCATACGGCCCCCCAATTGGCGGGCAGCCGCCCGGTGGCTTCGCGCATGCGCCTGACCAAACTCAAACTTGCTGGTTTCAAGTCCTTTGTCGATCCGACTGCGGTGGCCCTGCCGGGGCAACTGGTCGGCGTCGTCGGGCCCAATGGCTGCGGCAAGTCCAACATCATGGATGCGGTGCGCTGGGTGCTGGGCGAGTCCAAAGCCTCCGAATTGCGTGGCGAGTCGATGCAGGACGTCATTTTCAATGGCTCGACCAATCGTCAGCCGGTGTCGCGTGCCTCGGTCGAACTCATCTTTGACAACGTGCTGGGTCGGGCGCTGGGTCAGTGGTCGCAGTTTAGTGAATTGTCGGTCAAGCGAGTCCTGACTCGGCAGGGGCAGTCGGATTATTTCATCAATAATCTGAAGGTCCGTCGCAAGGACATTACCGACCTCTTTCTAGGCACCGGCCTGGGGCCACGCGCTTACGCCATCATCGGCCAAGGTATGATCTCGCGCATTATCGAGGCGCGACCGGACGATCTGCGGGTCTTTCTTGAAGAAGCCGCCGGGGTGACCCGCTACAAGGAGCGGCGCAAGGAAACACACGGTCGACTCGACGATACGCGCGAAAACCTGCTGCGCGTTGAGGACATTCGCCAGGAATTGGGCCATCAGATGGACCGTCTGCAAGCGCAGGCTGAGGTGGCACGGCGTTACCAGGGCTTGAACGAGCAACGGGTACAGCGTCAGCAATTACTGTGGCTGCTCAAGCAGCGCGAGGCGGCGGCCGAGCGGCAGCGGCTGGCGCAGGAGGTGGCGCGAGCCAGTACCGAGCTGGAGGCACAGAGCGCAGCACTGCGCGATACCGAGGCGCGGGCCGAGGAAACGCGCGAAGCGCATTTTGCTGCGGGCGATGCCTTGCACACGGCGCAGAGCGAGATGTACGCCGCCAATGCCGACGTGGCTCGACTGGAGGCGGAAATTCGTCATCGTCGCGAATCGCGCAGCCAACTGGAAGCACGGCTGGTGCAGCTCGAAGACGAGTTGGCGCACTGGACGAAAAATGCCGAGACACTCGCCGTCGACCGCGAGAAATGGGAAGAATTGCAGGAAATGACCGAGTTGCGGGTGGCCGAGGCGGAAGAGCGGCTGCAGGCCCAGATGGATGTGGCACCGCACGTGGAGGAAGACCACGCCCAGGCCCTTGAAGAGTTACAACGCCTGAAAGCCCGGACCGCGCAGGGCGAACAGAAACTGGAAGTTGAACTGACGAACAAGGCGCATGCCCAGCGTGCCTTGCAAACGATTGTTCAGCGCCGCGAGCGGCTACGCGGCGAAACGCTGGGCGAGGTGCCGGACGAATTGACCTTGGCCGAGAAGGCAGAGGAACTCGAACTGTTGCGCGAGGAACTGGCCGGCGACCAGGAGCACGTGCAGCAATTGCAGCAGGAAATGCCGCGGCTCGATAGCCGGCGCAAGGGGGTGCAGGGAGATTTGCAGCGTCTGGAGCGCGAATTGGCCGCCGGCCAGGCCCGGCAGGCGGCGCTCGAACAGATGCAGGCGAAGACGGCCAGCCGTGGCCAGCTCCCCGAATGGCTGCAGCGGCACGGCCTGGCTGACGTGCCGGCGCTGTGGCAGCAGATCCAGGTCGAGGCCGGCTGGGAAACGGCGGTTGAGGCGGTGTTGCGCGAACGCCTGTCGGCCATTGCCAGCGACGATGCGGCGCAGCAATTACCGGCTTGGCTGGATGACCGGCCGGCGGCCCGACTGTCGGTGATGCTGGGCGATGTTGCGGTCGACGCCGGGTCGACCGCAAAAATACCGGCTAGCAGCCTGGCGGCCCGGGTGCGCTGCGAGGTGCTGGCCATTCAAACCGTGCTGGCCGACTGGCTGGGTTCGGTACAGACCGCCGAGACGCTGGCTGAAGCGCTCGGCCAGCGGGCGCAGTTGGTGGCCGGTGGGGTTATTGTCACTCGGGGTGGTGAGGTGCTGACCCGTCACAGCTTGACATTTTTTGCGCCGGATCAGGGCGAGCATGGTTTGCTCGAACGGCAGCGCGAGATCGAGGCGCTGGCCGACGGCATCGCATTGGCCGAAGCGCGCGGTGACAGTCTGCGTGAGCAACTCGCGCTGCTTGACGAACAGTTTGCCGACAAGCAGGAAGAGATCGACGAAACGCGACAATACGTCACCGACCGTCAGCAGCGTGTCCATCAGGTTCAGGTCGAGGTATTGAAGCTGTCGCAGGCGCTGGCTCGTTACCAGGAGCAGCAGGAACGCCAGGCCGAGCAACGGGCTGAACTGGCCGAGGAAGAGGCGCATGAGCGCGAGCGTGACATGGCCGCCGATGAACGCATCGAAGAGATTCGCCAAGGCTTGAGCCGTATCCGCGTTTTGGTCAGCGGGGCGCAATCGCGGCTTGATGACTGCGAGCGCGCCGTGCGGGCCGAACGCGAACGTCACGCCGATTTTGACCGGGCGCTACGCGAAGCGCAGTTTTCAGCCCGCGAGGCCGCCGGTAAGTTACAGGATATTTTTGCCCAGCAGGCGCTGGCTCAGCGCGAACTGGGGCGCATCGAGCGCGACCGGGCGGCCTGCGCTGGTCAGGTTCAGGCGGCGCCGGACGAGGCCATGGAAAGCCAGTTGCAGACGGCGCTCGATCATCGCTTGCTCGCCGAGAAAGCCCTGGCGACTCGCCGCGATGCCCTGGAAACCGCGACCCAGGCCTTGCGCCAGCTGGAAGAGCAGCGTCTGCGCCTTGAACAAGGCCTGGAACCTTTGCGGCTGGCCATCGGCGAATTGAAGCTGAAGGAACAAGCTGCGGCGCTCAATGCCGAACAATTTGCCCAGCAATTGCTTGAGGCGGCGGCCGATGAAGCAGCACTCGCCCCGGAACTGGCTACGGCCCGGGCGCCGGCGCTGCAGGGCGAAATCACCCGGCTGAGTAACGCCATTGCCGAACTGGGGGCAGTCAATATGGCGGCCTTGGCGGAGCTGGCGGCGGCGACCGAGCGCAAGGGCTATCTCGACATGCAGGCGGCTGACCTGACCGAGGCGATGGCAACGTTGGAAAACGCCATTCGCCGCATCGACCGCGAATCGCGCGATTTGTTGCAAAACACCTTTAATACGGTCAACCGCCATTTCGGGCAACTTTTCCCTGAATTGTTTGGCGGTGGCCGGGCCGAACTGGTGATGACTGGCGACGAAATCCTCGATGCCGGCGTCCAGGTTATTGCCCAGCCACCCGGCAAGAAAAATTCGACTATCCACCTGCTGTCGGGGGGTGAAAAGGCTTTGACTGCGATTGCCCTGGTCTTTTCGATGTTCCAGCTCAATCCGGCGCCGTTCTGCCTGCTCGATGAGGTAGATGCGCCACTGGATGACACGAATACCGAGCGATTCTGCGGTATGGTTAAAAAGATGTCGGGAAATACGCAGTTCCTATTTATTTCCCATAATAAAATTGCGATGGAAATGGCCGAACAACTGGTCGGCGTGACGATGCAGGAATCCGGGGTGTCTCGTGTCGTCGAAGTGGATATCCAGGAAGCCTTGAAAATGAGGGACGTGTGACTGAACTCCAATTCGGATTGATTGGCCTGGGCATCGCCGCCGTAGCCGGCGTGCTGGGTTACAACAAGTGGCAGGAATACCGGCACCGCCAGGTGGCCGAAAAGGTGCTGAAACCGCATCACGACGATGTTCTGCTCAATGAAACGCCGGCGCGGCCGGCTGCACCGCCCGAGCCGGTGCGCAACGAACCCGAACTGCGGCCGGCGCCGCTGATGGCCGAGCGGGCCGAGCCCGTACTGGCCGATCCGTCCGCCGCTGAGGACGACGTCTGGTTGCCGTCGCCAGCGACCGGGGACGATGAAGCTGCACCATGCGTCCTTGACGCGCGAGCGGATGAGGATGAGGAGGCCGTGGCGTCGGCGGCGAGTGCCGTCGACGAGATGCCGAGCGGCGCCTTGCCGCCCGAATTGCTTGATCGGCGCCTGGAATACGTCGTGGCGATGGATCTGGTCGAGCCGGTATCGTCACGGCAAATTCTGCTGTCGCAGCGCGAAGCCTTGCTGCGGGTGAGCAAGCCGATTTACTGGTTGGGTTACAACGAACGGACGCAGGTGTGGGAAGCCTTGCGCAGCGATGCGCCGTTCGATGTCAGGGCCGTGCGCATTGGTCTGCAATTGGTCAATCGTCTGGGGCCCTTGTCAACGGGCGACCTCACCCTGTTTGTCGGGGCGATGGAAGCACTGGGCGAAGAGTTGATGGTCATTCCCGATATTCCACGCACGCGGGTGCTGGATCAGGCGGCGGAAATCGATCGCTTCTGCGCTGCGGTCGACCTCGAAATCGGCCTCAATCTGGTCAGCCGCGGCTCGGCCTTTGCCGGCACCAAGATTCGTGCCTTGGCGGAAGCTGCCGGCATGCAACTGGGCAGCGATGGTTTGTTCACCCGCTACGACGATCAGGGACGGCCGCTATTTAGCCTGCAGAACATGGAAACCGCCCGTTTTGCCGCCGACAGCTTGCGCAATGTGGCAACGCATGGCCTGACTTTCCTGCTTGACGTGCCGCGCGTGGACCACGGCGAGCGTGTCTTTGCGCAGATGGTCGAGCTGGCGCGACGCTTTGCCGACACCTTGCAAGGCATGCTGGTTGATGACAATCGTCAGCCGCTGGGCGAGACGCAACTTGATCACATTCGTCGTGAATTCATCGGCAAACCGCAGGCGACGATGGCCAGTTTTGATCTGCCAGCCGGTTCGCCACAAGCTTTGCGCCTGTTTTCCTGATGCAGCCAGCGTCTGAAGTCGTCCAGCGCGCCGCTGATCTGCGCGCTGAGTTGGCCCGTCATAATCACGCTTATTACGTCCTCGATGCGCCCAGTATTCCCGACGCCGAGTACGACAGGCTGTTTCGCGAGCTGCAGGCCCTGGAAAATGACTTTCCCTGCCTGTTGACCGCGGATTCGCCGACCCAGCGGGTCGGTGCCGCGCCGCTCAAGGCATTTCCCGCGCTTAGCCATGGTCAAGCCATGTTGTCGCTGAACAATGCCTTTGCGGCCAGCGAGGTTGATGCCTTTGACCAGCGCGTGCGCGATGGCCTTGATACGCTGTCTACGGTCGACTACGCGGTGGAGCCCAAATTCGATGGCTTGGCAATCAGCTTGACCTATGAATATGGCATCTTTGTGCGTGGTGCGACGCGGGGGGATGGCGCGACGGGCGAGGAGGTGACGCCCAATTTGCGCACCTTGCGCTGTTTGCCGCTCCGTCTGCAGGGCAGCGGCTGGCCGAGCCGGCTGGAGGTGCGCGGTGAAGTGCTGATGTTCAAGGCCGATTTCGAGCGCCTCAATGCCCGGCAGCGGGCGCAGGGCGACAAGGCGTTCGTCAATCCGCGCAATGCAGCGGCGGGGAGTTTGCGCCAGCTTGATTCGCGCATTACCGCCCGCCGGCCGCTGTCGTTTTTTGCCTACGGCCTGGGGCTGGGGGCTACCGCGGTCGACGTCCGGACGCAGGGTGAGATGCTCGATCGGCTGGCCAGCTGGGGATTTCCGGTGGCGGCCGAGCGGCGGGTCGTGACGGGGGCCGCCGGCCTGCTTGACTATTTTGCGGACATCGCCGCCTTGCGGTCGCGCTTGCCCTACGACATCGATGGCGTGGTGTACAAGGTCAATCGGCTGGATTGGCAGGAGACCCTGGGATTTGTCTCGCGGGCGCCGCGTTTTGCCATCGCCCACAAATTTCCCGCCGAAGAGGCGTTGACCGTGGTACTAGGCATTGATGTCCAGGTTGGCCGGACCGGTGCGGTGACACCGGTGGCCCGCTTGCAGCCGGTGTTCGTCGGCGGCGTGACGCTGACTAATGCGACGCTGCACAACGAGGATGAAGTGCGGCGCAAGGATGTGCGGGTTGGCGATACGGTGATCGTGCGCCGGGCTGGCGACGTCATTCCCGAAGTGGTGGCCATCGTCGCCGACAAGCGACCGATGCGTGACCTGCTGGGCTGCGAGCCCGTGCATGACCCGTTCGAGTTGCCAAAAATCTGCCCGGAATGTGGGTCGACCGTGACCCGCGGCGAAGATGAGGCGATTGCCCGTTGTAGCGGCGGCTTGTTTTGCCCGGCGCAACGCAAGCAGGCTTTGCTGCATTTTGCGGCGCGGCGGGCGATGGATATCGAGGGGCTGGGCGACAAGCTGGTCGACCAACTGGTCGATGCCGGCCTGGTGCATACCCCCGCCGATTTGTATGCGCTGACCGTTGATACGCTGGCCGGTCTGGAACGGATGGGTGAGAAATCGGCCCAGAATCTGGTGGCTGCGATCGAGCAATCAAAAACGACGACGCTGGGCCGTTTCATTTTTGCGCTGGGGATTCGCAATGTCGGTGAAGCGACGGCGCGCGACCTGGCGAAACACTTCGGCCAGATCGATGCCTTGCTGGCCGCCGATCTCGAGGCGCTGCAGGCGGTGCCGGATGTCGGTCCGGTGGTGGCCGTCAGCCTGCGCACTTTCTTGCAACAAATGCATAATCGCGATGTCATTGCTGCCTTGCAGCAAGCTGGGGTACATTGGCCGGCGCCAGCGCCGGGTGCGCCGCTGCCGGCCCAGGTGCTCGCCGGCCTGACGCTGGTGCTGACCGGTACACTGCCGAGCCTGAAGCGCGATGCGGCCAAGGCCATGATCGAGGCGGCGGGTGGCAAGGTAGCGGGATCGGTCTCGAAAAAGACGGCCTACGTGGTGGCAGGTGAGGAGGCTGGCAGCAAGCTGGAAAAGGCGATGGAACTCAAGGTGCCGGTGCTTGACGAAGCCGGCTTGATCGAATTGTTGCAACAAGGGGAAAACACATGAAAAAAATTCGCAAGGCGGTCTTTCCGGTGGCTGGCATGGGCACCCGTTTTTTGCCGGCGACCAAGGCCAGCCCGAAGGAAATGCTGCCCATCGTCGATAAACCGATTATTCAGTATGCGGTCGAGGAGGCGATTGCCGCCGGCATTACCGACATGGTGTTTGTTACTGGCCGTTCGAAGCGGGCGATCGAGGACCATTTCGACAAGGCCTACGAGCTGGAAAGCGAGCTGGAAGCGCGCGGCAAGACACAGATGCTGGAATTTGTCCGTAATCTGATTCCCAAGCACATCAACTGCATTTATATCCGCCAGGCCGAGGCGCTCGGTCTGGGCCATGCCGTGCTGTGCGCCAAGCCCGTGATCGGCGATGAGCCCTTTGCCGTGCTGCTGGCCGATGACTTGCTCGATGGCGACACCGCCGTCATCAAGCAGATGAGCGACACCTACGATTACTATCGCTGTTCTGTGCTTGGCGTGCAGGATGTGCCGCGCGAGGACACCAAGAGCTATGGCATCGTCGCTGCCCGGCGCGTGGCCGAGCGGGTCGAGCAGGTCAGCGCCATGGTCGAGAAACCCAAGCCGGAAGAGGCGCCGTCGACCCTGGCTGTGGTCGGTCGTTACATCCTGACGCCGCGCATTTTCCATCATCTGGAACAGCTCAGGCCGGGGGCGGGGGGCGAAATCCAGCTCACCGACGGCATCGCCTCGCTGCTCTCCGAAGAGCAGGTGCTGGCCTATCGCTACGAGGGAACGCGTTATGACTGTGGCTCCAAGCTCGGCTACCTGAAGGCCATGGTGACATTTGGTTGCCGTCATCCGGAGGTCGGTGACGAGTTTTCTGCTTATTTGAAGAGCCTGGAGGCCTGATGGACCGCCAGGCAGCGCAGGCAATGCGGGACGGCGCCGAGCTGATCCATTCAGCCGAGGCGGTCCAGGCAGCGGTTGACCGGGTGGCCCAGGCGGTGAGCGAACGCCTGGCTGACCGTTATCCGCTGGTTTTGTGCGTGATGACGGGCGGCGTGGTGTTTTGCGGTCAACTGCTCACCCGGCTCAATTTTCCGCTCGATTTCGATTACCTGCACGCCACGCGTTATGGGGCCGAAACCCAGGGCGGCAAGATTTCCTGGCGCTCGGCGCCCTGGACGCCCATCAAGGGGCGCAGCGTGCTGGTGGTCGACGATATTCTCGATGAGGGGATCACGCTGGCGGCGGTCAAGAACAGTTTGCTGCGCATGGGCGCCGCCGAGGTGCTGACGGCCGTCTTTGCCGACAAGGACAATGGCCAGGTCAAGCCGATCCGGGCTGATTTTGTCGGGCTGAGCGTGCCGGATCGTTTTGTGTTTGGTTTCGGCATGGATGCCGGTGGTGCCTGGCGCAACCTGCCAGCAATTTACGCCATGGCCACGACGACATGAGCGGCGCCACCGTCAGCGAATTCCTGACCTACTGGGCGAGCGAGGGTGAGGCCTATGTCCGGCGGGGCGATTATGAATGGATGGCCAGCCTGGTGCCGGGGCAACGCGTGCTTGAGGTGGGTTGTGGTCTGGGTTTTGGTACCCAGGCGCTGGTCGACCGTGAATTGCAGGTCATGGCCATCGATCTGCTGCCGGAATGTCTGGCTGCGACGGCGGAACGTCTGGCTGAGCGGCTGCCCGATGTGCGGCAATGCGATGTCACCGCCTTGACCGCAGCGGATCGTCAGGCGCTGCGCGATTTCGCCCCGGACAGCGTGGTGTGCTGGCTGATGGGGGCGCCGGCCGATACCACCGGTGCCAGCAGTAGCGATGCCGGCAAGGCGGTGGCGGTCTATCGCGAGGCTATCCACCGGGCGGTGGCCGAACTGGCGGCGCAATTACCCAGCGTGCAAGCGCTGCATCTGGTGGACCGGACGGCGATTCCCTGGCAGGCCAAGGATATCGGTCGCGACACACTGCTGTCCTATCACCATGGCAAGACCTTGCACGGTTTGCCGTGGCAGGCCGAACGGCGCAATGCGCTGTACCGCAAACTCGAGGACAAGGTGGTCAATCTGGCCCATCTGCGCAAGTCCCATCCGGCGCTGAAAAGTGTCGTTCCCACGCTGGCCTCGCTGCTGGCTCATCGGAGCAAATAACATGTTGGCAATTATTGGCGGTAGCGGTCTGACGACGCTATCCATTCTCGATGTGTCGCATCGAGAAGTAGCGCGCACTCCTTATGGCGAGCCGTCCGGTCCCCTGGTTTTCGGGCAGATTTGTGGTCAGCCGGTGGTTTTCCTGCCGCGTCATGGCTATGGCCACACCATCCCGCCGCATCAGGTCAATTACCGGGCCAATCTGTGGGCGCTGCATCATCATCAGGTGAGCGGCATTATCTCGGTCGCCTCGGTCGGTGGCATTCGCGCTGACCTAGCACCGGGCGATATCGTGCTACCGGACCAAATCCTCGATTACACCTGGGGGCGGCAGTCGACCTTTTTCGACGGTCTGGGTACGCCAGTCACTCACGTCGATTTCACCGAACCTTATGATGCCTTGTTGCGTGAGCACGTTGTGGCGGCCGGCATGGCGCTGGGCATTGCGCTGAAAAGTGGTGGCGTCTATGCCGCCACCCAGGGACCGCGGCTGGAGACGGCGGCGGAGATCAATCGCCTTGAGCGCGATGGCGCCGACCTGGTCGGCATGACCGGCATGCCGGAAGCCGTGCTGGCCCGCGAACTACAGGTCCCGTATGCAGCCATCAATGTTGTGGCCAATCACGCTGCTGGGCGGGGCGACAGTCTGAATGGCATTCACTTTGAGCGCCTTGACGATGTCTTGCGCGAAGCCATGGGCCAGGTGCGTAGCCTGATCGAACATGTCGTCGGTTGCGAAACCTGTGTTGCCACCGCCACCCGTCCGGCAGCGGCTACGCTAAGCGGCACTTAATCTTCGACCGTTAACATGGTGTCTTGCCAACGGGAGACACCTTATGTGGAAAATTCAGCAGTTGCTGATCGGCCTGGCCATGCTGCTCCTGGGACCGCTCGCCATGGCCAGTCCGCCAGCCGAAAAGAAGAATTGTACCGATCTGCCGCGCAGTCAATGGTTGTCGGAGGCGCGTATCCGGCAGACCTTTGGCGCGGATGGTTATGTGGTCGCCCAACTCAAGGTGTCGTCGACCCGCTGTTATGAGTTTTACGCCATTGGCCAGGGGGGGGAGATCATCGAGATCTACTTTCACCCGATCAGCGGCGAGGTGATCAAGCGCACGGTGATCACCCCTCAGACGCTGACTGCGATGCCTGCGCCGGCTAATTGAGTGTTCAGATTTTCAGGCGCTCAATCAACTCGGTTTCGAGGCGAATCCGTTTGCCGGTGTCGCGCAGGTCGCCACCACTGATCAGGAAAACGTCTTCGGCCCGCTCGCCCAGCGTTGCAATCTTGGCGGTGTGCAGACTGGCGCCATGGGCGGTGAGGGCATTGGCCACCATGTAGAGCAGGCCAGGACGGTCGGCAGCGGTCAGCGACAGGATGAAATGTGTACCCTTTTCATCGCCGCGAATGCTGACTTCCGGCTTGATCGGAAAATGCTTGACCTGGCGCGATAGCCGGCCCGTTGCCGGGGCTTCGATGGCGGCCTTGTGCAGCAGGCGCTGCTCCAGTTCATGCTCGACATAATTGAGCATCTGGCGGGGATCGTCGCGTTTGTCGACGTCGAGGACGACAAAGCTGTCCAGGGCGTAGCCGTGTTCGGTGGTGTGAATCTTGGCATCAACGATGCTGTAGCCAGCCCGGGCAAAAAAGCCGACGATGCGGGCGAACAGGTCGGGCTGATCCTGGGTGTACACCATGACCTGCAGGCCGGCGCCTTCCTGCCACAAGCGGGCGCGGACCACGGGCTGGTTGTTGAAGATGCGGTAGTGCAGGGCGCGGGTGTGCCAAGCAATTTCTTCCGCCGAGTGGCGCAGGAAATAGACGGTATCGAGCTGTTTCCACAAGCGCTCGTGCACGGTGTCGGAGAGGGCGAAGAAACGTAGCAGACGCATCGCTTCGGCCTGACGTTCGGCGATGATGCCGTGGGCAACGGGGTTTTCGTCTTGTCCCAGATAGTGCAGGGTCTGGTAATACAAATCAGCCAGCAGTTTGCCTTTCCACTGGTTCCAGACTTTCGGGCTGGTGCCACGAATATCGGCATGGGTGAGCAAATACAGGGCCTGCAGGTGCCGGGCATCACCGACCCGCTCGGCAAAACGGCCGATGACGCTGGGGTCGGTGAGGTCTTCCTTCTGCGCGACTTGCGACATCACCAGATGGTTGCGGACCAGCCAGACGACCAGTTCGGTGTCGTCTGCGGTCAACCCATGGGTTTCGCAAAATTCTCGGGCGTCGACCGTGCCCAGTTCGGAATGATCGCCGCCGCGCCCTTTGGCGATGTCATGGAACAAGGCGGCGATGTAGAGTAGCCAGGGGCGGTCCAGTTGGTTGATGACGCGCGAGCAAAGCGGGTATTCGTGGGCAAACTCGCTCATCGAGAAGCGCCGCAAATTGCGCAAAACTTGCAGGATGTGCTGGTCGACCGTGTAAACGTGAAATAGGTCGTGCTGCATCTGGCCGACGATGCGACCGAAGTTGGGCAGATAGGCGCCGAGGATGTCGAGATGGTTCATGCGCCGGAATTCATGAACAATACCGCGCTCGCTCTGCAGCAATTTCAGGAAATTGGCTTTGTTGACCGCGTCAGTGCGGAAATCCGGCGTGATGCTGTCACGAGCCAACCACAGGGCGCGCAGCGTGCGTGCCGTCATGCCCTGCAGTTCGGGGTTTTCCTGCATGACCAGAAAAGCGTCAAAAATCTTGTGGGGGGTGTGCTCGAACAGGTGATCGTCGCTGATGTCGAGCAGATTGCCAACAATCTGAAAATGATCGTCGTAGGCTTGGGGGATTTTCTCGTTTTCCGGGGCGAGGGCCGCACCCATGTTCTGCATGACGATGGTGTTGAGCAGGGTGACGCCCTTGGCGTTGCGGTAATAAGCCTGCATCAGTTGTTCGGAGGCGCGTTTGCCGGCCTGGGCGACGAAGCCATAGCGCTCGGCCAGGGCGCCTTGATAGTCGAAGAGCAGGCGGTCTTCACGCCGGCCGGCGATGAAATGCAGACGAATGCGCAGGTGTTGCAGGTAGTCGTCGAACTGCTTACCGAAGGCGACGCCTTCGGCAATCATGATGTTGTTGTCGCCCAGTTCGTCCCATTGCTGGCCATAGCCGGCGGCCCGTGCAACCCAGAAGATGACCTGCAGATCCCGCAGGCCACCCGGGGATTCCTTGCAGTTGGGTTCGAGGCTGAACGGGGTTTCGTTGAAACGCAGGTAACGCTCCTGCTGTTCCAGGCGCTTGGCGCGATGGAATTGCAGTGGGTCCAGATTGCCCTGCAGGCGTTTGCGGAAGGTGGCGAACAGGCGGTCGCAGCCGGCGAGATGGCGGGCCTCGACCAGTGCGGTCTGTACCGTGATGTCGTTGGCTGCTTCGTCCAGGCATTCCTGAATGGTGCGCACGCTGTGGCCGATTTCCAGGCCAATGTCCCAGAAGTGGCTGACCAGTTCTTCCAGCTTGCGCTGTGTAGCGGCGCTGGGTGCCCGTGGCAAGAGAATCAGCAGGTCGATGTCGGAATAGGGGTAGAGTTCGCCGCGGCCGTAGCCGCCAACCGCTGCCAGGGTCATCGAGGCCGGAAAATCCTGCGCTGACCACAGTCGCTGCAAGATGTCATCGACCTGGGCACAGCGTCCCCGCAGGATCGCCGCTGCATCGTTGTCGTGTTCGTAATCGGCCCGCCGTTGGGCGTGACCCGCTTTGACTTCTGCCCGCAGGGCGGCGATATCGATGGGCATCAGGCGATCCAGTCTGGTTTCGGGCGGCAGCCGGCGGACAGTGTCATCACTTCATAGCCGGTTTCAGTGACCAGGAGGGTGTGTTCCCATTGCGCCGACAGACTGCGGTCCTTGGTGGCAATGGTCCAGCCATCGGCCATTTCGCGGATCGCCGCCTTGCCAGCATTGATCATCGGCTCGATGGTGAACATCATCCCGGCTTCGAGCACGATGCCGGTGCCCGCCTTGCCGTAATGCAGGACTTGCGGGTCTTCGTGAAATTTCTGACCGATGCCGTGACCGCAGAATTCGCGCACCACCGAGTAGCCGTTTTTTTCGGCGTGTTTCTGGATGATGGCACCGATATCGCCCAGTCGGGCCCCCGCTTTGACCACCGAAATGCCCAGCCACAGGCATTCGAAGGTGATGTCGCACAGACGTCGGGCCTGGATCGATCCTTCGCCGACGATGAACATGCGGCTGGTGTCGCCGTGATAGCCGTCCTTGATGGTGGTGATGTCCAGATTGACGATGTCACCAAGCTTCAAGGCGCGGTCGTTGGGAACACCGTGACAGACCTGCTGATTGATCGAGGCACAGATCGATTTCGGGTAGGGGTTGTAGCCGGACGGCGCGTAATTGAGCGGGGCCGGAATGCAGCCCTGGACGTCGACCATGTAGTCGTGGCACAGCTTGTCGAGGGTTTCAGTCGTGGTGCCGGCGGTGACAAAGGGTTCGATGTAGTCGAGCACTTCGGCGGCGAGACGGCCGGCGATACGCATTTTTTCGATTTCTTCCGGCGTCTTGATAGTGATGCTCATGGTGATCTGCGGGGGGGCGTTTGGGGAGGGGCAAGGATAAAGGATGGGGCGTTTTTCGCAAAGCAAGGCGGCGGCGAAATGGCATACTTCAAGCTTTTTGGCGAGAGATGGGATCATGACAATATTGTTGCTGGGCAAGAATGGTCAGGTCGGTTGGCAGTTACAGCGCTCCTTGGCGCCGCATGGTCCGGTGGTGGCGCTTGATCGTAGCGAGTGTGATTTGAGCGACTTGACCGCCTTGCAAGACACGGTGCGTCGCCTCAAGCCCAGGGTGATCGTCAATGCGGCTGCCTACACAGCGGTGGATAAGGCCGAAAGCGAGGTGGCGCTGGCCTATCGCATCAATGCCGAGGTGCCTGGCGTGCTGGCCCAGGAAGCTGCTGCGGTCGACGCCTTGCTGGTGCATTATTCGACGGATTATGTGTTTGACGGCGAGAAGGCATCGCCGTATATCGAAAGCGACCCGACGGCGCCGCAAGGGGTTTATGGCGCCAGTAAATTGGCCGGCGAGGCGGCGATTCAGGCGGTGGGCGGCAAGTCATTGATCTTGCGAACCAGTTGGGTATTTGGGGCGCGCGGCCAGAATTTCGTCAAGACCATGCTGCGTCTGGCGCGTGAGCGCAGCGAGTTGAAGGTGGTTGATGATCAACTAGGCTCGCCGACGCCGGCGGCCTTGATTGCGACAGTCACCGGTTTGATGTTGTCGCAGCTTGCTTACGGTCAACGGCTGGTTGCGGGTGAAAACCGGATTTATCACCTGGCGGCGGCGCGGCCGGTCAGTTGGCATGCCTTTGCCCAGACCATCATCGCCCGGGCCGCGGCCTTGCCTGGCTTTGCGTTGCGCCTCGGTGTCGACGACATACAGCCGATTCCCTCGTCCGCTTACCCGACGCCGGCCCGGCGGCCAGCCAATTCCCGACTGGATTGCCGGCAGCTGGAAAATGACTTCAATCTGCAACTGCCTGACTGGCAACCTTATCTGGAACGCATGCTGCAGTTGCTGTCGAGCAAGCAGAACGGATATTGAGCTTCCGGGCAGCGTTCGGTGCTGCTATAATTCTATGGTTTTTCCCGGTCGTCATGACCGGGTGAAACGGTCGGTTACACCGTGTGCCCGACCAAAATCCACACATCCGCCACTTAAGGGTGTCTGCCAGAATTCAAGACTGGCCGGCGTTTCCGGCGGATGGAGGTTCAACCCTTAAAGGAGTTTTACATGTCCGTTACCATGCGTGAAATGCTGGAGGCTGGTGTCCACTTTGGTCACCAGACCCGTTTCTGGTCCCCCAAGATGGCCCCGTATATCTTCGGTGCCCGCAACAAGATTCACATCGTCAACCTCGAAAAGACCCTGGCCAAGTACAACGAAGCCATGGCTGTCGTCAAAAAGCTGGCCGCCAATCGCGGCAACGTGCTGTTCGTCGGCACCAAGCGTCAGGCTCGTGAAATCATCGCCGAAGAAGCGCAGCGCGCCGGCGCACCGTTTGTTGACCAGCGCTGGCTGGGTGGCATGCTGACCAACTTCAAGACGGTCCGCACCTCGATCAAGCGTCTGAAGGATATGGAACTGGCGGTTGAAGCTGGCGATCTGGAGCGCATGTCCAAGAAGGAAGCCCTGACCTTCCGTCGCGAACTGGAAAAGCTGCAGAAGTCCATTGGCGGCATCAAGGATATGGCTGGTCTGCCGGATGCCATTTTTGTGGTCGACGTCGGTTACCACAAGATTGCCATTACCGAAGCTGAAAAGCTGGGTATCCCGGTCATCGGTGTGGTCGATACCAACCACTCGCCGGATGGCGTGACCTACGTTATTCCGGGTAACGACGACTCGTCCCGTGCCATTCAACTCTACGCCCGTGGCGTGGCCGATGCCATCCTCGAAGGCCGCAGCCTGGCCATCCAGGACATCGTGGCCGCTGCTGGCGACGACGAATTCGTCGAAGTTGAAGAAGCCGCCGAATAAATACGGTTGTCACGGCGGGGCGATAAGCTCCGCCTGTTTTAAAAGCTCAGGAGAAAAATATGGCGGCAATTACCGCAAGCATGGTGGCAGAACTGCGCGGCAAGACCGATGCGCCCATGATGGAATGCAAGAAAGCCCTGACCGAAGCGGATGGCGACATGGCCAAGGCGGAAGAGATTCTTCGCGTCAAGCTGGGCAACAAGGCCTCCAAGGCCGCGACACGTATCGCTGCTGAAGGCATCGTCGCGGTGAGCATCTCGGCTGATGGCAAGACCGGTGCGATCATTGAAGTGAATTCCGAAACCGATTTCGTGGCCAAGAACGATGATTTCATCGCCTTGACCAATGGCTGCGCCGCGCTGGTGGTGGCCAACAATCCGGCTGATGTGGCTGCGCTGTCGGCTTTGCCGATGGGCGAAGGCACGGTCGAATCGACCCGCACTGCGCTGGTCGGCAAGATTGGTGAAAACATGAGCATCCGTCGCTTCGTTCGTTGCGAAGCCCAGGGCAAGGTGGTGTCGTACATCCACGGCGGCGCCAAAGTCGGCGTGATGGTTGATCTGGTCGGTGGCGACGAGCAACTGGGCAAGGATCTGGCCATGCACATCGCGGCTTCCAAGCCGAAATCGCTGGATGCTTCCGGTGTCTCTGCCGAACTGCTCGACGCCGAGCGTCGCGTGGCGATTGAAAAGGCGCGCGAAGCCGGCAAGCCGGAAGCGATGCTGGAAAAAATTGCTGACGGCACCGTGCAGAAGTACCTGAAAGACGTGACCCTGCTGGGTCAGGTCTTCGTCAAGGCGGAAGACGGCAAGCAGACCATTGAGCAGTTGTTGAAGGCCAAGGGTGCTTCGGTCGCCAGCTTCACGCTGTTCATGGTTGGTGAAGGCATCGAGAAGAAGGTTGATGACTTTGCTGCCGAAGTGGCTGCACAGGCCGCTGCGGCCGCTGCCAAGAAGTAATTGCCAGGAACAACGCCGATGACCACGCCCAAGTACAAACGCATTCTGCTCAAACTCTCCGGCGAAGCCCTGATGGGCAACGACGCCTACGGGATCAATCCGCAAACGATTGCGGAAATTTGTGGGGAGATCAAGGCTGTTGCCGATTTGGGCGTGGAAATCGGTGTGGTGATTGGTGGCGGTAATATTTTCCGTGGTATGGCCGGTACATCTACCGGGATGGACCGTGCCACCGCAGACTACATGGGTATGTTGGCAACCGTGATGAATGCCATGGCCTTGTCCGACGCCTTGCGCCAGACGGGACTGGTTGCCCGGGTCCAATCGGCGCTACGCATCGAACAGGTGGTTGAGCCCTATATCCGGGGCAAGGCCATCCGCTATCTCGAAGAAGGCAAGATCGTGATTTTCGGTGCAGGCACCGGCAATCCCTTCTTCACCACCGATACCGCGGCGGCCCTGCGCGGTGCGGAAATCGGCGCCGAAATCGTCCTTAAGGCGACCAAGGTCGACGGGATTTACAGCGCTGATCCCAAGAAGGATCCGACGGCAACGCGCTATGACCGGATCAGTTTCAACGAAGCGATTGCGAAGAGTCTGGCGGTTATGGATGCCACCGCCTTTGCCCTGTGTCGCGACCAGAAATTGCCGATCAACGTGTTTTCCATCTTCAAGGCCGGTGCGCTCAAGCGCCTGGTTTGTGGTGAGGATGAAGGCACGCTGGTCTACTGCTGAGGGAGAACCGAATGATTGCTGAATTGAAGCAAACTGCCGAACACAAGATGCAGAAGTCCTTGGAGGCGTTGAAAAACGATCTCCTGAAAGTTCGTACCGGCCGGGCGCATATCGGCCTGCTCGACCATGTTCAGGTGGATTACTATGGTTCGCCGGTGCCGGTGAACCAAGTAGCCAACATCACCTTGGTTGATGCCCGCACGCTGGGTGTTCAGCCGTGGGAAAGAAACATGCTGCAAAAGATCGAAAAAGCCATTCGCGATTCCGATCTGGGCCTGAACCCGGCCTCGCAGGGTGAATTGATTCGGGTGCCGATGCCTGCATTGACCGAAGAGCGTCGCAAGGAAATGATCAAAATCGTCAAAAACGAAGGTGAGGGTGCCAAGGTGGCGATCCGTAACCTGCGTCGTGACGCCAATACGCATCTGAAGGATGCGCTGAAAAAGGGTGAAATTCCTGAGGACGACGAGCGTCGGACCCAGGATGACGTTCAAAAATTGACTGACAAGTACATCGCTGAAGTTGACAAGATGCTCGCCACGAAAGAGGCCGAGCTGATGCAGATCTGATTCGCAGCAGCTGAATGGCCTTGTTCTCGAGTTCTACTCGGCAGATTCCGTCGGCGCCCGCCGTTCCGGAACATGTTGCTGTCATTATGGACGGTAACGGTCGTTGGGCGAAAAAGCGCTTCATGCCCCGGGTGGCGGGGCATGTCAAAGGCGTTGATGCCGTGCGCGAGATGGTGCGTCATTGTCTCGACCAGGGGGTCCGTTACCTGACGCTATTCGCTTTTTCATCCGAAAACTGGCGTCGACCGCAAGAAGAGGTGTCGTTGCTGATGCAGCTCTTCGTCAAGGCGCTAGAGCAGGAAGTGGACAGGTTGCATCGTAATGGCGTTCGCCTGCGGGTGATCGGTGATCTGTCACGTTTCGAGCCGCGCTTGCAGCAACTGATTCAAGCGGCCGAGGCGCGTACGGCTGAGAACACCCAACTGGATCTGACCATCGCCGCCAATTACGGTGGTCGTTGGGACATCATGCAGGCCGTCAATCGCATGCTGGCGGCTCAGCCTGATAAGCACGACACCTGGCAGGAAAGTGATCTTGAGCCGTATCTGACGATGCACTACGCGCCCGAGCCGGATCTCTTCATCCGCACCGGCGGAGAACAGCGCATCAGTAATTTCCTGCTCTGGCAACTGGCGTACGCCGAACTGTATTTTACCGATACCCTGTGGCCTGATTTTGATCAGGCGGCCTTCGGGCAGGCGATTGCTTCCTATCAGCAGCGCGAGCGTCGTTTTGGGCGGACGAGCGAACAGTTGCAATCAAGCGCGCCACCGCATGCTTAAAACCCGTGTCATTACCGCCTTGTTGATGATGGCGGTCCTCCTGCCCAGCCTGTTCTGGCTGCCGCAGGCAGCTTGGGCCTGGCTGGTTGCTGCCTTTATCGGCGTGGCCGGCTGGGAGTGGGGCGGGCTACTCGGTTGGGCCGAGGCGCGTCGTCGTATGCTGGGCCTGGTGGTGACCCTGATTTGCGTCGGCCTGGCGTCACTGGATCCCCTGGCCATCGGTGCCGGTGCGGCTTTTGCGCCAGGCGCCCCCTGGGTTTTTGCCCTGTATGGCCTGTCGACCGCGTTCTGGTGTCTGTTGATGCCATTCTGGTTGCGCCACAAATGGGCGCTGACTGGGGTCTCTGGTTTGCTGGTGGGGGGCTTGCTGCTTTTCCCCACCTGGCTGGCCATGGTTCAGTTGCGTGCCGTCTCGCCGCTGGTGCTGCTGGCTGTTTTTGCCATCGTCTGGATGGCTGACATTGCGGCCTATTTTGCTGGCCGGCGTTTTGGCCGCCACAAGTTGGCACCCAGCATCAGTCCGGGCAAGACGCGGGAAGGTGCCTACGGTGCCTTGCTGGGCGTTGCCCTTTACGGTCTACTGCTGCGTCAGACGGCTTTTCCGGATTTGCTGCCCTTGCCCTGGTGGCTGCTGTTGTTGCCAGCGCTGACGGCGATCAGCATCATCGGTGATTTGTTCGAGTCGCTGCTCAAGCGTCAGGCCGGCATCAAGGACAGTAGCCATGTCTTGCCCGGCCATGGCGGGGTGCTGGATCGGATCGATAGCCTGACCTCGACACTACCCGTTGTCGCCTTTGTCTGGCTGTGCTTCCTGTCTGTTGCCGCATGAGCCAACAAGCCATTACCATCCTCGGTTCGACCGGTTCGATCGGTGTCAGTACACTGGATGTCATTTGCCGTCATCCGGATCGATACCGGGTGTTTGCCCTCTGTGCGCATAGCCAGGTCGATAAGGTGTTCGAGCAATGCCTGGCGGTTCAGCCGACCTATGCGGTGGTGCGTGATGCGGCGCTGGCCGATGATCTGGCTCAACGCTGCCGGGCGGCTGGTTTAGCCACTGAAGTGCGCTACGGTGTCTCGGCCTTGGTCGAGATGGCGGCGCATCCGGCGGTCGATGCGGTGATGGCTGCCATCGTGGGCGCGGCCGGCCTCGAGCCAACCCTGGCTGCCGCGCGGGCCGGTAAAAAGGTCTTGCTGGCCAACAAGGAAGTGCTGGTCATGGCCGGCGAACTGTTCATGGATGCGGTCAAGACGCATGCGGCCGTGTTGTTGCCGGTCGACAGCGAACATAACGCTATTTTCCAGTCGCTGCCCGGTGACTTCGCTCGCGGCTTGAGCGCTTGCGGTGTGCAAAAAATTCTGCTGACCGCCTCGGGGGGGCCCTTCAGGACCACGCCGCTGGCCGATCTGGCGGCGGTGACACCGGAGCAGGCCTGCGCCCATCCCAACTGGGTGATGGGCCGCAAGATTTCAGTCGATTCAGCGACCATGATGAACAAGGGTCTGGAGGTGATCGAGGCGCGCTGGATTTTTGACGCGGCGCCGGAAACCATCCAGGTGGTCGTTCATCCGCAGAGCGTCATCCATTCTGCCGTGCAATACAGCGATGGCTCGGTGCTCGCCCAGTTAGGCCATCCCGACATGCGGACGCCGATTGCCTATGCGCTGGCCTGGCCGGAGCGGATTGATGCCGGGGTGGCGCCGCTCGATTTGTTCAAGATCGCCCACCTTGATTTTTACGCCCCGGATTTCGATCGTTTCCCCTGCCTGCGTCTGGCCTATGAGGTGCTGGCCAGCGGCGGCACTGCCCCGGCAATCCTCAATGCCGCCAATGAGGTGGCGGTAGCGGCATTCCTTGATGGTCAGTTGCCGTTTTTGGGTATTGCCCAGCTCAATGCGGCCGTGCTCGCCGCCTTGCCGGCGGGGCCAGAAGGAAATCTGGCCGATGTGCTGGCGGCCGATGCCGAGGCACGGCAACGGGCCCACCGGATGTTGCAGGAACGGCGTTTTACGTGAGCCAATTACCGTTTTATCTCGGCGCCTTTGTCATTGTCCTGGGCGTTCTGATCGTCATCCACGAATTGGGACATTACACCGCGGCCCGCCTGTGCGGGGTCAAGGTCTTGCGCTTCTCCGTCGGTTTCGGGCCAGTGCTGTGGCAGCGTTGCCTGGGTCGTGACCAGACCGCCTGGTCGGTCAGTGCGCTGCCGTTAGGCGGCTATGTGCGCATGCTTGATGAGCGGGAAGCGCCGGTGGATGTGGCTGAACAGCACCGCGCTTTCAACCGGCAGACGGTTGGTCGGCGCAGTTTCATTGTCGCGGCCGGACCGCTGGCCAATTTCAGCTTGGCAATTTTGCTGTATTGGGCGGTCTTCATGGCCGGCAGCCAGGAGCTGTTGCCTATTCTGGGTGGGCCACCGGATGATACGCCGGCGGCGATGGCCCAACTGGCCAATGGCGATCAAGTCCGTCGAGTGGATGGCGAGGCTGTAGCGACCTGGAGTGATTTACGGTGGGCCTTGCTGCACAAGGCTGTGGATCAGGAAAGTGCTGATCTGGAAGTGATGGATGAGCGTGGATTGATCGTGACCCGTCGGCTTTTTCTGGCTAGCGCGGGTGAAGACGGTTGGGAGGGCGATGCGCTCGAACGCCTGGGCATACGTTTTTACCGTCCCGAACTGCCGCCGGTGATTGGTCGGGTGGTGGCCGATGGGCCGGGCGAAGCCGCGGGCCTGCAGCCGGGTGACCGGGTGCTCGAAATCGACCAGAAACCGATTGCGCACTGGCATGATTTGGTCCTGATCGTCCGCGATTCAGCTGATATCTGGCTGCAATTGACGATTGAACGCGATGGCGAGCTGCTTACGGTCGACGCCCGTCCCGAGGGCAAAACCGAACAGGGACGAACCTTGGGTAAACTGGGGATCGCCGTGGCGGATGGTGAGGCGATCAAACGCGATTTGCGGACCTTTGTCAGCTATTCGCCGCTCGATGCACTGTTCAAGGCGGTCGAGGAAACCTGGGACAAATCGGTGTTCAGTCTGGTCATGCTCGGCAAGATGCTGACTGGCGAGGTGTCACTGAAAAACCTCTCAGGCCCGGTCACCATTGCCGATTACGCTGGACAGTCGGCGCGCCTGGGGATCGATTACTACCTCAAGTTCATGGCCATGGTGAGCATCAGCCTGGGGGTCCTGAATCTGCTGCCCATCCCGGTGCTGGATGGGGGGCATTTGATGTATTATCTTCTCGAAGTCGTCAGGCGCCGCCCGCTGTCAGAGCGGGCGATGGAAATAGGACAGCGCATTGGTCTGTCCATTTTGTTTGCCTTGATGGCTTTCGCTTTTTTAAATGACATTAATCGCCTCTTGGGCGGCTGAACGCGATGAAAAAATCCCTGTTGTCTGTTTTGGTTGCCGGTCTTTTCAGTTTGCCGGCCATGGCGTTCGAGCCGTTTGCTGTCAAGGATATCCGTATCGAGGGTGTCCAGCGGACCGAAGCCGGCACGGTGTTCAGCTATTTGCCGGTCAAGGTTGGCGATACCCTGACGGAAGAAAAGGCCGCCGAGTCGATCAAGGCCTTGTTTGCCACCGGTTTCTTCAAGGATGTCCGGGTTGAGGTCGAGCAGGATGTCATGGTCATTGTTCTGCACGAGCGTCCGGCCATTGCCGCGGTCAACTTCGTCGGACTGAAGGAATTCGACAAGGATGTCATCCTCAAGGCCTTGAAGGAAACCGGTATTGCCGAAGGGCGTATTTTTGACCGTGCCTTACTTGATCGTGCCGAGCAGGAGCTCAAACGCCAGTACCTGACCCGCGGCAAGTATGCAGTCAATATCACGACGACCGTGACTCCGCTGGAACGCAACCGGGTCGGCATCAACCTGAATTTCGACGAAGGCGAAGCGGCCAAGATCAAGCAGATCAATATCGTTGGCGCCAAGGCCTTTTCGGACAAGGAATTGCTCGCTCTGTTTGAACTGACGACGCCAGGCTGGTTTACCTGGTATTCGAAGAATGACCAGTATTCCAAGCAGAAACTGTCGGCTGATCTGGAAAAGCTGAAGTCCTTTTACCTTGATCAGGGCTATCTCGAATTCAATGTCGAGTCCACGCAGGTCTCCATTTCGCCGGACAAGCAGGATGTGTACATCACGGCCAATGTCAGCGAAGGCGAGCGTTATCAGGTGTCGTCGGTCAAATTGGCCGGTGATTTCAAGATGACCGAGGACGAGCTGAAGAAGCTGGTGGTCCTCAAGGCGGGGGATATTTTTTCCCGGCAGCGTCTTAACGATTCAACCAAGGCGATCAGCGATCGCCTGGGCAAGGAAGGTTACGCCTTCGCCAACGTCAATGCCGTGCCTGAGGTCGATAAGGACAAGCGTCTCGTTGCCTTCACGATCTTCATTGATCCGGGCAAGCGGGTCTATGTGCGCCGTATCAACATCACCGGCAATACCAAAACGCGTGATGAAGTCGTGCGCCGCGAAATGCGCCAGATGGAAGGTGGCTGGTTTGACGGTGACAAGTTGACGGCGTCCAAACAGCGCATCGACCGTCTGGGCTACTTCACCGATGTCGCCATCGAGACGCCGGCGGTGCAGGGGACGGCCGACCAACTGGATGTGAATGTCAATGTGGTCGAGAAGCCGACTGGCAACCTGATGTTGGGTCTGGGGACGTCTAGTACCGACCGTGTCATCCTGTCCGGTGCCATTTCGCAAAATAACTTTATGGGCAGTGGCAATGCGGTGTCGATCCAGGTCAATTCGGCCAAGACTTACCGCACCTACGTCTTTTCCTACACCAACCCCTACTTCACGCAGGATGGGGTTAGCCAGGGCTTTGACGTTTACCACCGGACGACCAATACCGAATCGACGGCCATTGCTTACTACACCTCGGCATCGACAGGGGGTGGTTTGCGCTTCGGTTTCCCGATCAGCGAAAAGCAGTCGATTGGTGTGGGTGTCGGGATCGACTCCACCCGGATCAACACCTACGACGCCAGTCCGCAGTATTACAAGGACTACGTCAAGAATTTTGGTAGCACCAATTTGTCGCTACCACTGACCTTCAACTGGGTCAATGACGGCAAGGACAGCTATTTCTTCCCGACCAAGGGCACCTACCAGAAAGCCAGCCTGGAAGTCACGGCACCCGGTGGCGATTTGAAGTACTACCGCGCCAGCTACCAATTGCAGCATTTCATTCCGTTGAACAAGCGCTTCACGCTGATGCTCAATGGCGAATATGGCCAGGCCGATGGCTTGGGCGGGTCCGATTTGCCTTTCTTCAAGAATTTTTACGCCGGCGGTGTCAGTTCGGTCCGGGGCTACAAGGCGTCATCGCTTGGCCCGATCTATCTCGATACAACCACCGGTTCCGAATACCGCATTGGCGGCAATCGCCGTCTGGTAGGTAATGCCGAGTTGTTATGGGGCCTGCCAGGCATGGAAAAATCTTTCCGTATGGGTCTTTTCTTCGACGTTGGTCAGGTTTATGGCCAGGGCCAGAAGCTCTCGGTGACCGATATGCGGTATTCTACCGGCCTGTCCGCGGCCTGGATTTCACCCATCGGACCGCTCAAGTTCAGCTATGGTATCCCGCTGAATTCGACCGGTGCGGATAAAAAAGAAACCTTCCAGTTCCAGCTGGGCACCACATTTTGATCCAGGAGTGTCATGTTGAAAATCAAGAACGTCGTCCTCGCTTCCCTGATGTCCGCGCTGTTTGTCACCGGTGTCGGTGCGGCCGAATTGAAAGTCGGCTACGTCAATACCCAGCGCATCTTCCGTGATGCGCCGGCGGCCCAGAAAGCTGCCAAAAAGCTGGAAAGCGAGTTTTCCAAGCGTGATCAGGATCTGCAGCGCATGGCCAAGCAATTGCAAGGCATGCAGGAAAACCTGGAAAAGAACTCCCTGACCATGGCCGAGACTGATCGTCGGACCAAGGAAAAGGAGTTCGGCGAATTGTCACGGGAATTCCAGCGTCGCCAGCGTGAATTCCGGGAAGACCTGAATCTGCGTCAGAACGAAGAAAATGCAGCCGTGATCGAGAAGGCAAATCGCGCTATCAAGCAGATTGCTGAAACCGAGAAGTATGACTTGATCCTGCAAGATGTGGTCTGGGTCAGCCCGCGTCTGGACATCACCGAGCGCGTGATCAAGTCGCTGTCCGAAGCGAAGTAATCGTCTTGGCTGGCGCGAAGAGTTTCACGCTGGCAGAAATCGCCGCCCATCTGGGCGGCGATGTGCTTGGGGATGGGCAAACGCTGATTTCCGGGGTGGCGACATTGGCGACGGCCGGTGCAGGCGATATCGCCTTTCTGGCCAATCGGAAATATCGCGCCCAGTTGCAGACGACCCAGGCCGCCGCAGTCATCCTGGCTCCGGAGATGGCCGACGGATTTGCTGGCCCGCGTCTGGTCTTACGTAATCCCTATGCCGCCTATGCCCGAGTGGCGACCTTGCTCAGCCCGGCACTGCCGGGGCCGCAGGGCGTGCATCCCTCGGTGGTCAGCGCTTCGCCCTTGCCGGACGACATTGCCATCGGGCCGGGGGTCAGTATTGGCTGCGGTGTGGTGTTCGGGAAAAAGGTATGTATTCATGCCGGGTGCGTGATTGGTGATGGGGTTTCGCTGGGCGATGACACCCGGCTCTACCCGAGGGTGACGATTTATCACGGTTGTCGCATCGGGGCGCGGGGCATTGTGCATGCTGGTGCGGTGATCGGCGCCGATGGTTTTGGCTTCGCGCCGGAGGGCCCGTTGTGGGTCAAGATTCCGCAGTTGGGTGGCGTGACGATTGGTGATGACGTTGAAATTGGTGCCAATACCACGGTCGACCGTGGCGCACTGGAAGATACGGTCATCGGTGATGGATGCAAGATCGACAACCAGGTGCAGATTGCCCATAACTGCCATATTGGTGCCAATAGCGTGATTGCCGGTTGTGCCGGTATCGCTGGCAGTGTCACGCTGGGCGAGCATTGCATCATCGGCGGGGCGGCGATGATCGCCGGTCACCTCCGCATTGCCGCTGGGGCGACGGTGTCCGGGGGCACCTTTGTCATGAAAAGCATTCAGCAGCCGGGGGTGCATACGGGCGTTTTTCCGCTCGATGCGCACGACAACTGGGTGCACAATGCGGCGCATATCCGGCGCTTGAGCAAGCTGGCCGAACGTCTTGCAGAACTTGAGAAAAAACTTAAATAAATAGAAGTAAAGGACTGATTATTATGATGGATATTAGCGAAATTCTCGAGCATCTGCCGCATCGTTACCCCTTCCTGCTGGTCGATCGTGTGCTTAGCATCGAGCCGGGTAAATCGATCCATGCCTACAAGAATGTGACGGTTAATGAGCCTTTTTTTGTCGGTCATTTTCCACATTACCCGGTGATGCCGGGCGTCTTGATCATGGAGGCGCTGGCTCAGGCGGCGGGTATTCTGTCGTTCAAGACCTTGGGTGAAAAGCCGACGCCAGGCAATGTCTTCTACTTTGCCGGTATCGACGATGCCCGCTTCAAGAAGCCGGTGCTGCCGGGCGACCAATTGCATCTGCATGTCGAGATCGAACGCCAGATGCGCGGCGTCTGGAAATACAAGGCTGAGGCCCGTGTCGATGGCCAGTTGGCGGCAGAAGCGCGCCTGATGTGCGCTAAGCGGGAACTGTAAAATGATTCATCCGACTGCCCTGATCGATCCGGCGGCCCGGATCGGCAACAAGGTCGAGATCGGTGCCTATTCGATCATCGGCCCGGATGTGGAGATCGGTGACGGCTCTGTCATCGGCCCGCATGTGGTCATCAAGGGCCATACCCGCATTGGCCGCGACAACCGCATTTTCCAGTTTTGTTCACTGGGCGAAGTGCCGCAGGACAAAAAATACGCCGGCGAGCCGACCCGTCTGGAAATCGGCGATCGCAACACCATTCGCGAGTTTTGTACCTTTAATCTCGGGACGGTGCAGGATCTCGGGGTGACGCGCATCGGTGACGACAACTGGATCATGGCCTACGTCCATATTGCCCATGACTGCCAGGTTGGCAACAAGACGACCTTTGCCAACAATTCGCAGCTGGCCGGTCATGTCACGGTCGAGGATTGGGCGATTCTGGGTGGTTTCACCGGTGTTCATCAATTCTGCCGCATTGGCGCCCACGTCATGACGGCGGTGGGCTCGGTCATTCTGCAGGATGTGCCGCCTTACCTGATGGCGGCCGGCAATACCGCCCAGCCCTACGGCATTAACGTTGAAGGACTGAAGCGCCGTGGCTTTACGCCGGAGGCGCTGCTGGCCTTGAAGCGGGCCTACCGGACCTTGTACAAGTCCGGTTTGTTGCTCGAAGAGGCCAAGCTGAAACTGGCCGAGGAGGGGAAAACGCAGCCAGAAGTATTGCGTTTTGTCGAATTCCTGCAGCAATCCAAGCGGGGCATCATTCGCTGATATGGCGCGTCCTCTGCGTATTGCCATGGTGGCTGGCGAAGCCTCCGGTGACCTGCTGGCCAGTCACCTCATTGCAGCGTTGAAAAAACGGCATCCCGATGCCGTTTTTTTCGGTATTGGTGGCCCGCGCATGCAAGGCCAGGGTTTTGACAGTTGGTGGCCAATGGCCACCTTGTCCGTCATGGGATATTGGGATGCCCTGAAAAATTACCGTGAAATTGCCGGTATCCGCCGCCGCCTGCGCCGTCGTCTGCTGGCTGAACGGCCGGATATTTTCATCGGTGTGGATGCGCCGGATTTCAATCTTGGCTTGGAAAAGGATCTCAAGTCGGCCGGCATCCGCACCATCCATTATGTCAGCCCGTCGATCTGGGCCTGGCGGGGTGGGCGGATCAAGAAGATCACGCACGCGGTCGACCAGGTGCTGGCGCTTTTTCCGATGGAGCCGCCGCTCTACGAAAAAGCAGGCATTCCGGTGACCTATGTCGGCCATCCGCTGGCCGACAGCATTCCGCTGCATACCGACAAGAAAGCCGTCCGCGAATTGCTGGCCCTGCCGCGCGACCTGCCCATCTTTGCCTTGTTGCCGGGCAGTCGGCATGGCGAATTGGCGGCGATGGCCGAGACCTTCGTGCAAACCGCCAAAGTGATTCGTGAACGGTATTTGCCGGATGCCGTTTTCGTCGTGCCGATGGCTACCCGAGAAACCCGCCTGCAATTTGAAATGGCGATTTATCAGCAGCAGGCCGCCGATATCCCCTTTCGGCTGCTCTTCGGCCATGCTCAGGATGCGCTGGGTGCCTGCGACGTGGCCTTGGTGAAAAGCGGCACGTCGACGCTGGAGGCCGCGCTAATCAAGCGGCCGATGGTCATTACCTACAAAATCGCCAAATTCTCCTACTGGCTGATGAAGCGGATGGCCTATCTACCCTATGTGGGCCTGCCTAATGTGCTGTGCGGACGCTTTGTCGTGCCGGAAATCCTGCAGGACGACGCCACCCCGGAAAAACTGGCCGAGGCCCTGGTCGAGCTCTATCAGAATCAGGACAAGCTGGCCGAAATCGAGTCGGCATTTACCGCACTACACCACCTGTTACGGCAAAACACGGCGGACAAGGCGGCCAATGCCGTGCTGGCATGCTTGCGCTGATCATTCCCGAAGGTCTGGTCTGCGGTGTCGATGAAGCCGGCCGAGGACCGCTGGCCGGACCGGTGGTGGCGGCGGCGGTCATTCTCGACCCGATGCGCCCGGTCGACGGCCTGAATGACTCAAAAAAGCTGTCGGAAAAGAAACGGCTGGCGCTCGCCACGCTGATCCGCCAGAACGCCCTGGCCTGGGCAGTGGCTGAAGCCAGTGTCGAGGAAATCGACCGCCTCAATATTTTGCAAGCCAGCCTGCTCGCCATGCAGCGGGCAGTCGCCGCCCTGACCATCCAGCCCGAGCGCGCCTTGATTGATGGCAATCGTTGCCCATCCCTGCTGATGCCGAGCGAAGCCATTGTTCAGGGTGACGGCAAGATCGCCTCGATTGCCGCAGCCTCCATCCTGGCCAAAACGGTGCGCGATGCCGGGATGCTGGCCTTGCACACGCACTATCCCGAGTATGGTTTTGACCGGCACATGGGTTATCCGACCGCCGCGCATCGGGCGGCGCTGGAAAAATACGGTGCCTCGCCCGTCCACCGCAAGAGTTTTGGCCCGGTCGCCCGCCAACTGTCCCTGCTATGAAACACATTCAGTCGCGCGACAACGCCGTCTACAAACAATTGAAAAAACTGGCTGAGTCAGGCCGTGAGCGGCGTAAAGCCGGGCAGACCTTGCTCGATGGTCTGCATCTGGTCGAAGCCTGGGAGCAGCAGCACGGGCCGGTGGCGCAGCTCTTCGTTGCAGAATCAGCCTTGGTAGGCGGCGAAATTGCCGACTATCTGGCCGGCCGTCCCCTCATCAGCCTGAGCGATGCCTTGATGCGAGAACTGGGCTTGGTCGACACCCCCACCGGTTTGCTGGCTGTGGTGGCTTTGCCGGCCGAGCCGCTTGCGGTCGACCTCGCTGCGGATGCTCTTTTACTCGATGGTCTCCAGGATCCGGGCAATGTCGGCACCCTGCTGCGTACCGCGGCGGCGGCCGGCATTCGTCAGGTCTTGCTAGCGCCGGGCTGTGCTGCCGCCTGGTCGCCCAAAGTGCTGCGTGCCGGCCAGGGCGCGCAGTTCGCCCTGACGATTCATGAAGATGCCGACCTGGGCGCCTTTCTCGCGGACTATCGAGGTACCAGCGCGGTCACCTGCCTTGACGGCGCCACCTCGCTGTATGCCGCGCAGTGGTCGGGGCCGCTGGCCTGGGTGATGGGGGCCGAAGGGCAGGGGGTGCGCCCAGAACTCATTGCCGTCGCCGACCTCAAAATCAAGATCCCGATGCCTGGTGGCGTGGAGTCGCTCAACGTCGGCGCTGCCGCCGCGATTTGCATATTTGAGGCCTTGCGTCGCCGTCTGATTTAACGCCTGCTGGGCTCTTTGGGTGTCCAGTAAGGCTTCAGCGTAGTTTCAGTTCCTGCAGGATGGTGGTCGATATTTCCTCAATCGATTTGGTTGAGGAATCCAGCCAGCGGATGCCTTCGCGGCGCATCATTTTTTCGGCTTCGGCAATTTCGTAACGGCAGTTGGCCAGCGAGGCGTACTTGCTGTCGGCGCGGCGTTCCTCGCGGATCTGGTGCAGGCGTTCCGGCTGTATGGTCAGGCCAAACAGCTTGCTGCGGTGCTTTTCCAGCGTACCGGGCAGTCGACCGCGATCGAAGTCTTCCGGAATCAGTGGGAAATTGGCAGCTTTCAGACCAAACTGCATGGCCAGATACAGCGAAGTCGGCGTCTTGCCACAACGCGAAACGGCGACCAGGATGACGTCGGCTTCGGCCAGGTCCCGATCGGTGATGCCGTCGTCGTGCGCCAGCGTGTAGTTGATCGACTCGATGCGTTTCTTGTAGTCCGAGCTATCGGCCGAGCCGTGCGAGCGGCCGACCGTATGACTCGATTTCTGTCCCAGCTCGGCCTCGAGCGGTGCCAGGAAGGTTTCGAAATACGGCAGGCAGAAAGCGTCAGCCTGATGCACGATGGCTGCAAGGTCGGCATTGATCAGCGTGGTGAACACGATGGCGCGCATGCCATCGACTTCACTTTGCAGATTGATGCGGGCCACGGCCTCCTGGGCCTTTTCGATGCTGTCGAGAAAGGGGATGCGAACCTGCTTGAATTCAACATTCTCGAACTGGGTCAGCAGACTGTGGCCGAGCGCCTCGGCGGTCAGGCCGGTGCCGTCGGAAATGAAAAAGACGGTGCGTTTGATTGGATTGGGCATAGTGCGAGGATTTTACCCGCTGTTGCGCAGGCCGGAGGCGACGCCGTTGATCGAAATGTGAATGGCGCGGGCGACCCGCTCATCGGTTTCTCCGGCACGGTGGCGCTTGAGCAGTTCGACCTGCAAGTGATTGAGCGGGTCCATGTAGGGGGCACGTAGTTGCAGCGAACGCTTGAGCATCGGATTCTCGGTCAGGAAGTCCTCCTGGTCGAGAATGGCCAGCAGATGCTGCCGGGTCAGGACCCATTCGGCACGGATCTGGCCGAAGATGCGCTGGCGCAATTCGCTGTCAGCCACCAGTTCGGCGTAACGCGAGGCAATGGCCAGGTCAGTCTTGGCCAGCACCATGTCCATGTTCGACAGCAGGCTCTTGAAGAAGGGCCAAGCATGAAGCATGCGACGCAGGGTCGCCAGGCCGTCTGGATTTTCGGCTAGATAGCCGTCGACCGCAGAACCGAAGCCATACCAGCCGGGCAGCATCAGGCGGCATTGTGCCCAGCTGAATACCCAGGGAATGGCCCGCAGGTCTTCGATACGCTCGGAGGCCTTGCGCGAGGCGGGGCGGCTGCCGATGTTGAGCGAGGCGATTTCGGAGACGACGGTCGACTGGCGGAAATAGGTGGTGAAGCCCGGCGTTTCATAGACCAGGCCGCGATAGGCGTTGAAAGCGCGGGCCGATAGTTCATCCATCACGCCATGGAATTGCTCGGCCGGTTCGATGCGGTTTTCGTGGTCGGTCAGGCTGGCTTCCATCGTTGCGGCGAGCAGCACCTCGAGGTTGCGTCGGCCGGTGTCGGCGTTACCGTACTTGGTCGAGATGACTTCGCCCTGTTCGGTCAGGCGGATCTGGCCAGACACGGCACCGGCTGGTTGGGCGAGGATGGCATGGTAGGACGGGCCGCCACCGCGACCGACCGAGCCACCGCGACCGTGGAACAGGCGCAGGCGAACGCCGTGCTTGGCAAAGACGCAGGTTAGTTCGATCTCGGCTTTGTACAGCTCCCAGCCGGAAGTGAGGAAGCCGCCGTCCTTGTTGCTGTCGGAATAGCCGAGCATGACCTCGTGCTCGTCACCGCGCCCGGCAATCAGTTGGCGATAGACCGGCAAGGCGAAAACGCCGGTCATGGTGGCGGCGCTCTTTTGCAAGTCCTCGATGGTTTCGAACAGCGGGATGATATTGACGTCCAACCGCGGCTGGTTACCTGGCAGCAGCAACCCGGACTCCTTCAGCAGCAGGGCCAGTTCCAGCAGGTCGGAGACGCCATCGGTCTTGGAAATGATGCAGTTGGGCAGGGCGGCAGCCCCGTATTTGTCGCGCAGGCTGCGGGCGGCGAAGAAAATCGCCAGCTCGCCCCGTGTTTCCTCGTCGTAGTCGAGATAGGGTGAATAGAGCGGGCGTGGCGTGGTGATTTCTGCGGTCAACAGCGCAATTCGCTCATTTTCTGGCAGCGCTTCGTAATCCGGGCAGCGGCCGGCGGCGGCGAGCAGGGCGGCGACGCTGCGGGCGTGTACTTCGGAGTTCTGGCGCAGGTCGATCGGTGCCAGATGGAAGCCGAAAATTTGCACGGCACGCAGCAGGCGGCGCAGGCGGCCACCAGCCAAGCGGGCGGCACCGTTGAGCTTGAGCGAATTGGCGAGAATTTTCAGATCACCGCGCAGGGCGTCGGGGCTGGCATAGGGCGCGGCCTGAGCAATTTCGTGGCGAACCGGTTCGACCTGGTCGAGGGCGCGGGCCGTGGCCGCCAGGCGGGCGTAGATGCCGGAGAGGGCGCGGCGATAGGGTTCGTCGGCGCGTTGGGGTGATTTGTCGGGGGAATGTTCGGCCAGCGCTACCAATTCGGGCGTGACCGAGACCAGGACATCGGACAGCGGCAGTTCGCCACCCAACTCGTGCACCTGCTCCAGGTAATGATTGAGCGTCGCGGCCGATTGCAGGCGCAGGGTTTCGGTCAGGATGTCGGCGGTGACGAAGGGATTGCCGTCGCGGTCGCCCCCGATCCAGCTGCCGACGCGGAAAAAGGGCGGCAAGGCCCAGATTTTCTGCGGGTAGCGCTGTTGCAATTGCTGGGCGACCTGAATGTACAGGCGCGGTAATTCAGTGAAAAAGGTTTCGCGGAAATAGCTGACGCCATTTTTGACTTCATCGAGCACCTTGAGACGAACCGGGCGCAGCATGCGTGATTGCCACAGGGTGAGGATGGCATTGGCCAGGCCGAGTTCGTTGTCGGTCTGTTCCTCCGGCGTCATCTGCTGGCGTTCGCGGGCGTCGAGTAGGCGGGCGATGTCACGGTGGTTGCGGATCAGGCTCTGGCGCTGGACTTCGGTCGGATGGGCGGTGAGGACCGGGGCGACCAGGGCATGGGCAAAGAAATCGGCAATCGTTTCGGGCGAAACCGCCGCTGTCGACAGCGCATCGAGGGCATGAATCAGGCTGCCTTCGCGCGGCGGCGAGCCGGCCAGATCATGGGCGCGGCGCCGGCGGGTGTGATGCTCGTCCTCAGCGATGTTGGCCAATTGCAGAAAATACGAAAAAGCGCGCACCACCGATTGCGTGGTGTCGCGCGGCAGGGGGTCGAGCAGGGCGGCGAGTTCATCGCGCGCCGCCGGGTCACCGTCGCGCGCAAAGCGCACCGCAGTTTGCCGTACCCGTTCAACAATCTCGAAGACACTATCGCCTTCCTGTTCGCGCACGGTGTCGCCGAGCATCCGGCCGAGCAGGCGGATGTCGTTACGCAGGGGTTCGTCTTTAAGGCTGTCGAGCGGGTTGTCGTTCATTAGTGTTTCCTGACCAGAAGTACGGAGGTGTCGGCCATTTTAGCCACCTGTTCGGCCACCGAACCAAGAATCAGCCGGGCCAAGCCGCGCTGACTATGGCGACCGATGACGATCAGGTCAACGCCGGCCGCCTTGGCCTGATCAACCATGACTTCCGAAACGCGGCGGTTGCGCGCTTCGAGCAGCAAGGTTTCGGCCTTGATCCCTTCGGCCAGTTGCAGGGCTTCGTCCAGCAATTTGCGTCCGGCCTGGGCAATCTGGCTCAGTGCGCCGTCGACATCCAGCGTGCTGCTGAAGGTGCGGCCATGCATGCCCATCAGGGTTTCATCGGCGACATGGGTGATCAGCAACTTGGCATCGCTGGTGCGGGCCAGGTGCAGGGCTTCTTCGAGGGCGCATTGCGAAGTGTCGCTGTCGTCAATGGCGACCATGATTGTCTTGTACATCGGGTTCTCCTTGGTGAATGGCTTAGGCTGGCGCGTACGTTAGCAAGTCGGCGGCTTTTCGACTGTTAGGGAAATCCTCAACAGGTGCTGTCCCGCGGTCGACTGCATTTTTCAAGCAAATAGGCAATGGACTGGTAATTGAGGCCACTTTCTGCACTCAGGCCGATTTCACAGGTGCGGTTGGTCGATACCCCGCAGGCACAGCCGGCGGGCAAAGCGGCCGGCAGATGGCGCAGGGCATGCTGGTTCAATTCGGGAACGACGAAACCACGGTCACCGGCAAAACCGCAGCAGGTAACGCCAGCCGGCTCGATGATGTCCGCGGTGCAGGCGCGCAGCAGGGTACGCAGCGCGGCGTCGCTGCCATTCTTTCTGACGCTGCAATTGACATGCAGGGCGACCGGGCCGGGCTGTTTTTCGATCATCAGGCGCGGCAGCAGGGCGTCCACAGCAAATTCGTGGAAATCGTAGATTTTCAGGCGGCCAGCCAGATGCTTTTGCATGCGGCTGGTGCAGGTGCTGGCGTCCATGATCACCGGATAGCGGCCGTTGTCCGAAGCCTGCATCAGTGCTGCCTCAAGGGTATTCGACAGGGCATCGGCTTCTTCGGCCATGCCCTTGCTGGCCAGCATCTGGCCACAGCACAGGCGGTCCACCTGCGCGGGCAGGATGGGTGAGTAGCCGGCCCGGCGCAGCAGTTCAAGAATGACTTCGCCGAGTTGCGGCTCGCCGGCTTGGGCCGGGCCAAAAATACGGCCGCCGCAGGTCGGGAAATAGACGACCGGGTCGCTGGTCAGCAGGGCGCCGTGACGGTTGAGTTTTTCGATCGATTCGGTGCCGTGGTCGACGGGGCCGTTGAGGGGTACGCGCCCGGCACGGGGCATCGGCGTCTTCCAGGCGCCGCCGGAGAGTTTGCCGAGCAGGCGGTTGCCCAGAACTGCGGCGGCCGCATGGCCCGCTTGCAAGCCCAGGCGGGAGATCGTCGCCAGCGTGCTGAAATGTTCGCCCGTCCAGGCGTTGACCGCACGCGCCGCATCGCCCAGACGGCGGCCGCGCAGGCGGCGGGTCAGGTCGCCGGTATCGATGCCGACCGGGCAGGCGGTCGAACATAGGCCACAGCCGGCGCAAGTATCAATGCCCATGTAGGCATAGTCTTCACCCAGTTGGCCGCTTTCTTCACCCGCCGCAGCCCGGCGAGCCAGTTCGCGGACGCTGACGATACGCTGGCGTGGCGACAGCGTCAGGCGGTGCGAGGGGCACAGCGGCTCACAGAAACCGCACTCGATACAGCGGTCGATGAGGTCTTCGGCCGCCGGCATCGGTTTCAGGTTTTCCAGGTGGGCGTGCGGGTTGTCGTTGAGGATGACGCCCGGGTTGAGCCGGTTGCCCGGATCGAATAAGGCCTTGATCTGGCGCATCAGATCCGTGGCTTCCTGGCCCCATTCCATTTCGACAAACGGCGCCATGTTGCGGCCGGTGCCGTGCTCGGCCTTGAGCGAGCCGTCGTATTTTTTGACCACCAGCGCGCAGATGTCGTCCATCAGGCGGGCATAGCGGTCGACCTCGGCGGCATCGCCAAAATCCTGGGTGAACACGAAGTGCAGGTTGCCTTCCAGGGCGTGGCCGAAAATAATCGCCTCGTGGTAGCCGTGCTGGCGCAGCAGCGCCTGCAGGTCGAGCGTGGCATCGGCCAGCGCGGCGATGGGAAAGGCGACGTCCTCGATCAGCACGGTGGTGCCGGTGCGGCGCATGGCGCCGACCGACGGGAAGGTCCCCTTGCGTACTTTCCAGTACATGTCGCAGGTGGCGGGGTCGGTCGAAAACTGCAGCGGTTCGACGGTGGTCATGCCAGCCATGGCCGCGTGCACGGCAGAAATCCTCTCCTGCAGGCCGTCGACCGTGGCGGCGCGCACTTCGATCAGCAGGGCGGCGGCCTCTTCGCCCAGTTCGCGCATGATGGCCGGCAAGCCGGGTTTGTCGGCGACCGAACGCAGCGCCGGGCGGTCGAGCAGTTCCACGGCCGAGACCGGTTGTGGCTTGAGGCGGATCACCGCTTCGCAGGCGGTGCGGATGTCCGGGAAAAAAACCAGCGCACTGGCCTTGAATGGGTCCTCAACGACGGTGTGGTAAGTGATGCGGCTGATGAAGCCGAGCGTGCCTTCCGAACCGATCATCAGGTGCGACAGAATGTCGATTGGGTCTTCGTAGTCAACCAGTGCATTCAGGCTGTAGCCGGTCGTGTTCTTGATCTTGAACTTGTGACGGATGCGTTCGGCCAGACGCACATTGTCCCGCGTCCGGCGGGCCAGACGCTCCAGTTCGCCGAGCAGGACAGCATGCGATTTGGAAAAGGCGTCAATGCTCAGATGATCCTCGGTGTCGAGTACCGTGCCATCAGCCAGCATGACGCGCAGGCCGGCCAGCGTGCGATAACTGTTCTGCGCCGTGCCGCAGCACATGCCGGAGGCGTTATTGGCCGCAATGCCGCCAATTTTGGCGGCGCCGATCGACGCCGGGTCCGGGCCGATTTTTCGGCCATGCGGCGCCAGCCGGCGATTAACCTCGCCGCCGACCATGCCAGGACCCAGTGTCACCTTGCTGGCATCGACATTTTGTTGGTAAGTGGCGAAGCCCTCGCCGATCAGGGCCAGAATGCCATCCGTAATCGCCTGTCCGGACAGGCTGGTACCGGCAGCGCGGATGGTGATGGGACGCTGATGGGCCTGGGCTGCGGTCAACACCGCTTTCAGGTCATTTTCCGTTTCGATAACGGTGATGACTTCAGGAATCAGGCGGTAGAAACTGGCGTCGGTGCCGTAGGCGAGGCGGCGCAGCTCATCGGTAATGACTTGATTTTCGGGCAGCTGTTGGCGGAGGTGCTGGATCAATTGGCTCATGGTTTTGGCTTGTGTCTCGGTTTGTTATTTTTGGGGGCTGAAATTGGCAGGGGGTCCCGCTTTGAGGGCGGAACCCCCTGCCAGAACCTGGAAACTATTACCCCCGCTCCTTCAGCATATCCCTCAACCGCTTTGGCGCCGGCCGCAAAGGCACCCGCACCGAGGTCCACGCCCCTTGTCGGGACGGCAGCAAGCCACCGAAGCGACTGCCCAGCCACGAAACCAGCCGATACAGCGCTGGCGAGCGATAAACCGTCGCCCAGGCGCGCCAGATGGCGGAGATCAGCGGCGAATAGCCGGCTCCTTGTCCGCGCATCGCCGGCTTGGCGTGCGGTTCGGAGAAGGCTTCTTCGCGCAGCCGCATCAGTAGTTCCGGGATCGGGATCTTCACCGGGCAGACTTCGCCGCAGGCGCCGCATAGCGATGAGGCGGTGGCCATGGAGGCGGTCGCTTCCAACCCCAGCATGTGCGGCGAGACGATCTTACCGATCGGGCCGGGGTAGGTGGTGCCGTAGGCGTGGCCACCGATGCGCGTATAGACCGGGCAGTGGTTCATGCAGGCGCCGCAGCGGATGCACTGCAGCGTCTTGCGCAGTTGCTCGTCGGCGTAGGCCTGGCTGCGGCCGTTGTCGAGCAGGACCAGGTGGACTTCCTCGGGGCCATCTTTCTCGCCGGGTTTGCGCGGTGAGGAGATCATATTGAAGTAGGTCGAGATGTTCTGGCCGGTCGCCGAGCGGGTGAGTAGCGAGAGCAGCGGCGGGACGTGCTCGAGTTTTTCGACAATCTTTTCGATGCCGGTGATGGCGATGTGGATGGGCGGTACGGTGGTGCACATGCGGCCGTTGCCTTCATTTTCGACCAGGCACAGGGTGCCAGTTTCGGCAACGGCGAAATTAACGCCGGACAGTCCGATGGCCGCTTCCTGAAATTTTTCCCGCAGGACGTTGCGGCCGATCTGGATCAGCGCATCGACGTTGTCGGTGTAATCGACGCCGTCGACCTTGTCGGCGAACAGGCGGGCGATTTCTTCCTTGGTCTTGTGGATGGCCGGCATGATGATGTGCGACGGCTTCTCGCCGGCCAGCTGGACGATGTATTCGCCCATGTCCGACTCCAAGGCGCCGATGCCGGCGGCTTCGGCGGCGTGGTTGAGTTCGATTTCCTCGCTGACCATGGACTTGCCCTTGACCATCAGTTTGGCCGAATGGCGCTGGCAGATGCCAAGGATGATGGTGTTGGCTTCGTCTGGCGTTTCCGCCCAGTGCACCTGGATGCCGTTCGCGGTCAACTGGCTTTCCAGTTGCAAAAGCAGGTCGGGCAGCTTGGCCAGGTTGTACTGGCGGATCGCTTCGCCCAGGCTGCGCAGGCTTTGCAGTTCCTCGTCGTCGGGGAATTGCGCGGCACGCTTGCTCATCAGGAAATCCATCGCACCGCGGAAGCTCTGGCGCAAGACAGGGTTGTCGACGACCGCCTTGGAACGGGTGCGGAAGCCTTCCGTTGGCTTGAAGTGCAAGGTGTGTTCGCTCATTGTGCCGCTCCTTCCGGCACGCCCAGCATCAACACGATCAGTTCTTTCGGGCCGTGTGCGCCATAGGCCAGCGTTTGCTGGATGTCGGCGGTCTTCGACGGGCCGGAAATCAGCAGGGCGTTGGTCGGCAGGCCGCTCGACCAGCTTTCGGCGGTCATCGCTTCGTAAAAGGTGTTGTGGATATTTGACGCATCAAGCAAGACCACATGCACCGGCGGCACCAGCGACATCAGGCGCGGTTCCAGTGCGTCCGGCCACAGGATCAGCGTGCCGGTTTCGGCGATGGCGGCGCGGGCGGCGGTCAGGCTGGCCGGCGTGTCATCGAATAGCTCCGACTGCCAGGCTTCGATCGCCATGTCGTAGACGCTGCAGTCGATACCGCGTGGCGGCAGGTCATCGAGCGCGGCGTCGCCGTGCGGCGTGCCTTCGGCAACCAGCAATTTTTCGATGCCGCGCGCCTTCAATACCTCATGCAGCTTGCCGGTCCAGGTGTCGGCGTTGACCGCATGCACTTCGGCATGGGCCAGTTCGATGACGTGGTGGAAACGCTTCGCCTTGTCGGTCATCGATTCAACTGGCCGATGCGTGGCGAACCAGGTGGCGACATCGGGCAGGGCATTTGCGGTCGACGGCGCGTTTTGCCGTAATTTGGCCAGGATGCGGTCGCGGGCGCTCATTGTGCACCGCCGATCCGGCGCAGCAGGAAGCTGGCGATGTGCTCGCCGGGCAGGCTGGGCTGGGCCCGGCCTTCCTGCGCATCCTGCCAGGCCGCATGGCCGAGGATGTTCATCAGACAGCCACAGTCGGCGCTGATCACGCGCTCGGCGCCGGTCGCCTGCAGCGCCTTGACCTTGTCTTCAACCATGGCGCCGGAAATTTCCGGCTGCTTGACCGAGAAGGTGCCGCCGAAGCCGCAGCATTCGGACTCGTGGTCCTGCTGGGCGATATTGACCTGGCCCAGGTCACCGAGCAGTTTCCGGCCTGTGAGGTGTACGCTCATTTCGCGGCGGGCCGAGCAGGAGGTGTGCAGCGCGACGGTGCACGCCTCCCCTTGATCCTCTGGCTGCCAGCCCAGAACATTGACCAGAAAATCGGTCAGCTCGTAGAGGCGTGCCGACAGCCTGTCGGCCTGCGCCTTGCGTACCGGGTCGGCGGCAAACAATGTCGGATAGTGGTGCTTCATCATCCCGGCACAGGAGCCGGAGGGAACGACCACCGGCCAATCATTGGGGAATAGGGTGAGCTGATGCGCCGCTACTTTTCGTGCCTGATCAGGAAAACCGCTGGTGTAAGCGGGTTGACCGCAACAGGTTTGTTCTTCTGGAAAGTGCACGCGCAGGCCGAGTTTTTCAAGCAGGGTGATGGCATCCATGCCGGCGCCAGGGAAAAACTGGTCGACCACACAGGTGGCAAAAAAATAGACGTCGCTGGGCCGTGCTGGCAGGCTGGGTGCTGGATTCATTGTCTCTCCGCTCTGTTTTAATTAACGGTCAAATGGTAAGACCAGTTATTGCTGAGGTAAAAATTTACGGCAATACCGTGACTTAGTCAATAAACCGAGGGAAAACCCCGGTCTTGCACTTTGCCAAATCCCTGTTTAGAATGATCTGGTCTTACCAATCAAAGTGGTCTTACCAATGTTAAACAAGGTTCAGGTTCCTCGTATCTCGGATGCGGTTGCTGCCACGCTGGAGCGCCGTATCCTTGAAGGCTCGCTGAAGCCGGGCGACCGGCTGCCACCAGAGCGCGAGTTGGCGGCTGACCTGGGCGTGTCGCGACCGAGTTTGCGTGAAGCGATCCAGAAGCTGGCCTCCAAGGGCATGGTGCAAAGCAAGCAGGGCGGCGGAACCTTTGTCACCGACGCGCTGGAATCGAGTTTCTTCGACCCTTGGCAGGAGATGATGGGCAGCTACCCCAATCTGCGCGAAGACATGTTGGAGTTTCGCCGCATGATCGAGGGGCAGGCCGCCGAATGGGCCGCCGAACGGGCGACCGATGCCGATCTGCAACGGCTCGGCCAGGCCTTCTCGGCCTTGCAGGCCACTTTTTTGCATGACAACACCGAACAACGCTCGGATGCCGACATCGCCTTCCACCAGGCGATTGGTGATGCCTCGCACAATGTACTGGTCGGCCATTTGTCGGCGGCGCTGTTGCGCCTGATGCACGACAACATCCGCCTCAACCTGGGCGAACTGAAAATGGTCCCGGCCGCCAGCAAGTTGCTGATGAGCCAGCACGCTGCGATCCATAACGCCATTGTCGAAAAGAAACCGCAAGCCGCTCGCTCGGCGGCTGAAACGCATATTGATTTTGTCCGCGAAACGCTGGCCCAGACGCTGCGTTCCGTGGCCCGACGTGAAACGGCCGAGCGCCGCCTCAGTACCGATTTTTCAACTTCCTGATTTTTAATTTTAAATTCGACCCCGAAAGGACACAGCACATGGAAGCATTGGTCATCCCCTTCGAAAAACTGCGCATGAACGACGTCGAGCAAGTTGGCGGCAAAAATTCATCGCTTGGTGAAATGATTTCGCAACTGGCTGACACCGGCGTTCGTGTGCCGGGCGGTTTCGCCACCACGGCCCACGCCTACCGCGTCTTCCTCGCCCAATCCGGCCTCGACGCCAAGATCAACGCTGCGCTCGACGCGCTGGATGTTGAAGACGTCAATGCCCTGGTCAAGACCGGTGCCGAAATTCGCCAATGGGTGCTCGACACCCCGTTCCCGATGGATCTGACCATCGCCATCACCGAGCAGTACCAGCGTCTGGTGGCGGATTCCACCGCCGACATGTCCTTCGCCGTGCGTTCTTCCGCCACTGCCGAAGACTTGCCGGATGCCTCCTTCGCCGGTCAACAGGAAACTTTCCTGAATATCGTCGGCCTGGAAAACATCATGCACGCCATCAAGGAAGTGTTTGCTTCCCTGTACAACGACCGCGCCATTTCCTACCGTGTTCATAAAGGCTTCCTGCACGCCGACGTGGCGCTGTCGGCCGGTATTCAGCGCATGGTGCGCTCCGACAAGGGCGCGGCCGGCGTGATGTTTACGCTCGATACCGAATCCGGATTCCGCGATGCCGTCTTCGTCACCTCCAGCTATGGCCTGGGTGAAACTGTGGTGCAGGGCGCGGTCAATCCGGATGAGTTCTACGTGCACAAGCCCATGCTGGAAGCTGGCAAGAAGGCCGTCGTGCGCCGTAACCTCGGTTCCAAGATGATCAAGATGACCTTCGCTGCCGAGAAGGTTGCTGGCAAGTCCACGATTACCGAAGAAGTCGAAGAATCCCTGCGTCACCAGTTCTCGATCAATGACGAAGAAGTCATGGAACTGGCCCGCTACGCCCAGATCATCGAGAAGCACTACGGTCGTCCGATGGACATCGAATGGGGCAAGGATGGTGTCGACGGCAAGCTGTACATTCTGCAAGCCCGTCCGGAAACCGTGCAGTCGCAGGCCGCTGCCGGCAAGCAGGAAAAGTTCAAGCTGAAGTCCTTCTCCAAGGTGCTCGCTTCCGGCCGCGCCATCGGTCAGAAGATCGGTGTCGGCCCGGTGCGCATCGTCAAGGACCCGCGAGAGATGGATCAGGTCAAGCCGGGTGACGTCCTCGTCGCCGACATGACTGACCCGAACTGGGAACCGGTGATGAAGCGCGCTTCGGCCATCGTCACCAACCGCGGTGGTCGTACCTGCCATGCGGCGATCATCGCCCGCGAACTCGGCATTCCCGCCATCGTCGGTTGCGGTGATGCCACCGAAACCCTGAGCGAAGGCGACATCGTTACGGTGTCCTGTACCGAAGGCGATACCGGCCACGTGTATCGCGGCAGCCTCGATTTCGAAATTACCACCCGCGATATCTCGGCCATGCCGGACGTGCCGGTCAAGGTCATGATGAACGTTGGCAATCCGGAACTGGCTTTCGAATTCGCCCAGCTGCCGAACGCCGGTGTGGGTCTGGCGCGCGTTGAGTTCATCATCAACAACGTCATCGGCATCCACCCGAAGGCCATCCTTGATGTCGAGCGCCTGCCGGCTTCGAAGCGCGAGGAAATCAAGCGCCGCGCCCGTGGCTATGCGTCGCCGAAGGACTTCTTCGTTGAGAAGTTGGTCGAAGGTGTGTCGACCATCGCCGCCGCCTTCTGGCCGAACCCGGTCATCGTCCGCCTGTCCGACTTCAAGTCCAACGAGTACCGTAAGCTCTTGGGCGGCGACCTGTACGAGCCGGAAGAAGAAAACCCGATGCTCGGCTTCCGTGGCGCTTCGCGTTACGTTGCCCAGTCTTTCCGCGACTGTTTCGAAATGGAATGCCGCGCCATGAAGCGCGTCCGTGAAGAAATGGGCCTGACCAACGTGCAATTGATGGTGCCGTTCGTGCGTACCGTCGGCGAAGGCCAGGCGGTCGTTGATCTGCTGGCTGAACATGGCCTGAAGCAGGGCGAGCACGACCTGAAGCTGATCATGATGTGCGAAATCCCGTCCAACGCATTGCTGGCCGACGATTTCCTGAAGATTTTCGATGGCTTCTCGATCGGCTCCAACGATCTGACCCAACTGACGCTTGGCCTCGACCGCGACTCCGGTCTGGTCGCCAACCTGTTTGACGAGCGCGACCCGGCCGTCAAAATGCTGCTGGCGATGGCGATCTCTGCCGCCAACAAGGCTGGCAAGTACGTTGGCATTTGCGGCCAAGGCCCGTCCGATCACCCGGATCTGGCTGAGTGGCTGATGGATCAGGGCATCAACAGCATCTCGCTGAACCCGGATACGGTGATCGATACCTGGACCCGTCTGGCGACGCACAAAAAGGACTGATTTTCACGGTCGACCGTGAAAATTGCTCATAAATGAATAAGGCCGGGAGCGATCCTGGCCTTATTCGTCTTATGGCTTCGCTGAAAAGCATATTCCCCCGTTTGGCGGAAAAAAGCCTTGATGCCGTGCTTTTCAAACGCGCAATAGGGCTTTAGCCAGGCGCTCGGATAACTGTTCCTCGGTAAATTGCGGTTCGTTGGGCGGGTAGAGCGAGTTTTCCTCGATCGTGAACCCGTGTTCCTGGGCCAGGGCGCGCAATTCCTTGATTTTGACGCAGGCTTTGAGTTGCTCACCGAGCGCGGCGTCATTGCGGGCCTTGTCGGAAAAAGCCTTGATTGGAACGATGGACATGGGTTCTCCTGCGGATGTGGTTTGGGGTAGCTTGGACTCAGGCTAGGTCACTCGCCGACGAGTCGACGCGGGAGGGTGCTAGCGCTGTCGCTGGTAAAAAAAGTTCGGAAAGCGACGAAGTCGGCTTGGCCTGGCTGTTGGATTGATGACAAAACACCGGCTGGATGCCAGGTGTTGCAGGCTTACAGCAATAAAGGTGCCAAAGCTTTGTGGTCGCCCCGCTCAATCCGCTGCCGGCTGCAAAACGTCCCAGCATTGCCAATGGCCGCAGGCTGAGCGGGCGCGGCGTTCATCCTGGTGCCAGCCGCCACCGTCGCATAGGCCGGTGACGGTTTCGCTTTCAATCAAGACATGCTCTGGCGGTGCGGCCTGACGTGGACCGCGCCAGCGTTGGCAGCTGGCGCAACGCTTGCGGTCGACGGCCTGAGCGAGCATTTTTTTGTTCAGCTGACGAAGCTGTCCGGCATTTGCACGGCCAGAACTTCGCCGCGGGCAGTGGCGATGCCATTGGCGTAGATGGTGGCTTCGACGATGACTTTGCGGCCACGGATTTCCTTGACCCGGCCGCGTATTTCCAGGGTCGGGCCGAGGGGCGTCGGTTTCAGGTAATCGACGTGCAGCGAGCCCGTTACGAAGCGGAAGGGCGGTTCGCTGTCCATCGCCCGGTTTTCCTGGCGGTACATCGCCGCGGCGGCGGTGCCGGTGCTGTGGCAGTCGATCAGCGAGGCCAGCAGGCCGCCATAGACGAAGCCGGGAATGGCCGTGTGTTCTGGTTTTGGCTGGTAATGGGTGACAGTTTCATCACCTTCCCAGTGGGTCCTGATCTGGTGGCCCTGGCTGTTCAAGCGGCCGCAGCCGTAGCAGTGGGCGACATTGTCGGGGTAGAAATCCTGGAAAGCGGACATGAAAGTCTCCGGTGCGTTGTTGTGGTGTTGGAGATCTTAGTGGGCGAGGCAGGTTTTGCCGATTGTTTGGCCAGACAGTGAGCGTGTAAATCCGGCCAATGAGTGGATTTCAAAGCCAGCGCTGGGCAAATTCCGCAGCGTTCACCGGTCGACCGTAAAAATAGCCTTGCGCTTCGTCGCAACCCAGCGCCCGCAAGGCGTCGGCCTGGGCCTGGGTTTCCACGCCTTCGGCGATGGTTTTCATGCCCAGGTTGCGGCCCATGCCGATGATGGTTGCGACAATGGCGTGGTCATTATTGTCTTCGATCATGTCGCGAACGAAGGACTGGTCGATTTTGAGCTTTTCGGCCGGCAGTCGTTTGAGGTAAGCGAGCGACGAGTAGCCGGTGCCAAAGTCGTCGATTGCCTGGGCAAAGCCCAGATTGTTGAGGGCCGAGATCACGGCGATGCCGTGTTCGATGTTGCGCATCATGCCGCTTTCGGTCAGCTCCAGTTCGAAAAAGCGTGGTTCCAACCCGCTGGCAGCAACCTGTTCGGCGATTTGTTGTGGAAAACTGCTGTCTTCCATTTGCTGGGCGGCGATATTGATAGCTAGCCGGCCAGGTAGCTGCAGGCCATCGTGGCGCCAGGCCAGCAATTGCCGGCTGGCTTCGCGCATCACCCAGGTGCTGATCAGGGTCATCATGCCGCGCTCTTCGGCAATGGGGATGAAGACTGCCGGGCTGATCGGGCCGTGTAGTGGATGCTGCCAGCGTAGCAGGGCTTCGGCGCCGATCAACTGGCCGCTGCCCAGATTGAATTGCGGCTGGTAGCACAGGCTGAGCGAGGGCTGGTCGGTGGTTTGTAGTGCCAGTTTGAGATCGCGGGCGAGGGCGATACGTTCGATCAGTCCGCTACTCATCTTGGGATCGTAGAAGGTGAAGCCGCTGGCACTGGTCTTGGCGCGATACATGGCGATGTCGGCCGCCCGCAGCAAGGCGTCGGGATTCAGGCCATCACTGGGATAAATGGCAATACCGATGCTGACCCCTAAACTAAAGGTGTGGTGACCAATTTCCAGGGGGGCGGCTAGTGCGCTGTTGAGGCGATTGGCCACGGTCGACGCCTTGCTTTGATCAATATCGGTGGCCAGTACGGCAAATTCGTCTCCCCCCAGGCGGGCCAGTAATTCGTGATTTCGCAAGACAGCACGGAAACGCAGGGCGACTTCGCGCAGCACTTCATCGCCGACCGCATGACCTTGGGTATCGTTAACTTCCTTGAAACGGTCCAGGTCGAGGAAAAAGACGGCGACCGTGTGCTGGAAATGGCTGGCGGTGTGGATCGCCTGTTGCAGATTGTCGAGGAAGAAGGCGCGGTTGGGCAGTTGGGTCAGGGCATCGTAAAGCGCCATGTGTTCAAGTTCAGCCGCCGCATGCTTGCGCGCGGTGACATCCTGAAGACTGAACTGCAGCAGCAGACGACCATCGTGTTGGAAGGCCATCAGGTGAACTTCGCCATCCCATAGTTGACCATCCGGTCGCCGGTGCAGCCATTCAAAAACACAACTACCCTCAGCGCAGGCTTGCTTGATTTTGCCCTCTACCGCGTCGGCTGAGGGGTTGCCGTTGGCCTGGTTTTCCGGTGAGACGTCGCCGACAGTCAGGCCGATCACGTTGATCTTGTCGGTCAGGCCGTAGATACGGGCGGCCGCCAGGTTGCAGTCGATAAACTTGCCATTTTCCGGGTCGAGAACGACCAACGGAATCCGCGAATCGGAAAACAGGACTTTGGTGTAGGCCTCGCTTTCGCGTAGCCGTGACTTGGCCAGGTTGAGCGCAGCGATTTGTTCGAGCAGGGTATTTTTTTGTTCGGCAATTTGTTGCTGATTTTCGGCCAGCAGGGCGCGCATTCGATCATGCGACTTGGCCAGTAAAGAAATTTCGGCGATGCCGGAGTCGTCCGGCGGCAGCGTGTGGAAGTCCAGTTGGCCAATGCGCTGGCTGGCATCCGACAATTGCTCCAGTGGGCGGGCAATGCGCCGGGCTTGCCGCTCAGCGGTCCAGGCTGCCAGCAGCAACATAATCACCAGGCCAGCCGTCATGGCCAGGGTGATGGATAACCAGGGGGGCGCGAAATCACTGGCCGGTGCCAGGGTGACGACCCAAAAATGCCGCTCACCCAGGTCAAAATCGGCAAAGCTGGCAAACCAGGGTTGCCCGTTACTTTGAAAATTGACCTGGATCTTTTGACCTCCTGCTTGCCAGGCCAGCAGGGCATCGCTTACCGCCGGATGCCCCAAGGTGTTGGCGGGTTGCAGTATCTTGCTCAGCCAGTGGCCGTTACTCAACTGGGCGGGGGGACTGGGCAAGGCCAGTGTTTTCAGATCATCGGTCAAGACCAGGGCAAGGCCATGCGGGCTGATCCGGGCCTGCATGGTGGTTAGTGATAGGTCGCGCAACATCAAGTCGATGCCCAGGACGAAGTCGCGGCCATCGGCCAGCGGCATGCGAATCGCCCCGGTGATGCCGGGGTCGCCTGTGGTAAAGAAAGTGTAGGGCGCCGTCCAGTGGATGCTGCCCGGTTTGCTCATGGCTCCTTTGTACCAGGCGCGCGTGCGGGGGTCGTAATCCACCGTTTGCCAGAACTGGTGGGGCGCGGTACCGGTTTTCTGCTCCTGGAAAAGGTGCTTCTTGCCCCAGCGCGGCAGGTCGGTCAGGCGGTTGCGCCAGTGCTCATCGGGCAACTGCAACAGCATCCAGCCCTGGCCGCTGGAAGTACCGGCAACGATCGACGTGGCATAAGGCAGGGTTTGCAGAATAGGTTTGAAGAGGTGGTTGAATTCATCGGGGTGGTCGATCGCCGGTGCCTGATTGCCAATCCAGCCGCGGGCCATGCGCAGCAATTGTTCGGTGGGCTGGAAGACTTTGTTCAACTCGGCATTGACCTCAGCCGCCGAGCGTTCGAACTGGCTTTCGGCAACGCGCGATACCATGGGTTGCAGTACAAAAATGAAAAAGCCGACGCTGGCCAGCAAGATGGCCCCCGACACCAGCAAGCCGACCCGCCAACGCAAATGTTGGCGCAGCGATACCGAGGAGGGCTGGGAAGCGGTCATTTTTGAGTGAAACCGGGGTCGACTGCGAAAGAATAGGCGAGTTTTCGGTGGCTAGCAGGGTGATTTCGGTGACAGTGCCTTGCGAACAGGGGCTGACTTTGACTGACCGGCGCGCTCATGTGCTGAGGGGATGTGCCTGCATATAACTGACCAAGGCCTCTTCAGTCATTGGCCGGGCAAACAGAAAGCCTTGTACAGCCCAGGGAGCCATGGGCTGCAGGGCCTGCCACTGGCGCTCGTTTTCGACGCCTGTGGCGACGACGTTGAGGCCCAGCTTGTCGGCCATGCTGATGATGAACTGGAGTCTTTCGTGGTACTCGGGGTCAACCGGTAAATTGTCCACCAAACGCCGGTCGATCTTGATTTCCGCTGGCCGAAGGGTCTGTAGATAGTTGAGGCTGGCGTAAGCGGTGCCGTAATTGTCGATTGAGAGCCGGAAACCGAGCGACTTGAGGGCGAGCAGATTGTCGATGCACGATTTTTCATCGGCCATGATCGCATTTTCGGTGACTTCAAGCGTCAGATCGCGGCAAGGCAGCTCGTTTTGCAGACAGGCACCTTGCAATTGCCGCGGCAGGGCCATGTCGCGCAATTGATGCGCCGACAGATTCAGCGAAAAAGGTAGTGCGCGGCCCAGTGCCTGCCGAATGCTGCTGATCTGTCGCACGCTGTGTTCGATCAGCCATTGGCTGAGCATGGGCATCAGGCCGTTGTCCTCTGCAATCTGAATGAATTGCGTCGGGCTGACTTCACCCTGCTGCGGATGCTGCCAACGGGCCAGGATATCAATGCCAACCACCGCCTGGCCGTGCAGGTCCAGCTTGGGCTGGAACACCAGGCTCAGGCTGTCATCCTTGTGTTCGAGGGATAGACGCAAGGCGTGGCTGATATGGACAGTTTGCGTCAGTTCACTATTCATCGTCGGGGTGAAGAAGCTGGCCTTGCCTCGCCCGGCTTGCTTGGCCTGGTACATCGCTGTATCGGCACAACGCAGCAACTCGGCCACCGATTGGCCATCGTCCGGGAAGCAGGCGATGCCAGCGCTCATGCTGAGTTGATAGGCTTCGCCGGCGATGATGAAAGGGGCGTGCAGGGCGTTGGCAACATTCTGGGCCATGTGCGCCGCGTCATCGGCTGTCTTGATCGGCATGACGATGACGAACTCGTCGCCCCCCCAGCGCGCCAGCAATTGCGCGTTGCCGACCAGCAAGGAAAAACGACGGGCAACGTCAACCAGCACCGTGTCGCCCGCCGGATGGCCCAGCGTGTCGTTGATCAGTTTGAAGCGATCGAGGTCGATGAAAATCAGCGCCAGTTGCTGAGCGTTGGTGGTGGCCTCGCGCAGCATCCGGTCGGTGCGCTCCTGCAACAAATGGCGGTTGGGCAACTCGGTCAGGGTGTCGTAATTGGCCAGGTGAACCAGGCGCCGCTCGTAATTTTTCTTTTCCGTGATGTCATCGAAAATAGCCAAGTAGTAAGCGACTTGCCCCTGTTCGTCGCGTAGCGTGTAAATGGTCAGCCATTCGGGATAGCGATGGCCGTCCTTATGTTTGTTCCAGATTTCACCCTGCCATTGACCATGGCGCGCCAGCCGTTGCCACATGGCCTGGTAGAAAGCCTTGTCCTGCATGCCGGATTGCAAAACGGCCGGCGTCTGGCCGAGGATTTCCGCCGCCGGGTAGCCGGTAATTTGGACAAAGGCCCGGTTGACCCTGAGCACCCGGTTGTTCGTATCGGAGATCAGGATGCCCTGACCGCTTTCTTCAAAGACGCGTGACGATAATTGCAGTTCGGCATTCGCCGCCTGCAAGCTCGCCACCAGTTCGGTCAGTGAGCGAGCCAGCACACTGACTTCGTCGTCACCCGCAGGTTGGGGGATTTCTGTCGTCAGGTCGTGTGCCTTGATGCGCTCGGCAACCTGGGCTACCTGTTCAAGCGGCCGCAACAGGCGGTTGAGTACGATCCAGCCCGCGAGGGCGAAGAGCAGGGCGGTGCCGATGCCAGCAATCAGGATGAGGCGGGACAATTGGTCGGCCGCCTGCAGGGCGATGTCGAGCGGTTTGCGGGCCACGATGGTCCAGCCCATGCCCTGGTAATTGCGAAAGGGGGTTTCGCGGACGGCTGCCGTCAAATAATTCCGGCCATCCGGCCATTGTTCATTGGCCACTTGGCGGCTGTTATGGGCCAGCCCCTGGAAACTGGTCAGGCTGGCCAGGTCGACTTTCAGCGAAGGCAACTGGGGGGTGCCCATCAACACCTTGCCCTCCTTGTTGAGAACGATGAGGTCGAGATGCTCGCGATTGAGTTGATCAAGCATCGATTCGCGGGCCTCGAAGGCCCAGTCCAAGCTCAGGTGGCCACAAATTACCCCGAGCAGTCGCCCCTGCTCGTCATGGACCGGCAGGGAAATATCGACCAGGCGCAAGGGCAGGTCATCCCATTTTGGTTTGGGTAAAAACTTGGCGAGCAGGAAGGCATCATGAGCATCGCCAAAGTGCAGACTGTCCCGGCCATTGATGAACCAGTCGCGCTTGGCCACACTTTTGCCAACCAGCAAACCATCGGTACCGGCAACGATGTTGCCCTCGGTATCGGTGATGCCGATCCAGGAATAGAAGGGGTAGTTGTTGCGCATGCGCTCGAAAATGGCCCGTTTCTTTTCCGAGCTGAGGCGGGGGTCGCGAATTTCACTCTGGCTGGCCAGGAAGCGCAGCTCGCCAGCCCGTGCGTCCATGTCGTGTGCCATTTGCGTGGCCATGCGAACCGCAATACTGGTCAGCAAGGTGTTCTGGTCACGTTCAATTTGCTGTCGGCTCAGCGAGCTACTGAGTTGCCAGACCAGCAAGGTGCTGAGCAAGGCCAGCAAGCCGATACCCATCGATAGTCGCCATTTGAGCGGTGTTGTGGTCATGTGCAAACTCCCTGCATGCGCTAAATGTTCGGTATTTATATGCTTTTGGCCGATTATAGGCGTTTCGCCGCATGCGGTATGATGCGTCCCCTATTCGGAAACGTCCGGACACCTGTCATTTTGATGATGCCTGCCCGCCTTAAATCCTTGCTACTGGTTGCGCTGCCGTATTTTTTATTGGCGACGGCCGGCTTGCTGCTGGCCATTCCCGTCGGTTTTGCCAGCCCGGTTTTTCCCGCTGCGGGTTTGGCTTTAGCCGTCGCCTTGACACAAGGGAACGCCGTTTTGCCGGCCATCTGGCTGGGCTCGCTGGCGGCCAATCTGGTGCAACTGGCCCTGCACGGCCTACTCGACCCGTCGTCGGCACTGATGGCCGGCGGGATCGGCCTGGGGGCCGCAGCACAGGCTGCTGTCGGGCGCTGGGCGGTGTTGCGTTTCCTTGAGCAGCGTTGGCGTCACCTGGAAACCGAAGTCGACATCATTCGCTTTCTGCTCCTCGGTGGGCCCTTGGTATGCTGGATTTCAGCCTTGGTGGGGATTTCCTTCTTGGGGGCCCGTGGGCTCATTCCAGAGGCTGAGTTATTTAATGCGGGCTGGAACTGGTTTGTCGGCGACACGCTGGGCGTATTCATTGCCACCCCTTTGTCGTTGCTCTACCTGCTGCGTCACGACATGGTCTGGCGTGAGCGGCGTCATTTATTGATGGCCTTGATGTTGACCGTGTTGCTGTTGATCAGTGCGGCCTTTATTGCCGTGTCGCGCTGGGAACAGGCGCAGATGCGCGAACACGTCAATCTACATGCCGAAGAAATCCGCAATGCCATCCAGCAGCGTTTCGACCAGCAGGCCGAGGCCTTGTCGGCCATACGTCGCCTGATCGAAGTGTCACCGAAGTTTGACCTGAAACAATTTAACCATATGGCGCAGTTGACCCTGCGCGACCATCCCGACATTGCTGCGCTCAGTTTCAACCCCTGGGTTTATGCCGCTGATCGCACTGCTTTTGAACAGCGGATGTCAGCGCAGCTTCGCCCCAAGCGCTACCAGATTACCGAGCAGTTGCCCGACCGTAGTTTCATTCCGGCCGGTTTGCGGCCGGTCTATGTGCCGGTTGGCTTCATTGCGCCGATGGATCGCAACTGGCCCGTCCTGGGCTTTGATATTCATGCCGACCCCTTACGCCGCAAGGCCATTGATCGCGCCTTGCAAACAGGCAAGCCGGCGGTTACGGAAAGTCTGCAACTGGTTCAAGAGAGCGGTCAGCACGTCGGCGTGCTGTTGTTGCAGCCCGTATTCAACCTGGCGCTGGGCGAACCGGCCGGCTATGAAATGCCCGATTTGCGTGGTTTTGCTGTGGCAGTACTCAAACTGGACCAGATCATCCAGATGGCGACCTGGAAAACCTTGCCAGACGATATGAGCTTGCGCATTGAAGATCCCGATGCGCCGGAAGGCAAGCAGGCGGTGTTTACTTCTGCGGTCGACACCGATTGGGTGTCAAAAATGGCGTGGAATGGCAGTTTGCATTTGGCCGATCGCCAGTTGCAAATGACGCTCTTACCCAACAGCGCCTATTTGTTAAGCCATCGTCCCTGGGTTGCCTGGGCAACCGGCGTGCTCGGTTTGTTGATCGCCAGCTTGCTGCAGGTGCTGATTTTGCAGGCGACGGGCCGGACCAGCCAGATCCGGCGCCAGGTTGAATTGCAAACCCTGGCCATCAAACACCAGCGCGAGGAATTGGAGAGTCTGCTGGCCGAGCACCGGAGCTTGATTGACCACCTGCCGGTGGGTATTTTCAAGTTGCAGACCACGCCGGATCAACAGATTCATTTTCATTTTGTCAGTGCCTTGTGGTGCCAACAGTTGGCGGTGGATGAGTCTGCTGTCCTCAACGACCCGTCTTTGGCGCTGCAGTGCCTGAGGCTTGAAGACCAGCAGGTACTACGCAATTCTTTCTACCCGGCGACAGGGCAGCCGCAGGCATTTAGTTGCCAGCTCCAAGTCGACACGGCCAGCGGGCGACGTGTTTTGAATGTGGAGGCGACGCCGACCCTGCTGGCTGATGGCGAGGTGCTGTGGGAAGGGACGCAAGCCGATGTGACACGCTTGCATACGGCGGAATTTCAGCAACGCCTGCTGAGTTCAGCCGTGGCGCAAAGTTGGACCTCGATTGTCGTCACCGATGCGGATGGCAAGATCGTCTTTGTCAATGCGGCCTTTGAGCGCCAGACCGGCTATACCTTCGACGAGGTCAAAGGAAAAACCCCGCGCTTGATCAAATCCGGCGAGACGCCGCTGCAGACCTACCAGACCTTGTGGCGCGATATTTTGTCTGGCAAGACCTGGACCGGCGAATTGCATAATCGCAAGAAAAGCGGCGAGTTGTATTGGGAGTGGGCGAATATTTCACCCGTGCGTGACGAGCGGGGGCGAATTACCCATTTCCTCGGGATCAAGGAAAACATTACCGAACGCAAGCGTCAGCAGCAGGCGTTGAACGAAGCCAAGCAGGTGGCGGAGGCGGCCAGTCTGGAGAAAAGCCGTTTTCTGGCGACGATGAGTCATGAAATCCGGACACCGATGAACGGTATTCTGGGCATGGCGCAGATGCTGATGATGCCCGCGGTCAACGAGGCCGAACGCCAGGAATATGCGGCGGTGATCATGAGTTCCGGTCAGACCTTGCTGACCTTGCTGAACGATATTCTTGATCTGTCGCGGGTCGAAGCCGGCAAGCTGGCATTGCATCCGGTGGCGGTGCGTCCGGCCGATATTCTGCAGGAGCAGGTCAGTTTGTTCTCGCAGCCGGCCGCCGACAAGGGGCTGCAACTGGCGGCTGAGTGGCATGGCCCGGTGGCGAGCGACTACGCCCTGGATCCGGTTCGCCTGCGGCAAATGATTTCCAACCTGCTGAGCAATGCGATCAAATTTACCGAGCAGGGTTATGTTCATCTCGACGCCAGCGAAGTTCGTCGCGGCCAGGATTGGGCGGAGTTGAGCTTTTCGGTGACCGATAGCGGGATCGGGATTGCGCCTGAACAACAGCATCGCTTGTTTCAGACTTTTTCACAGTTGGATGCTTCGGCAACGCGCAAACACGGTGGGAGCGGGCTGGGTTTGTCAATTGTGCGCAAAATGGCCGAGGCCATGTCCGGGCGGGTTGGGGTGGAAAGTACGCCGGGGCAGGGGGCGCGATTCTGGTTTACGGTGCGGTCGGGTTTGCCGTCCGCGGTTGGTTCGTTGGACCCGGCTGCCGCCTTGCCCGCCCAGGCGGTCGCTCATTCGGCCGGCGAGCCGGCGGTTTCGCTGCGGCCGGTGCTGGTGGTTGAAGATGACCGCGTCAACCAGGCGGTGCTTTGCCGCATGCTTAACAAATTAGGCCTCGATGCAGTGTGTGTGGACGATGGCCAGGCCGCGTGCGAACGGATCGAGGCGGGCGAGGCGTTCAGCGCCGTGTTGATGGATTGCCAGATGCCGGTCATGGATGGCTATCAGGCAACAGCCCGCATCCGTGCTTGGGAGCGGGCGCAGGGGCAGCCTCGGCGGCCGCTCATTGCCGTGACGGCCAATGCTTACGAACAGGATCAGGAACACTGTGCGGCCGTGGGGATGGATGATTTCCTGCCCAAACCCATCGACTTTGCCAGCTTGCAGGCTGCCTTGGGGCGCTGGCTCCCTGGGTCGCTGCAACTGCCACCATTGGTGGAAAAAGCGCTGGTTACGCCGGTCGACCGTGCCACCTTGCTGGCGGCGCTGCGCCAACTGCGGGTCTTGCTGGCGGATAATCAGTTTGATGCGGTGCGGCAGCTACAAGACACGCAGCACATGCTGGCCGCTATCGATTTGCCAGATGCCTTGCAGCGTGTCTCGGTTGCGCTGAATAATCTGGATTTTCAGGCGGCTGAACGCGCCTTGCTTGAACTGGCAGTGCTGCAAAATTGGGAGATTTGATCGTGCCGCATAAACCCCGCATTCTGGCGATCGACGACACCCCCGCCAATTTACATACCCTGGGCGCGGCGCTGGCCGGCGAATTTGCCTTGCAGTTTGCAACGACTGGCCAGCGTGGCCTGGCTTTGGCGCGAGCGCATCCGCCGGATCTCATCTTGCTCGACATCATGATGCCGGAGATGGATGGTTTCGCCGTTTGTCGGGAAGTGCTGGCTGATCCGCTGTTGCGACAGGTGCCGGTGGTTTTCCTGACCGCGCTCGACGATGCCAAGAGCGAGGAAGAGGGGCTGGCTTTGGGGGCAGCCGATTACATCGCCAAACCGATCAAGATTGAAGTGGCGCGACACCGCATTCGCAACCTGATCGAGCGCGAACAACTGCGCCGGCAGGTGGAAGCACAGCGCGATGAGTTGGAACTACGGGTCGCGCAACGGACGGCCTCGCTTAATCTGGCCAAGGAGGCGGCTGAGTCGGCCAACCGGGCCAAGACGGTTTTCCTGGCCAACATGAGCCATGAATTGCGGACGCCGATGAATGCCATTCTTGGCTTTTCTGGCTTGCTCAAGCGCTCGTCGCTTGATGCGGCGCAGTCGGACAAAGTCAGCAAAATCATGCAGGCGGCCGAGCATTTGATGGCTTTGATCCGGCAAATTCTTGAGTTGGCCAAGGTGGAGGGCGAGCGGGTGCATCTTGAGTGTCAGCCCTTTACGCTGGCTGATTTGGTGACAGCTTTGCGTCAGCAGACTTTGGAACGGGCGGTTGAGCGTGGCCTGCGTTTGGTTTATGACTTGCCGCCCGCCATTGCGCAGCTCGGCTTGCAGGGGGATTCCACCCGTTTGCAGGCGGTGCTGTTTTGCTTGCTCGACAACGCCTTGCGCTTTACCGAACAGGGAGAAGTTCGCCTGGAGTTTGAGCCACTGCTTCAGGACGAAGCCAATCTGGGCCTGTGTTTCAGCGTGCAGGATAGCGGTGTCGGTATGTCAGCTGAGACCGTGCGGCGTATTTTCAATGCTTTCGAACAGGGAGACTCGTCGCGTACCCGGCAACATGGCGGGGCTGGCCTCGGGCTGACCCTGGCCCAGGCTTTTGTCCGCCTGATGGGCGGCGAAATTGAGGTTGAAAGCACGCCGGGGCAGGGGAGCCGCTTTTCCTTTACGCTGGTCCTGCAACGGGCCTTACCGTCGACTGGCTGATTTCATCGATTTTGCACCGCCTCATTATTCTTTTATCATCTGCAACAATTCAATTCACACTTGCCTAGAGACCTTATGAAAATTGCCATCGCCGGTACCGGCTACGTCGGTCTGTCCAACGCCATCCTGCTTGCTCAGCACAATGAAGTGGTTGCGCTCGATATCGTTGCCGAGAAAATCGAGATGCTCAATCGCAAGGAGTCGCCGATTGAGGATGTCGAACTTGAGGATTACCTCAGTCACAAGCAGCTCAACCTGCGGGCCACGCTCGACAAGCGGGCTGCATATGAGGGCGCCGATTACGTCATCGTCGCGACGCCGACCGATTACGACAGCGAGACCAATTATTTCAATACCCGCTCGGTTGAAGCAGTGATCCAGGATGTGGTGGCGATCAACCCGCTGGCCATCATGATCATCAAGTCGACCATTCCAGTCGGCTTTACCGCCAAAGCCCGAGCCCAGTACAAGACCGACAACATCATCTTTTCGCCGGAATTTCTCCGCGAAGGGCGCGCCTTGTACGACAACCTGCATCCGTCGCGCATCATCGTCGGCGAGCGTTCGCAACGCGCCGAAGTGTTTGCCAACCTGCTGCTGCAAGGGGCAATCAAGAAAGACGTGCCGGTGCTCTACACTGATAACACCGAGGCTGAGGCGGTCAAGTTGTTCGCCAACACTTACCTGGCCATGCGCGTCGCCTATTTCAACGAACTCGACACCTATGCCGCTACCCATGGCCTGGACAGCCGGCAGATCATCAACGGTGTCTGCCTGGACCCGCGCATTGGCAATCAGTACAACAATCCCTCCTTTGGTTATGGCGGTTATTGCCTGCCCAAGGACACCAAGCAGTTGCTGGCCAATTACAACCAGGTTCCGCAAAACCTGATCAACGCCATCGTCGAGTCCAACACGACGCGTAAGGATTTCATTGCCAATGAAATCGTTCGCCGCGACCCCAAGGTGGTCGGCGTCTATCGCCTGATCATGAAGGCCGGTTCGGATAATTTCCGCGCCTCCAGCGTCCAGGGCATCATGAAGCGGATCAAGGCCAAGGGCATCGAGGTGGTGATTTACGAACCGGTGTTGACCGAGGCGGAGTTCTACCGTTCGCGCGTCATCAACGATCTGGCCGAGTTCAAGCAGACTGCCGATGTCATCATCGCCAACCGCATTACCGACGATATTCTGGATGTGGTGGACAAGGTTTATAGCCGCGACTTGTTTGGCAACGATTAACGCGGTCAACCACCCAAAAACGTGAAAATCTGCGGTCGACCGCAGGCATGGCTGCTTTTCAGTGGGCCGTGTAGATAGATCAATCTCGACGGAGGTGTAGCGTGATTCTGGTAACAGGTGGGGCAGGATATATCGGTTCGCACACGGTGGTTGAGCTGCTGGCGCGCGGTGAGGAATTGCTGATTCTCGACAATTTCTGCAACAGCAGTCGGCGGGTGCTTGATCGCCTGACGCAGATTTGTGGTCAGCGGCCGGCTTGCGTTGAGGCCGATATTCGTGATCCGGTGGCGCTGGCCCGGGTGTTTGCCGAGCACGACATCGATTCGGTCATTCATTTTGCTGGCCTCAAGGCGGTGGGGGAGTCGGTTGATCTGCCACTGTCCTATTACGACAACAACGTGGTCGGCACGGTGCATTTGTTGCAGGCGATGGCGGCAGCCGGCGTGCGCAAGCTGGTTTTCAGTTCGTCCGCCACTGTCTACGGTGATCCGCATACCGTGCCCATCCGCGAGGATTTCCCGTTGCAGGCCACCAATCCGTATGGCCGGACCAAGCTGATGATTGAGGAGATCCTGCGCGATCTTGGCCAGTCCGATGCCAGCTGGCAGATCGCCATCTTGCGTTACTTCAATCCGGTTGGCGCGCACGCCAGTGGCCTGATCGGCGAAAGCCCGAATGGCATTCCCAACAACCTGATGCCTTTTGTCGCCCAGGTGGCTGTCGGTCGGCGCAGCGAACTGTCGGTCTTTGGCAACGACTATGCCACCCCCGATGGCACGGGCGTTCGCGATTACATCCACGTTGTCGATCTGGCCTTGGGTCACCTGGCGGCTCTCGATGCCCTACAACGTGCACCTGGCATGCTGACGGTCAATCTGGGTACCGGGCGCGGCTACAGCGTGCTGGAAATGGTTCGCGCTTTCGAAAAGGCCAGCGGCCGTCCGGTTCCCTACCGTATCGTCGCCCGCCGCCCCGGCGATATCGGAACCTGTTACGCCGATCCGGCGATGGCTGAACAACAGCTGGGCTGGCGCGCCCAGCGCGACATCGATGCCATGTGCACCGATGGCTGGCGTTGGCAGGAAGGCAATCCGGAAGGGTTGTAATGAGCTGTTCGCGTCAGAATGCAGATGATCCGGCAGTGCCGGATCGAATGGGGGTAAAAACGCATGACCTTGCGGCAGCAGTTGTTCATCGGTATTTCGATCATTTTCGCCCTGATTTTTGCCGGCTTGGTCTGGCTGGGGGTTTCCGGGACACGGGCTTATCTGGAGGAGCAACTGGGTTCGCATGCCCAGGATGCGGCGTCTTCGCTGGTTCATCCGCTCTCGCAGGCGCAGGGTGAGGGCGATGACGTGTTGGCGCAAACCTTGGTCGCCACCTTGTTCGACCGGGGATATTTTCAGCGAATCGCGGTGCTGGCAGCTGACGGGCGTCTGGTCTTTGAGCGCTCCCTTCCGCCCAAGGTCGATGGCGTACCGCTCTGGTTTTCCGATGCGCTGACTTTGCAGGCACCTGCTGGCGAAGCCTTTCTGAGTGCCGGATGGCGGCAGTTGGGCAAGGTGATCGTAGTTTCTCAGCCGACGCATGCCTATCAATATCTGTGGGGGTCGACGCTGGAAATTGCCGGCTGGATGTTGCTGGCTTACGGCCTGGCCTTGTTGGCGACGCGCATGGTGCTGCGCTGGATCTTGCAGCCTTTGTCGGAAATCGAGCAGACCGCGATTGAAATTCAGCGCAAGAATTTCAAGCAGATCGGTATCAAGCCCAAGGCGCTGGAATTGTCCCGGGTGGTGGGGGCGATGAACAACATGTCGCGCAAGATTTCTGAATTTCTCGATGCCGAGTCGGCCAAGGCCGAGCGCTTCCGCAAGGAGGCGTATCAGGATGAATTGACGGGTCTCGACAATCGGCGCAGTTTTGATTTGCGTCTGGCGCAGGTGTTTGGTGGCGAAATCCAGTTTTCCGAAGGGGTGTTCATCGGCATCGAAGTCAATAACCTCAAGCAGTTCAATACCGAGGCCAGTTACAAGCGCGGAGATGATTTCCTGGCGGCGATTGCCCGTTATGGCCGTGAAATTCTGGGCTCTGAAGGCAGCATTCTGTGTCGGACGGGGGGCGGTTCCTTCGCTTTTATCATTTTTGACCGGTCGACCGAGCAAGTGGCCGAACTTGGCCGGCGTTTGCGCGAGTCCTTGTTGCAAGCCTTTCCTGAAGGCGAAGGTGATTTTTCTTTCAGTATCGGCATGGTCCATTTCGGCCCAGGCGATACCCGGTCGCCCGTGATGGCCCGTCTTGACCTGGCCATTGAAAGTGCGCGGCAGGCCGAGCGTAATGCCTTGCACCATGTGGTCAATCTCGATGCCGCGGTCAGTTCGCTCGGCTCCATGGCCTGGCGCGACCTGATCAAGAATGCCTTGCATGAAAACCGTTGGCGCCTGGTGGGGCAGCCGGTGGTGTCGCTCAAAACCGGCGCGGTGACCCAACAGGAAATCATGACCCGCCTGGTCGGCCAGGATGGCGAACTGGTGCCGGCCTCGGTCTTCCTGCCGATGGCTATGCGCCACAAGTTGATGCCGGACATTGATCAGGCCTTGTTGGCGCTGGCTTTTGACATTCTTGAACGGCGTGCCGGTGAGTCAGGCTTGAATCTGGCGGTCAATATGTCCAACCAGAGCCTGGAGAATCCCGCTTTCCTGACCTGGCTGTCGGGGCGTTTGGCGCGCCTGGCTGGGCGCAATCTGCACCTGTCCTTCGAGTTGACCGAATATGGATGTTCGCTGGATATCGAAGCAGCTCGCCGTTTTGCCAATTTGTTGCGCAGCCATCAGGCGCGTTTTGGTATCGATCACTTTGGTCTGGCGCCTAATTCGTTGCAAATGTTGCGTGATCTACCACCGGATTACATCAAACTCAATGCGGGTCTGGTTGCCGAGGCACCGAAAAATGCCGACGCCCGTTCTTTGCTGCGCGCCATCGTGACACTGGCCAATTCGCTGGAAGTCGAGGTGATTGCGCAAGGGGTGGAAAGTGCCGAGCAGGTCAGCATGCTGGTCAGCGATCAGGTGGCGGGCGGCCAAGGCTACCACTTCGGGGCACCAAGCGCCGACGGTCTGTAAAGACGCTCACCACCGGCTGCGTCCTGCATTCAGTCGGTGGGCGTTTCTGGCAAATGGCGGATGATGAAGGGAGCAATGCTCTCTTCATCGCCAATTTCCCTCGCTAAGCAGTCCGGTAAATGGCTGGCCGCGCGTTCAAAGGCGGCCTGGGTCATCGGGTCGTCATCCAGCAGCATCAACAAGGGCGCAGCCAGGAATTTCAGGCCTTGCAAACCGGCTTTGTCGATCAAACCCCCTTGGCAAATCAGCGCGTTAACCTGGGTGTCGCGCTGGGTTGCTGCCCGAATGGCGGCCGGACTGGCCTCGCCATGCGCCCACAGGATGAGCCGCAAGCGGTTCATGTCGTCGTCGTGGGCAATGAGCGCCAGAATGTCGAGAATGCGCTGGGTCAGGCGCGGCACGTTCTGGGTGGCATCGCTGAACTGTAGTTCCTGGCTGGTCAGCAAATCCATGCTGAGGACAGCCAGGCCACGGGTCGCGAGATTTTCCATACGCAGGCTGTCGACCGCGTGTTGATGACAACGCAACAGGGCAATCAGGCCGCGGGCGTTGGTCGGTAAGCGTAAATGCCCGTACAGCGCTCCGTGCGGGGTATGCAGGCTGAGGTCTCGGTGGTTCATGGCGGGTGGTTCAGAGAATGATCAGGCCGCTGATCATGCCGGCGCCGATGGCGAGCAAGCCGGGCAGGGCATGGCGGGCCAGCGGGCGGCCCCCGATACTGATCACCAGGCCGATCTTGAAAATGAGATTGGCGATCAGGGCCAGCGTGACGCCAATAACGGCTTCACGTTCGGCGATTTTTTCCAGATTGAACATGCGCAGGGTGGACAACACGCTGGCATCGGCATCGGTGAGGCCGGAAACCAGGGCGACGATGTAAAGGCCACTCTCGCCGGCAATATCCTGCAGCCAGGCAGCGGCCAGCAAGACGATGGCATAGATCAGGCCAAAGGACAGGGCGGTTTTTAGTTCAGTGGGATTCTTCACCTCAGGCAAGGGCAGGGCGCCGCCCTGATCCAATGTTTTCCAGCGATAAAAAGCCATGCTGACGCCAGGAATGATGCCGCAGACGAAAACCAGCGCAATCGGCGCAATCAGGTTGGGGGCAACGACACTGGCAATGACGCCTAGACGCAGCATGACCATGACGTTGGCGATCAGAATGATCATGCTCGACAGGCGAATTAAATCCTTATGCTGGGCGGCGTGACGGGAAAACATCATGGTCGTTGCGGTCGACGAGGCCAGGCCACCAAAAATGCCCAGCAAGGCGGCACCGTGGCGGGCGCCAATGATACGCAGGGCAACATAGCCCGCCAGCGCCAGGCCAGAAATCAGCACGACCATCCACCAGACCTGGCGCGGGTTGATGGCGCCGTAGGGCCCGAAGTCATCGCTCGGCAAAATGGGCAGGATGACCAGCGACAGCACGGCAAACTGCAGCATCGAATTGATGTCCTTGGCGGTCAGGTTGTCGCTGAACTGCTTCAGTTCGGTTTTGAAGTACAGCAAAGCCGTCGTCGCAATGGCCAGCATGACGGCCAGCGTTGCGTAACCCAGCCAGACGGCTGCCCCCAGGCCATAGGTCACGACAATGGCCGCTTCCGACGTAAAGCCGCGATATTTCTCTTCCTGGGCCGTCGAAAAATTGGAAGCGACCATGACCGCCGCGGTGACCAGCAAGCCGACCGCCAGCAACCAGGGCTCGCCCATGCGTTCGCCGAGCAGCGCAAACAGACAGCCCTGCATGGCGACCAGCGAAAAGGTGCGCAGCCCGGCGGCGGAGTCGGGGCGTCGTTCGCGCTCCATGCCGATCAGCAGGCCGATGCCCAGCGCCGTCGCAAAAGATTCGACCGGGACGGCCAGTTCGGGGACGACAAAACTCATCATGTTCCTTGGGTTGCCTGGTTCTTCAGTAAAATTACGGCATGCCACGTTATTTCGCAATCGTTCCCGCTGCCGGCAGCGGTTCGCGCTTCGGCGCGGAGAAGCCCAAACAGTATCTCGACTTGCTGGGTCGCCCCCTGATTTTTCATACGCTGGCGGCGTTGACCGCGCACCCGATGATCGAACGGGTGTGGGTGGTGCTGGCGCCGGATGATCCCTTCTGGCCGCGCGGCGACTGGCAGGCGCTTGGCCCCAAGCTGGACACCCTGCGTTGTGGCGGAGCGACACGCGCCGACAGCGTGCGTAACGGCTTGCAGGCAGCCAGCATGGTGGCGGCAGACGACGACTGGATCCTGGTGCACGATGCCGCGCGACCCTGTCTGAGCGCCAGCCAGCTCGATCGCCTGATTGAACAATTGGCCGATGACCCCATTGGCGGTCTGCTGGCTGTGCCGGTGGCCGATACCTTGAAGCGGGCCGATGACGGGCAGCGGGTGGCGGCCACCGTGGCGCGTGAGGGCTTGTGGCAGGCGCAGACGCCGCAGATGTTCCGTTACGGTCAACTGCAATCGGCGCTGGAAAATGCCCCCGGTCTCACCGACGAAGCCGGTGCGATTGAAGCCGCTGGCCTGGCGCCCAAATTGGTGGCCGGTGACATGACCAACCTGAAAGTGACCTATCCGGCCGACCTGGCCCTGGCGGCGCTGATTTTGAGGGCAGGACGATGACGATACGGGTGGGACAAGGATATGACGTTCATCGGCTGGTTGCCGGTCGGCCGCTGATTCTGGGCGGGGTGACCATCGCGCATCCGACCGGTCTGCTCGGCCATTCGGATGCGGATGCCTTACTACACGCCATTACCGATGCCTTGCTCGGCGCGGCGGCTTTGGGTGATATCGGCCGGCATTTTCCCGATACCGATCCGCGTTATGCCGGCGCCGATAGCCGGGTCCTGCTTCGCGCCGCCTGCGCCCTGCTGGCCGAGCGCGGCTGGCGGCCGATCAACGTCGATGCCACCTTGATCGCCCAACAACCCAAGCTGGCGCCCCATGCCCCGGCCATGATCGCCCACATCGCCGCCGATCTGGGCCTGGCCATCGATTGCGTCAATCTCAAGGGCAAGACCAACGAAAAACTGGGTTATCTCGGGCGTGAAGAGGCAATCGAAGCGCAGGCGGTGGTACTGATCGAACGCGGCTGAACGGCCTCAGGCCTCAAGCAGCGTCAGGCGGGCCAGCAAGCCGCCATCGGGTGCCGCCAGCAAGGCCAGTTCGCCGCCATGCAGGCGGGCAGTGCGTTCGACAATGGCCAGCCCCAGCCCGGTGCCACTGGCATTGCTGCGGGCATTGTCCAGTCGGGTGAACGGGCGCTTCAGGCGTTCGGTTTCATGGGCGGGAATGCCAGGGCCATGATCGACGATTTCGATCGCAAATTTCTGGTCGACCGCGAAAGCCCGCAGGCTGACCGCGCCACCGCCATATTTCCAGGCATTGTCGAGCAGATTGTGCACCGCCCGGCGGATGGCTTTGGGGCGCATGGCGCGCCCAGTCAGCGGGGCGATGTCCACCGTCGTCAAGGGTCGCCCGATGGCGGCTTGATGGTCGACGACCGCCTGTAGCAAGTTCGTCAGATCAGTCATTTCCGGCGCCTCGCCTTGTTCGGTGCGGGCGTAGTCCATGAATTGCGAAATCACGGCTTCCATTTGTTCGATATCGGCAACCACCCCTTGTCGCGCTTGCTCGTCGCTGACGCTCATCTCGGCCTCCAGGCGCAGGCGGGTGAGCGGGGTACGCAAGTCGTGCGAGATACCCGCCAGCACTTCCGATCGTTCTTTCTCATGGCGTTCCAGGTCACTCGCCATGCGATTGAAGGCATGTGCCAGGGCGCGCATTTCGGTGGCGCCGCTTTCCGTTAGCGGTGGTGGCATTTGGCCACGCCCGAGGATTTCTGCCGAATGGGCCATTGCTTTCAACGGCCGACTGATCCGGCTGGCAATGAGCCAGGCGGCACCGAGGGCCAGCAGCAGGGCGAGCAGGCCCCAACTTAGCCAATGCGTGGCAAAAATGCGTCGGGCCCGTTCGCGGGGCAGGATCAGCCAGTATTCTTCGTCGTCCTGCTCGTCAAGCCGGAAGCTGACCCAGAAACCGGCTTCGCCATTGACCGCGGTGGCGATGCGGGTGCGTGGGCCCAGGTGGGTGGACAGCTCCTGATGTAACAGGTGATGGAAGCGGGATTCCGGCAGGGGGCGGATGACATCGTGCGCCTCGGCCGGCAGCAGGCGGATGCCTTCGCGGGTCATCAGTTCAACGAAGAGACCAATGCGTTTTTCGGGGGCGGCAGCGAACAGCGAGGCGCGAATCAGGTTCACGGTCGACGCCGCCAACTGGGCCGTTTCACGGGCTCGCGGTTCGGCGTCGACATGCAGGAAGAGGCTGAGCCAGCCAATGGTGCTGAGTACGACCAAAGTGCCCAGCAACAGAAAGGTCCGGGCCAGCAGGCTGCGTGGCTTCATGCCTCGCGCGGTGCGCCATCCGGCATGAAGACGTAGCCAAAGCCCCAGACTGTCTGCAAGTAGCGGGGCTGACCGGGGTCGGGCTCGATCAGTTTGCGCAGGCGCGACACCTGGACGTCGATGGCGCGGTCAAAGGGGCCTTGTTCGCGGCCACGGGCCAGGCTCATCAGCTTGTCGCGCGATAGCGGCTGGCGGGGATGTTCGAGCAGGACCTTGAGAACGGCGAATTCGCCGGTGGTCAGGGCCAGCGACTCCTCGCCACGCGTGAGGGTGCGCGCCGCGAAGTCGACTTCAATTTGACCGAAGCGGACACTTTGCAGGCTGTCAGCTGGTGCGCCGGGGGGCAAGGCCGACTGGCGGCGCAACACGGCCTGCACCCGGGCCAGCAATTCGCGCGGATTGAAAGGCTTGGGCAGGTAGTCGTCGGCCCCCATTTCCAGGCCGACGATGCGGTCGACCTCGTCGCCTTTCGCGGTCAACATGATGATCGGGGTCAAATCGTTCTGGCCGCGCAGCCGACGGCAGATGCTCAAGCCATCTTCGCCAGGCATCATCAGATCAAGGACGATCAGGTGAAAATGCTCGCGGCTGCGTAGTTTGTCCATTTGTCCGGCATCGGCCGCCGCCTTGACGGTATATCCCTGTTCGCCCAGGTAGCGACAGAGGAGTTCGCGCAGGCGGGCATCGTCATCGACGACCAGAAGGTGTTGGTTGCGTTCGTTCATGGGCTGAGGATAGGGCTCGATGGGCGAAAAAGGCAGGGAAATGGTAACAAAGGATGCCTGCTGGTGGCGGACGATACATTCATTTACAAGTCCGTTGCCTTGCTCTGTGCGCCGGGATGGACAATCATCCTGTCTGCGCACTTTGTTGGACCCGACAATCATGACTGCCCCGCTCAAACCGCTGCTTGTTTTGCTGATGCTGCTGCCGCTGGCCAGCGCATGGGCGCAGGGCGGCTGGCGCAACGTGCCGCCGGAGGATCGAGCCCAGTTGCGTCAGCAGATGCGCGAGCAATGGCGCCAGGATCGTCAGGAGCCGGGGCTGCCGGCGCGCTACGATTCACCGGATGGGCGCAGTGGCTGGCGCGATGTGTCGGCCGAGGAGCGCCAGCGCTTGCGCCAGGACCTGCGCGACCACGGCCATCGCCACGAACCGCGCCCGCCACGTCATGAGCGGCCAGCCCGCGACGAGTAACGATGGTGCTGGCCATCGTCACGGCGGCGCTTGCAGGTAAAATGCGCCGCTATGCAGATACTTTCCCTTGAAACCTCGACCGAAACTGGTTCCTGCGCCTTGTTGATCGATGGTGAAGTCATCGAACGGCGTTGCCCGGCCGAGCAGTCGCATTCCACCACCTTGTTGCCGCTGGTGCGTCAGTTGCTGGCTGAGGCGTCCTTGTCCTTAGCGCAACTGGACGCGATTGCACTGGGTATTGGGCCGGGGGCCTTCACTGGCTTGCGGGTGGCCTGTGGCGCGGCGCAAGGCCTGGCGGTGGCAGCCAATCGGCCCGTGGTGCCGGTGGTCAGCCTGGCCGCGATGGCTGCTGCAACGGGCGGCGAGCGGGTGCTGGCCGTGCTCGATGCCCGTATGGGTGAGGTGTATGCCGCCCGTTATGTTGTTATGGCGGATCGTTGGCAGCAGCAGGGTGAGATCCAGGTCTTGCCCCCCGAGCAGATCGATTTGCCTGACGCGGCCGGCTGGCAGGTTTGCGGTAATGCCCTGAGCGCCTACCCGACACTGGCGGCACGGGTGGCTGCGGCGGGTTTGTCGGCCCAGCCGGGTATTTTGCCGCTGGCCGCCTGGGTGGCCCGACTGGCCGTGGCGCCCCTGGCTGCAGGCGAGGCGCTTGATTGTGGTGACATCGCGCCCCTGTACATCCGTGACAAGGTGGCAAAAACCGTGGCTGAGCGTCTGGCCGAGGGCGGACGGGCGTGAGCCAGGGACTGCCGCTGGTGGCGGAATTTTTTCCAATGAATGCTCACGATCTTGACGAGGTGGCGGCGCTTGAGGCGACGCTGCAGCTTTTTCCCTGGTCGCGGGGCCATTTTTCCGATGCCCTTGAGGCTGGCTATCGCCTCTGGGTTTTGCGCCAGGGCGGCTTGCTGATTGGTTTTTCGGTGGTGATGATCGTTCTCGACGAAGCTCATTTGCTGACCATTGGTGTCAACCGCGCGCAGCAGGGGCGAGGGCACGGTGCCCGCCTGTTACGTCAGGTCATGACGCTGGCGGCGGATTCGGGAGCGCAGCGCCTGTTGCTGGAAGTGCGGCCGTCGAATGCGCAGGCGGTGGCCTTGTACCGTCATTTCGGTTTTCAGCAGATCGGCGTGCGCAAGGGTTATTACCCGGCGGTACTAGGGCGCGAAGATGCGCTGATTTTTGACAGGGCTTTGCCATGACATTGAGTCGCCAACAGCTGTTGCACGAACTGGGCATTACGCCGCTGTGGACCTTGCGTGCGGCACCGGCTGAGGTGGATGCCGCGTCGCTTGCTGTAGCGCCGGCCCCAGCCCCTGAACCGGCGAGCGATCAATTGGCGGTAACAAATGCCGACGCCCCGATCCAGGGGGCGCTGCCGCCTTCAGCGCTAGCCAGCAAGGACAGCCCGCTGCTCGCGGTCGACGCCCTGGATTGGCCAGAACTGGCCGCCCAAGTCGCGACCTGCCAGGCCTGCCCATTGGCGACCCAGCGGCGACAGGCGGTATTCGGTGTGGGGGATCAGCAAGCGGATTGGTTGTTCGTTGGCGAAGGCCCGGGGGCGGAGGAGGATGCGCGTGGCGAACCCTTTGTGGGCCAGGCGGGCAAGTTGCTTGACAACATGCTGGCAGCGCTGGCGCTTGATCGGCAGCAGCGGGTTTATATTGCCAATGCCGTTAAATGTCGTCCACCCAACAACCGCACACCGGAAGCGGCTGAAATGGCGGCCTGCCGCCCCTATCTGCGTCGACAGATCGCCTTGTTGCAGCCCAAAGTCATCGTTCTGCTTGGCAAAGCGGCGGTGCATAGTGTGCTCGGTGTGGACAAGTCGCTGGCCAGCTTGCGCGGTCAACGCTTTGAATATGCCGGAATTCCCGTGGTGGTGACTTATCACCCGGCCTATTTGCTGCGTAATCTGCCGGATAAGGCCAAGGCTTGGGAAGACTTGCTGTTTGCTCGCCGTCAGCTGTCTTCCTAAGTCAGCTGAGTGGTGCTGGCTAGGCCGCGGCCAATTCAGTGGCCCGGCGTGTCGTCGAGGTGGCGAACATCGTCGCGGTCGGCCTGGTTGGCCAGGTGGCGTTGGCGAATCAGGTACATCAGGCCGCTGACCGAGGTGCCGAACAGGGTCAACACCCAATAAATCGACAAATCCATCTTGACCATCAGGTAATAGAGCCCGGTCATGATCAGGATCGACAGGTTCTCGTTGAAATTCTGGACCGCAATCGAGTGGCCTGCCCCCATCAGAATGTGCCCACGGTGTTGTAGCAGCGCATTCATCGGGACAACGAAGAAGCCGGACAGACCGCCAACCAGGATAAGCAAGGGGATGGCCAGCCACAGTTCGGTGACAAAATTCATCACCAAGACGATGATTCCCATGGCGATACCCAGCGGGATGACCCGCACCGCTTTGCGCAAGGTGATGTAGCGGGCAGCGACAATCGCACCGATGGCCACCCCGATGGCGACGACGCCCTGCAGCATGGAGGATTTGGACAAGCCGAGCCCTAAGGCATCTTCTGACCATTTGATGACGATGAATTGCAGGGTGGCACCCGCCCCCCAGAACAGGGTGGTGACGGCCAGCGAGATCTGGCCCAGTCGGTCGCGCCAGAGCAGGGTCAGGCAATGTTTGAATTCGTGGATCAGGTAAACCGGATTTTTCTTCAAAACCTTGTGGTCGACCCCGGTATCCGGCACGTAGAGGTTGAAGAAGGCGGCTAGCAGATAGAAAAAGGCGACGAAGGCAATGGCCATTTCACCGGTGGTGTCGACGCCGGTATCGATCAATGGAAAATCGAAACTGAGCAAATAGTGGGCAGTGGTGGGCTGGATCAGCAGGCCACCGATGACCACGCCGAGAATGATGGCGCCGACGGTCAGGCCCTCGATCCAGCCATTGGCGACGACCAGCAGCCGATGTGGCAGGTATTCGGTGAGGATGCCGTACTTGGCCGGCGAGTAGGCGGCAGCGCCGAGACCGACGACGGCATAGGCGATGAGCGGATGGACACCGATGAACATCATGCTACAGCCGGCAATCTTGATCGTATTGCTGATCAACATCACCCGCCCCTTGGGCATCGAGTCGGCAAAGGCGCCGACGAAGGCGGCCAGGGCAACATAGGATATGGTGAAAAAGGTCTTGAGCAGCGGCTCATATTCCGCCGGTGCCTGCATCTCGCGCAGAGCAGCGATGGCGGCGATAAGTAGGGCGTTGTCGGCCAGCGCGGAAAAAAATTGCGCGGCCATGATGATGTAGAAGCCGAACGGCACGGGGATTTTGTCTCTTGTATATGACTTTGGGCGAGGTTTATACCACGCTTTTTGGCGGGGTGAATATTTCCCATGCACAGGCCGTTCGCGTCGGCAAAATGTGATTGAATACCGCGCACTGAATTCAGGGAGAAAATGAGATGGCCGATCGGCGCTTGCAGGTTTTTCATGCCGTAGCCAAACATTTGAGCTTTACCCGGGCGGCCGATGCGCTGTTCATGACCCAGCCGGCGGTGACTTTTCAGATTCGCCAGTTGGAGGAGCAATACGCCACCCGCTTGTTCGAGCGTCGCCATGCCGGCATTTCGTTGACGCCGGCCGGTGAAATCGTCCTCGAATATGCGGCACGCATTCTTGATCTGAGCGATGAAATGGAAATTCGTCTGGGCGAATTGACGGGCGACATGCGTGGCCCCTTGCTGGTCGGGGCGAGCACGACCATTGCCGAATTCATGCTGCCGCGTGTACTCGGCGAATTCAATGCCTTGTACCCGCAGGTCCGGGCGCGTCTGATCGTCGCCAATTCCGAGGTGATTGAAGGCCGGGTATCCGAGCGTAGCCTCGATGTCGGGCTGATTGAGGCTCTGGCCAAGAATGGAGCGCTCGATAGTCTGGTGTGTTGTGAAGACGAACTGGTCGTTATCTGTGCGCCGGATTACCCGCTGGCCGAGGCGGGCGGGCCCTTGTGTGCGGTCGACCTGGTCGATTACGAATTTATCTCGCGTGAACCGGGGTCGGGAACGCGAGAAATGACTGACGCTTATTTTGAGGCGCAAGGTGTCGCCAGCAGCCAGCTCAAGACGCAGATGGAGCTGGGTAGCCCGGAGGCGCTGAAGGGCGTGGTCGCCACCGGGCTGGGTTTTGCCATTGTGTCGCGTGCTGTGGTCGAGAAAGAATGTCGGCTTGGTGAACTCTGTGCTTTTTCATTGAACCCGCCGCTCAAGCGCAACCTCTATCTGGTGCATCCCAAGGAGCGTTTCCAGTCCCGTCTGGTCACCACCTTCATGGATTTTGCCCATCGCAAACTGAAAGAACTGAACGCATGAAGACCTCCCGTCCGATTGGCGCCCGCATCCGGCCGGCCGCCATCCTGCACAATTACCGGATTGCCAAACAACACGCTGCCGATGCCTGGGTGTGGGCGGTGATCAAGGCCGATGCCTACGGCCATGGTCAAAGCCGTGCGGTCGAGGCGCTACGCGGCGAGGCCGATGGTTTTGCACTGCTTGAATGCGAAAACGCCGTGGCCTTGCGGGCGGCCGGCGTGCGCCAGCCCATCTTGTTGCTGGAAGGTGTTTTCTCTGACCAGGATGCGCGCTGGGTGGTCGAACATGGGCTGCACAGCGTGGTTCACAACCTCGATCAGATGGGCATGCTGGCCGCCCAGGCGCGTGCCGACCGGCCGCTCAGTATCTGCCTCAAGCTCAATACCGGCATGAACCGCCTGGGCTTCACCGCCGCCACGCTGCCGGCGGCCTGGGAAAAGTTGAAGCAGATTCCCGCGGTCAACCTGACCTTGATGACCCATTTTGCCGATGCCGATGGCTCTGCCGGGGTCGACGCCCAGTACGAACGATTTTTGAGCCTGGCTGGCGACTGGCATGGTCCGACCTGCCTGGGCAATTCGGCCACCATCCTGCGGCACCCGAAAGCGCATGGCGACTGGGTGCGGCCCGGCATCATGCTCTACGGTGCCAGCCCGTTTGTCGGCCAGCCAGCCAGTGATTTCGGCCTGCTGCCGGTGATGACACTGGAGAGCAGGGTCATTGCCGTCCAGGAGTTGCTGCCGGGTGATCGCGTCGGTTATGGCGGCACCTTCGTTGCCCAGCGCCGGATGCGGATCGGTATTGTCGCCTGTGGTTACGCCGATGGTTATCCACGCCATGCGCCCACCGGCACGCCGATCGCGGTGGGTGGCCGGGTGACGGTGACGCTGGGTCGGGTATCGATGGACATGCTGGCATGTGAGCTAACCGATCTGCCGGAGGCCGGCGTTGGTTCGCCGGTTACCTTGTGGGGGCAGGGCGAGGGTGGCACGGTAGCGGTCGAGGCGGTCGCCGAAGCGGCGGGGACCATTGCCTACGAATTGTTCTGTGCCCTGGCCTCACGCGTGCCGGTGAGCGAGGTCCGTTAAGCGGTATGGCCAAGGCAAAAACGGTTTATAGCTGCAATCTGTGCGGTGCGATGAGCCCCAAATGGCAGGGGCAGTGCCCGGGTTGTGCGGAGTGGAATACCTTGGTTGAAGTGGTTGCCGACCGTCCGGCAGCCAGCGGCCATCGTTTTGAGTCGCTGGCCCCAACCGCCCGGCCGCAAATTCTGGCCGAGATTGAAGCCCGCGAGACAGCGCGCATCCCGACGGGTATTGCTGAATTCGATCGGGCGCTGGGCGGCGGCCTGGTGCCGGGTGGCGTGGTCCTGATCGGCGGTGATCCCGGTATCGGCAAGAGCACCTTGCTGTTACAGGCCTTGGCCCAGTTATCGGGCAGTTGTTCGGTGCTTTACATCAGCGGTGAAGAATCGGGTGAGCAGGTGGCCTTGCGCGCTCGCCGCCTCAGTCTGGACACTCAGTCCTTGCGCCTGATGGCCGAAATCAATCTCGAGCGCATCCTGGCCACCTTGCAAGCCGAACGACCACTGGTGGCGGTCATCGACTCGATCCAGACCTTGTGGTCCGACCAATTGTCGAGTGCGCCGGGTTCGGTCGCTCAGGTGCGCGAATGTTCAGCCCAGCTGACCCGGCTGGCCAAGCAACTGGGCATTACCGTCATCCTGGTTGGGCATGTGACCAAGGAAGGGGCCTTGGCCGGGCCGCGTGTCCTCGAACACATCGTCGATACCGTGCTTTATTTCGAGGGCGATACACACTCCAGTTTTCGGCTGGTGCGGGCGGTCAAAAATCGCTTTGGCGCGGTGAATGAGCTGGGCGTGTTCGCGATGACCGATCGAGGTTTGAAAGGGGTCAATAACCCGTCAGCCCTCTTTTTGTCACAGCATGGGCAGGAGGTGGCGGGGTCCTGTGTCATGGTGACGCAGGAAGGAACACGCCCCTTGCTGGTCGAAGTACAGGCGCTGGTCGATACCGCACATGGCAATCCGCGTCGCCTGACGGTGGGACTTGATGCCCAGCGGCTGGCCATGTTGCTGGCGGTGCTGCATCGCCATGCCGGCTTGGTTTGTTTCGATCAGGATGTCTTCGTCAATGCCGTTGGTGGGGTGCGGATCAGTGAGCCGGCAGCGGATTTGCCGGTGATACTTTCGATTTCTTCTTCATTAAAAAACAAACCATTACCGTCAAAACTTATAGTGTTTGGTGAAGTTGGTCTGGCCGGTGAGATTCGCCCGGCACCGCGCGGCCAGGAGCGTTTGAAGGAAGCGGCCAAGCTTGGTTTCACCCGGGCCTTGATTCCCGAAGCGAATGCGCCGAAACAGCCGATTCCTGGCATGGAGGTGATGGCGGTGCGGCGCGTTGAGGAAGCCGTATCGCGCTTGCGAGAGTGGTCGTGAGCGGCGGGGCAGGCGCTTGATGGGGGCGATGGCCTGGCGGATGTTGCGGCGCGAGTTGCGCGCCGGCGAATTACGTTTGCTGCTGGCGGCGTTGCTGATCGCGGCGGCGGCGGTGTCGGCGGTTGGTTTTGTCGTCGACCGCGTCAATCGCGGGCTATCGGTGGATGCGCGGCAATTACTCGGTGGCGACCTGGTCTTGGTCGCCGATCATCCGCTGGCCGATGCGTTTTCACAGCAAGCCCGGGCGTGGGGCTTGCAACAGGTGTTGACGGTGAGCTTTCCCAGTATGGTGAGCTATCAAGGCCGTTTGCAACTGGTCGAGATCAAGGCGGTGGGCACCGACTATCCGCTGCGTGGGCAACTGGGCATCGCCGATGCGGCGGGGGGCGTGCAGGCGCGTCGGCAGGGACCACAGGCCGGCGAGGTGTGGGCCGAACCCCGATTGGTCGACGCCCTGGCGATAGTGCCGGGGCAGGCTCTCACTGTCGGCAGCCAGCGCTGGCCCTTGGCCGCCATCCTGCGCCAGGAGCCGGATCGCAGCCTCAACCTGCTGGCGGTGGCGCCGCGCCTGATGATGGCCTTGGCCGATCTGCCGGCCAGCGCCTTGCTGCAGCCGGGGGCGCGCGCCCGTTACCGTCTGCTGCTGGCCGGCGATGACGCGACCGTGGCCCGCTATCGTGATTGGGCCACCGCGCGACTGGGGCGCGGCGAGCAGCTCGAGGATATCGACAATGCCCGGCCGGAAGTGCGCTCGGCGCTGCAGCGGGCCGAGCGCTTTTTGGGTCTGGCCACCTTGTTGACCGTGATTCTCTCGGCGGTGGCTTTGGCGCTGGCCGCCCGCCGCTACCTGCAACGCCATCTCGACACCTGCGCTGTGCTGCGTTGCCTGGGCATGACGCAGGGCCGGTTGCTGCGGTTGCACGCCCTGGTGTTTGCCGGGCTGGGTATTTTGGCCATTGTTTTCGGCGGACTGCTCGGCTTTGCGGTCCATTTTGTCTTGCTGGCGGCGATTGCCGCCGTGTTTGCGGTCGACTTCCCCTGGCCGGGTTTTTTCCCGTTGGTTCAAGCTGCGCTGGTGACCCTGGTGTTGCTTTTTGGCTTTGTCATGCCGCCCTTGTTGCAACTGGCTCGTGTGCCCAGCCTGCGCGTTCTGCGCCGCGAACTGGGGCCGACTGCGCCGCTGGCCGGCCTGGCCTATGGACTGGGCTTTATCCTGCTTGCCGGTTTGATCGTTCAGGCAGCGGGCGATCTGGCGCTGGGCGCTTGGGCCGTGCTGGGCTTTTCGCTGGCCGTCTTGCTCTTTTGGGGCATTGCCCGGCTGAGCATCGCCTTGCTCGGTCGCAGCCGTCGTCTGGCTGGCTTTGGCTGGCGTCACGGCCTGGTCAGCCTGCATCGCCATGCCGCAGCCAACGCCGTCAAGGTGGTGGCCCTGGCGCTTGGCCTGACGGCTTTGCTCCTGCTGGCCGTCACCCGCCAGGATTTATTGAACACCTGGCAGACGGCCTTGCCGGTCGATGCGCCCAATCGCTTCATCATCAACATCCAGCCGGCGCAGCGGGACGGCGTCCGCCAGTGGTTCGCCGGGCAGGGCATTGCGGCGACCTTGTCGCCAATGGTGCGGGCCCGTTTGCAAGCCATTAACGGACGACCGGTCAGTGCGGCCGATTATGCGGCGGATGAACGAGCGCAGCGCCTGGTTGAGCGCGAATTCAACCTGTCCTGGCGGGCCGACCTGCCGGAAGGCAATCGCATCGTCGGCGGCCGTTGGTTCACCCACGACGGCAATGAGGCCTCGGTTGAGTCAGGGCTGGCGAAAACGCTAGGCATTGCCCTGGGCGATGAACTTCAATTTGTTGTGGCCGGGGTGAGTCAAGCCCTGACTGTGACCAGCTTACGCCAGGTCGAGTGGGGCTCGCTGCAGGCCAATTTCTTTGTGCTGACACCGCCCGGAGTGCTGGCCGATGCGCCAGCCAGCGATATCAGCAGTTTTCACCTGCCAGCGGCACAGCAGCCTGCCCTCGTGCAATTGCTGGCTGAGTTTCCCAATCTGACGGTGATTGACCTCGATGCCCTGCTGACCACCTTGCAGTCGGTCATCGGCCAGGTGGTGGCGGTGGTGCAGGGGGTTTTCGTATTTAGTGTGCTGATTGGCGGCGTGGTTTTTCATGCCGCTTTCCTGCTGTCAGTCGATGAGCGCCGCCATGAAATCGCTGTACTGCGCGCCTTGGGGGCCAGTCGGCGGCAGATTGACCGTGCCTTTGCCGTCGAACTGGGGGCGATTGGGGCTTTGGCCGGCTTGATTGCGGCGCTCGCTTCATCGGCCTTGGGGCAATTGATCGGCCGCCGGGTATTCGAACTGGCGCCGCCTTTTGACCCTTTCTTCCCCTTGTTGGTGGCGACCCTGGTCGGCACTGTGACGCTGGCCGCTGGCTGGCTGACCAGCCGTCGGCTGTTGCAGGTGTCGCCGCTGCAAGCCTTGCGCGACAGTGGCTGATTTTCTATCGCGACCTGTTCTTCAATCAGTCACTTCCGTACAATGAAACTCTAATTTTTTCGAGGGGCGGGTTCAGCCATGATCCATTTAAATCGTCTACCACTGGCAGTGCTGCTGGGGGCTCTGGTCGGGGCAAATGCCCTGGCCGGCGAGCAGGTCGGCATGGTCAAGACCGTGCGCGGTCAGGTCAGTATTGAACGGGGCAGCGAGCGCATGCCGGCTATCGTGGGCGTGCCCTTACAGCAAAATGACCGTGTACGGACGGGCGACAACGCCTCTGTCGGTGTCACTTTGCGTGACAACACGTTGTTGTCGGCTGGGCCGCGCTCGTTGATTGTCATCGACAAGTTCGCTTACGACAGCACCACCAATGTGGGCGCCATGTCGGTCGGTATCCGCCGGGGGACCCTGGCGGTGGCCACCGGAAAAATCGCCAAGGCGACACCGGAATCGGTTGATTTTCATACACCGACTTCGGTTCTTGGGGTACGTGGTACCGAATTTGTCGTAGAAGTCGATGGAGGCAGCGATGAATAAATCTTTACTGGCGAGTGCTTTGCTGCTGGCCCTGCTGGCCGGTTGTGCCAATGAGCGCGTGATTTTGTTGCCATCAGCCGATGGTCGGCAAAGCGCGGTGGTGGTGCGTACCGGTGGCGACGAGTTATTGCTCGACAAACCATATGCGGCCAACGAGCGGCGTATCGGTCTGAATATTCCCTATCAGTCCAATGCCGCCGAGGTGCAGGAGCGTTATGCCGCGACCCTGGCCGCACAGCCGATGCGGCCTAGCAGCTATACGCTGTATTTCATGACCGGCAGCAATCAGCTGACCCCCGCTTCGGAAGCTGAGTTTGCCAGGATCAAGTCGGAAATCGCCCAGCGTGCAGCATCTGAAGCCCGGGTGATCGGCCATACCGATCGCGTCGGATCGGCGGAAGCGAATGATCGCCTGTCCAAAGTGCGTGCCGAACGAGTTCGTGACTTGCTGGTCAGTGAAGGCGTGGCGGCCGACAAACTCGAAGCCGTGGGTCGTGGTGAACGCGAACCCTTGGTGCCGACGGCCGATGAGGTCGATGAGGCACGCAACCGGCGTGTCGAAATCGCTATTCGCTAAACCAAAAATGACGGGCGGCGGTGCCGTCCGTCGAGCGATTTAGATTGATTGCGCGGGCGGTGGCGGGCCGTCCCAGCGTAGCAACATCAGGGTCAGGTCGTCAGCAGGTGGCAGGCCCGCTTCAAAGCGCCGTACTGTGGCCCGTAGCGCATCAGTCGCCTGTTCGATGTTGCTCACCCCCAGTTGATGATGCAGGGCGTCGGCCAGGCCTTCGTTGCCAAACATGCTGTCGCCATTGCTGGCTTCGGTCACGCCATCAGTATAGAGGCAGAGCAGGTCACCCGCCGTCAGTTGTGCCGATCCGGCGGTGTACGGGTAATCACCCAGGGCGCATAACGGCGGCCCGGAAATGGCGGCCGTGTCGATTTTCTTGATGCGGCCCTGACGCAGGATCAGCGGCGCATCATGGCCGGCACAGACGAACTCGAGTTCGCCGCGGTCAACGTCCAGAATGGCAATAAATGCTGTCACAAACAGGTATTCCGAATTCTGGCGGCTGAGTTCAACTTCAATATCACGTACCGCCATCCCGAGGTCGGTGTGGCGCGGAATCAGCGTGCTGGTCAATGTTTTTGAAATCGACATGAACAGGCTGGCGGGCAGCCCTTTGCCCGAAACATCGCCAATGGCAAAACACAGGCGCTGTGAGTCGAGCATGAAACAGTCGAAATAATCGCCCCCCACGGCACGGGCCGGCTCCAGCAGGGCGGCCATGGCAAAGCGGTTTTCCTGGGCAAACAACTCGCGCGGCGCCGGCAGCAGACCCATCTGGATGCGACGGGCGGCATCGAGTTCGCCGGCCATGCGGGCCGCTTCTTCGCGGCTGTGCTGCAACTGGCGCTCTGCTTCACGGCGCCGGGTGTCGGCAGCAATCAGGGTATTACCGAGCAGGCTGATAAACAGTGGGCTGAGTAGCAGACTCTGTGACGGGCCGTCGTAGAGCCAGTGGCCGCTCAGAAAAGCCAGGTAACCACCGCCAATCAAGAGCGAACTGACGCCGGCAAAGGCAAAGACGGCCCGTTTGGGCGGCAAAACCGGTACGGCACTGATGAGCAGTAACCCGGCCAGCAGCAGGGTGAGCAGTTCAAAGTGCGGCATCCAGTGCGGTCGCTTCAGTGCGGCACCCATCAGCAAGCTTTCAATGACCTGGGCGTGGATGTCGATACCGGGCAGACTGTCGCCCAGAGGTGTGATGACCCGATCTTGCAAACCGGTGCTGTTGAAACCAACAAGGACAAAGCGCGAGGTAAAGGTTTCCGGCGGATGTCGGCCAGCCAGGACATCGCTGGCCGACAAGTAATAGTGCGAGTTGGCCTGGCCGTAATGCAGCAACAACTCACCGTTGGCCTGGGTCGGCAAGCGGTAATCGCCAATCCGGATGGCGTTCATGCCCGCATCATCGTGTTCGGCGACTACCTCGCCATTGCCCAATGCTTGACGCACCATATCCAGCGGCAGGGATAAAAACGGTTGCTTGTTGATATAGGCTAGCGTTGGCACGCGGCGCAGGACGCCGCGTTCGGTATTGGCCTGGTTATTTTCTTCCTGGGTGCCATTGATGAACCCTTCGCCACTGGCGGCGTGTTGCAATTCCGGGCGGCTGACCAGGGCGGTGGCGAAGCGAGGCAATGCTTGTTCGCTGCGGACATCTTGCTGAAACATGGGCAAGGGA
>Ga0209066_10000166_pt1 | contig 99866 bp, 95 predicted proteins | sample All_14_2_FD_187198 | JGI IMG/M metagenome (GOLD analysis project Ga0209066, IMG submission 187198) | Freshwater microbial communities in response to fracking from Pennsylvania, USA - Allegheny Zone_MetaG_DW_15 (SPAdes) (version 2) ...
GAGCAGGAGCGCCGGCACGAAGTAGATGGCGGTTGCTGCGGCGAGCGAACCGAGGCGCGGGCCGAGGTCCGCCGCGGACGGCAGCACCCACTGCGAGAGCAGCGGGCCGGCGGCGGTGACCAGGCCTGCGGCGGCGATCACGGGCGGAAGCGAGCGGGCGGCGCCGAAGCGGTCGGCCAGCTGACCGCCGAGCGCGTAGCCGATGGAGAGCGCGATCATCACCACCGAGATCACGGCGCCCCACACGTAGATGGAGTTGCCGAGGTAGGGGGCGAGCACGCGGGCGGCCACCATCTCAAGGCCCATGAGGGCCGCTCCGCACCCGAACACGATGAATCTCAGCACGTGCGCTCCCCTCGGTGGCTCCCGGTACCCCCTCGGCGCCGGTCATGTTCCAGTGTGCCAGATAGAAGCTTCTGCCGGGCGGTCGGCAGTTCCTGCCGGACGGTCGCCACATGCGCGCGGCATTGGGCAGGTACCCATAGAGGAACCACGCCCCGTGCGCCCGCAAGGAGGCGCCCGGGCTGGCGATAGAAAGGGGCGCATCGATGGGCGAACACAAGAAGCTCACCACCAACTTCGGGATCCCGGTCCCGGACAACCAGAACGCGATGACCGCGGGGCCGCGGGGGCCGATGCTGCTTCAGGACGTGTGGTACCTGGAGAAGCTCGCGCACTTCGACCGTGAGGTCATCCCAGAGCGCCGCATGCACGCGAAGGGCTCGGGTGCGTTCGGTACGTTCACGGTCACCAACGACATCACGCGGTACACGAAGGCGAAGGTCTTCTCGGAGATCGGCAAGACGACCGACCTTTTCGTGCGCTTCTCCACGGTTGCAGGCGAGCGCGGCGCCGCCGATGCCGAGCGCGACATCCGCGGCTTCGCGGTGAAGTTCTACACCGAGGAGGGCAACTGGGACCTCGTGGGCAACAACACGCCCGTGTTCTTCCTGCGCGACCCGCACAATTTCCCCGACCTCAATCGTGCGGTGAAGCGCGACCCGCGCTCCAACCTCCGCTCGGCGCAGAACAACTGGGACTTCTGGACGCTGCTGCCCGAGGCGCTCCACCAGGTCACGATCACGATGAGCGACCGCGGCATCCCGAAGAGCTACCGGCACATGCACGGCTTTGGCAGCCATGCGTTCTCGATGATCAACGCGGCGAACGAGCGCGTGTGGGTCAAGTTCCACTGGGTGTGCCAGCAGGGCATCGAGAACCTCACTGACGCCGAGGCCGCTGAGATCGTGGCGGGCGACCGCGAGAGCCATCAGCGCGACTTGCTCGAGGCGATCGACCGCGGCGAGTACCCGCGCTGGACGCTCAAGATCCAGGTGATGCCCGAGGCCGACGCGGCGAAGATGCCGTACAACCCCTTCGACCTCACCAAGGTCTGGTACAAGGGCGACTACCCGCTCATCGAGGTGGGCGTGATGGAGCTGAACCGCAATCCCGAAAACTACTTCGTGGATGTGGAGCAGGCCGCGTTCAACCCGGCCAACGTGGTGCCGGGGATCAGCTTCTCGCCCGACAAGATGCTGCAGGGCCGCCTCTTCAGCTACGGCGACGCCCAGCGCTACCGCCTCGGCGTGAACCACCATCTGATCCCGGTGAACGCCGCCCGCTGCCCCGTGCACGGGTACAGTCGCGACGGCCAGATGCGCGTGGACGACAACTACGGCTCCACGCCTGGCTACGAGCCCAACAGCTACGACGCGTGGCAGGCGCAGCCGGAGTACAAGAACCCGCCGCTTGCGATCGAGGGCGCGGCTGACATCTGGGACTTCCGTGAGGACGACGACAACTACTACGAGCAGCCGGGCAAGCTCTTCCGGCTCATGACCGCCGAGGAGCAGCAGCGGTTGTTCGAGAACACGGCGCGTGCGATCGGCGACGCGCCCAAGATGATCAAGGTGCGCCACATCGGCAACTGCTACAAGGCCGACCCCGCCTACGGCGAGGGCGTGGCCGCGGCGCTCGGCATCCCGATGAGCGAGGTCGAGATGTAGGTTCGCGCGCACACAGTGCTGGAGGGCCGGTCCTTCGAGGCCGGCCCTTGTGCGCAAATAGCGAAGATAGTCGCTATTGACGGTGTGCTAGTAGAGACTATACTCGCTATTAGAGGCTCCGTAGTAGAGAAAGAAGTCGCTAATGGGATCCGCCACCAAGGCCAGACAGGCGCGCGAGGTACTTGATCAGCGCCTTGACCCGTTGAGACCGGTCACCCGCTATGCTGTGCCACATCGCGGCTGGATTCGTGCGATACGGGATGCTCTGGGCATGCCTGCGGCCGACCTGGCACGCCGCATGGGAGTCACCGGCTCCACGGTGCGCGCTCTGGAGAAAAGCGAGGTCAGCGGGGGCATACGTCTTTCGTCGTTGCGCCGAGCCGCCGAGGCGATGGACTGCACTTTCGTCTATGCCTTCCTGCCGAATCAGGGGCTGGAGAACACCGTTCGTGAGCGTGCGGCGAGTGTCTTGGCCGCGCAGGAGTCGAGGATCAGGCAAACCATGCTCTTGGAGGATCAGGCCGGGTACGTGTTGTCCTCGGCGCGCGAGGCGCAGCTTAAGGACATCATCGCTGCCCGCGGCCTATGGTCGGTGGAGCGAGATCACAACCGCTGATGTCCTTCGCTAGGTCCTGAGCACCGGCGAATCCTCATCGACGCGTGTCGGTGCCGTGGGGGATACTGGGAGAGAGCGCACGTGAGCGTACGTGCTTCCTGGTGGAAAGGGGCCCTCCATGTCCGACGCACTCCCTGGCCTGCTCGTTGGCAAGAGCGGTATCGATGTCACACTCCTCCCCGCGATGGCCAACCGCCACGGCCTCGTGGCCGGCGCCACCGGTACCGGCAAAACGGTCACGCTGCAGGTACTTGCCGAGGCGTTCAGCTCGATCGGCGTGCCGGTCTTCGCCGCCGACATGAAGGGCGACCTCTCGGGCATCTCCCAGGCCGGCGCGATGAACCCCAAGATCGAGGAGCGCGTTGCCAAGATGGGCCTCGGCGAGTGGGGATTCAGCGGCTCGCCGGTGACCTTCTGGGACGTCTTTGGCGAGAACGGACATCCCATCCGCACCACCGTCTCCGAGGTGGGCCCACTGCTCCTCGGCCGCATGCTCAACCTGAACGACACCCAGGAGGCGGTGCTCACGATCGCGTTTCGCGTGGCCGACGAGAACGGTCTTCTGCTGCTCGACATCAAGGACCTGCGCGCGATGCTCAAGTACGTCTCGGACAACGCGCGTGAGATCGGCAGTACGTACGGCAACGTCTCGCCCGCGAGCGTCGGCGCCATCCAGCGCGCGCTGCTTGCGCTCGAAGAGCAGGGCGGCGACCTGTTCTTCGGCGAGCCGGCGCTCGACCTATTCGACTTCATCCAGACCGACGGCAACGGCAAGGGTATGGTGAACATCCTCGCGGCCGACCGCCTCATGAGCTCGCCGCGCCTGTACTCAACGATGTTGCTGTGGCTGCTCTCCGAGCTCTTCGAGCGGCTGCCCGAGGCCGGCGACCTGCCCAAGCCCAAGCTGGTGTTCTTCTTCGACGAGGCGCACATGCTCTTCGACGACGCCCCCGACGCGCTCCTCACCAAGATCGAGCAAGTCGTGCGGCTCATCCGCTCCAAGGGCGTGGGCGTGTACTTCGTCACGCAGAACCCCGTGGACATCCCCGACACCGTGCTCGCGCAGTGCGGCAACAAGGTGCAGCACGCGCTGCGCGCCTACACGCCGCGCGAGGCGAAGGCCGTGAAGGCGATGGCCGAGACGTTCCGCCCCAACCCGGCGCTTGGCGACGTGGAGGCCACGGTCACCGAGCTCAAGGTGGGGGAGGCGCTCGTGTCGTTCCTGCAGGCCGACGGCTCCCCGATGCCGGTGGAGCGCGCGCTGATCGTACCGCCGCACGGCCGCATCGGCGCGATCGCGCCCGCCGAGCGCCAGGCGATCATCGCGGGCTCGCTCATCGCCGGCCACTACGAGGCGGCGATCGACCGCGAGAGCGCTCATGAGGTGCTCAAGGCGCGTGCCGAGGCAGTGCTTGCCGCCGAGCAACAGGCGGCTGCGGCGGCCGAGGCAGCCAAGCTCGAGGTGAACGTGCCGAGGCCGGAGCCGGCCGCGAAGAAGCCGCGTGCGGCATCCTCGTCACGCAAGGACACGCCGCTCGAGGCGTTCACCAAGAGCGCCACCCGCGCCATCGGCAGCCAGGTCGGCCGGCAGATAGCGCGTGGCATCCTGGGTACCATCCTCGGAGGATCCAAGCGATAGGCGCCGCGGGGCGGTGCCTCGAAGGAGCGTGGCATGATGAGTGACGAGCAGAATGCGGGATACGTACCGGTCGATCCGGAGCCGGTGGGCGCGCCAGGCGCCGCACCCGAGAGCACGCCCGACGCGGGCGAAGCGTGGCGCGAGGTGGTAGCCGAGCTCGACGCGCTCGGGGACGCGCTCGGCCGGTGGCTGCGGGCCGCGGTGAACGACCCAGAGAACAAGCGTAAGCTCGATGAGGTCTCGAGCCGACTCGACGGTTTCGTGAACGATGTGGGCACGAGCGTGAAAGGCGCGGCCGACTCCGAGGTAGGGCAGTCGTTCAAGGAGGCTGCGGACAAGACCGGCGAGGCGTTCAAGATGGCTGGCGAGAAGTTCTCCGAGGAGGTCGGCCCCAAGCTCGCGGGCGCCTTCAAGGTGATGGGCGAGAAGCTGCGCGGTGCTGCCGACAAGATCGAGGAGCGGCAAGCCGGTGCACCGGAGGCCGCCGCGCCTCCTTCGCCCGAGCCGCCTGCGCCGACAGTGCCCACGCCACCCCCCGCAGAACCCGCCAACGACTGACACCCAACGGAGTAGCGCATGCCCGAGTGCACGTTCCACCGCAGCGTTGAGACCAACGTGCGCTGTGTCGAATGCGAACGCCCCATCTGCCCCAAGGACTTCGTGCCCACGCCCGTGGGCTACAAGTGCCCCGACTGCGCACGCCAACTGCCCTCGGCGCGTCGTGTGGTGAAGCCGCGCCAGCTCGTCCTGGCGGCCGTGGCTGCCGTGGGTGTGGGCGCGGTGGGCGGGTTCATCCTCGTGATGCTCGCGTACGGGTCATGGTTGCTCTCCATCGCGCTCGGACTGGTCACCGGTGAGGCCGCGCGTCGCGCCTCGGGCGGTCACCGCCAGGGCGCCGTGGCCGCGGTGGCGGCTGCGGGAGCGGCCATGGGCATCGCGCTTTCCGGCGCGGGGCTGCTCTCAGCGCTCATCGGGGCCGCGGCTGCCGCTACGGCCGTCTCGTCCGGAAGATGGTGATGCCGGTGGCAACGCCCATCATCGCATCGTTCAAGCCCGCCCGGTCGTTCGGCTGGGCGTGGCTGCTCGGCCTGACGGCACTCGTGGGCGTCTCGGCTCTCCCGCTCGTGATGCCCGGGGCCGTGCCTCAGGATGAGGTGATCGCTCTGTGGATCGGCCTCGGGATCATGGTGCCTCTGCTTCTGTTCTTGCTGGCCACGCTGTTCTCACTGCCGGCGATGCGCTACGACTTCACCGCCGAGGAGCTTGTGGTGTCCTGCGGCCCGCTGTACCGCTACCGGATCTCCTATGCGGAGATCACCGACGTGCGCCACACCACGCTCACGCCCACGCTGTGGTCGAGCATGCGGATGCCCGGGCTTGCCGTCGGCGGCGTGCTGTACGCGGACGTGGGCAAGGTGACCATGTGCGCCACCCGCATGTCGCGAGACATCGTGCTCGTGACCGCTGGCACGCGCCGGTTCGGCATCACTCCCGCCGATGAGGCCGCGTTCATGGCCACGCTCACACCGCTGTTGCCGCGAGCGTCCTCCGGAGTGAGCTGACGTGCCCATCGTCCTGGTGATCGTGGGACTCGTGCTGCTCGCGGTGGGCGGTGAGTCGCTTGTGCGTGGTGCGGTCTCGCTTGCCCGGCGCTCGGGGCTCTCGGTGCTGCTCATCGGCATCACCGTGGTGGCCGCGGCGACATCGATGCCCGAGCTCGTGGTGAGTGTGCAGGCGGCGGCCGCGGGCAACCCGGGCATCGCGGTGGGCAACGTGGTGGGCAGCAACATCGCGAACATCGCGCTCGGCCTCGGCACGATGGGCGTGCTCGTGCCGTTCACCGTGCGGCGGTGGTCGCTCTGGTACGACCTGGTGGCGCTCCTGGCGGCCTCGGTGGCGTTCCTGGGCCTCGGGCTGCTCGGCACCATCGAGCGCGCGGTGGGCGCGCTTATGCTCCTCGCACTCGGCTACCACCTCTGGCGTACGTACGTGCGCGACAGGCGCGAGCGCGACGCGGTAGCGGCGTTGCATGCCGAGGAACCCATCGAGTTCCTCGAGTCGTGGTCGGTGGGCTTCTCGCTCGCGGTGCTCGGCGGATCGAGCGCGCTCCTGGTGCTCGGCGCCCGCCTGCTGCTGGAAGGGGCGGTGCCGCTTGCCGAGATGTGGGGAGTGAGCGACGCGGTGATCGGCGCGAGCGTGGTGGCGCTCGGCACCTCGCTTCCCGAGATCGCTACCACCGCCGCCGCTGCCGTGCGCCGCGAGCACGAGGTGGCCCTCGGCAACCTTGTAGGGAGCAGCCTGTTCAACACGCTCGCGATCCTGGGCGTGACAGCGCTCGTGCGGCCGGTGCCGCTCGACCCGGAGTTCGTGTTCACGAACGGCGCGATCGTCCTCGGCGTGGTGGCCGTGAGCACGCCGTGGCTCACCGGGCGATGGCGGTTCGGCCGGCGCGCCGGGTTGGCGTTCCTCGCCGGGTACGCGCTCTTCATCGCGATAACCACCGGAGCGCTCGGCTGAGCGACGGTGGTCTCCACGACGCTGCTCTTCGCGGTATCCTCGCACGTGAGGAGGCCGAATGAACGAGCGCGTGACCATCACCTTCGAGCCCTCTGGCCGGACCGTGTCCGTGCCCGTGGGCTCGACGCTTCTCGAGGCGGCCCGTGCGGCCGGCGTCGAGATCGACTCGCCCTGCGGCGGCACCGGGACCTGTGGCTCGTGCCGGGTGCGTGCGAACGGTGCTCTTTCGGCGATGAGCGGTATTGAACGGGAGCTGCTCGGTGGTGCGGGACTGACAGCCGGCAAGCGACTCGCGTGCAGGGCGCGTGCCGAGGGTGACGCGACCGTGCTTCTGGCCGGCGCACCGCGCGAGGCGCGTGTGGTGTCCGCCGCACGGCATCGAGAGGCCGAGGTGCAGCCGCCGCTCGCGCGCGGCATCGATCGCGTGGGCGACGTGTACGGGACCGCCGTGGACATCGGCACCACCACCGTGGCCGCTGAGCTCGTTGACCTGCGCACAGGCGCCGTTGTCGCGACGGCGGGTGAACTGAGCGCGCAACGCACCTTCGGGGCCGACGTGCTCTCGAGGGTCTCGCGCGCCACCGCCGGGGACGCCGCCCTTCATGACGCGATCGTGGGTCAGGTCGACGCGATGACCACGCGCATGCTCGCCGATGCGGGCGTGAACGCCGACCGACTTGCCGAGAGCGTGGTGGTGGGCAACGTGGCGATGACCGGCTTCTTCCTCGGCAGGGACGTCTCGGCGCTCGGAGAGGCGCCGTACGAGGGCGCGCCGCTGGCCGCGTGCCGCGTCCGGCCCGCCGGCATCGGCTCGACACTGCCGGCATCCGTGGACGTGCTGGTGCCGCAGGCCTCCTCGGCGTTCATCGGCTCCGATGTGACCGCCGGGATGATCGCCACCGCGCTGGCCGAGCGGATCACGCCTACGATCTACATAGACCTCGGCACCAACGGCGAGATGGTGCTCGCCGCCAAGGGGCAGCTGCTTGCCGCTTCCACGGCCGCCGGACCGGCGCTCGAAGGCGCGTCGATCGAGTGCGGGATGCGCGCCGAGACCGGTGCGATCGAACAGGTGGCGTTCGCCGACGGTGCGCTCACGCTCGGCGTGATCGGGGAGCGCGAGCCGACGGGCATCTGCGGGAGCGGTCTGCTCGATCTGATCGCCGTACTCCTGGATACGGGCATGATCGACGCCACCGGCCGCATGCTCGACCCGGTGGGCCACTCGCTGCGCATGCGTGTCACCGAACACAACGGGAGCAGAGCGTTTCTCGTGAGCGACGGCATCGTGCTGACGCAGCAAGACGTACGACAGGTGCAGCTGGCGGTGGGCGCCGTGCGCACGGGGATCGAGCTCCTGCTGGCCGAGGCGGCGCTCGCGCCTTCAGCAATCGTGGCGGTTGTCGTGGCCGGCGGCTTCGGCTATCACGTGCGGGCCGCGTCGCTGGTGCGGCTGGGCCTGCTGCCGCCCGTATGGCTCGATCGCGTGGACTTCGCCGGCAACACCGCGCTCGCTGGCGCGCGCATGCTGCTGGTCAACGGGGAGCTGCGCGAGAAGGCGGCCTCCACGGTGGACCGGGTGCGCACGATCGACCTTGCCGCGCACCCGGAGTTCCAGCAGCGCTTCATCGCGTCGCTGACGTTCCCCGCGTAAGGCGCCCCAGCGCGCAACCACAAGACCCCTTTCCCGTGGGGGCTCATGTCCTTGACATTACGATTTCGTAATGACAATCATTCAGCGGGCTTATACATGTTCCGAGGGAGAGGGAGTGGCATGGCCAAGCGTCGGGTGATCGGCCCCACAGCATGGGTGCTGGGTGGAGCCGGTCTGTTCATCGGTGCGGTTGCCGCGTGGCTGGTAAGCCAGGGCAACCCGGGCAACATGGGCCTGTGCATCGCGTGCTTCCTGCGCGATATCACGGGCTTCTTCGTGGGCGGCGTCACCAACCAGGGCGCTGTGGCCTACATCAGGCCGGAGATCATCGGCATCATCCTGGGCGCGATGGGTGCGGCGCTCCTCACCCGTGAGTTCCGCCCGCGCGGTGGCAGCCAGCCGGTCGTCCGGTTCGTGCTCGGCTTCATCTTCATGGCCGGCGCGCTGATCTTCCTCGGCTGCACCGTACGTGCCTGGCTGCGTCTGGGCGGTGGAGACCTCACCGCCATCTGGGGCATCCTCGGCATCGTCGCCGGCGTGCTCGTGGGCATCGTCTTCCTCAAGAAGGGCTTCAACCTCGGTCGCGCCAAGGCCGTCGCCAAGCCCCTCGGGTGGATCCTGCCGACCTTCGCGGTCGTGCTCCTGGTCCTGGTCGTGGTGAGCACGCTCGGCACCAAGCCCGACTTCGCCACGCAGACCAAGGCCGGCGCGTTCGCCACGGGCGACAAGCCGCCGGCGGTGTTCCTCAAGCACGACGGTGAGCCTGACCAGGTGCTCAAGCCCGAGGGCGCCACGCTCGCCGAGGACGGCTCGATCGTTGCCGAGGACGGCGCCGTGGTGGCCTCGGCCGAATCGGTCGCCAAGGCATCCCCGCAGCCCGGCGGCAAGCGCGCGCTGCTGTGGGTCTCGCTCGCCGCCGGTCTCGCCATCGGCGTGGTGGCGCAGCGCAGCCGCTTCTGCTCCATCGGCGGCATCCGTGACGCGATCCTCGTGCGCCGCTACGACCTGCTCTTCGGCGTGGCGGGCCTGCTCATCGGCTCCACGGTCGTGAACATGCTCTTCGGTCAGTACAACCTCGGCTTCACCAACCAGCCGATCGCGCACAACGACGCGCTCGGCAGCTTCGCCGCCATGACCATCGCCACGTTCGCGGCGATGCTGCTCGGCGGCTGCCCGTTCCGCCAGGTGATCATGGGCGCCGAGGGCGACGCCGACTCCACCACCGCGGTGGCTGGCATGCTGGTGGGCGCCGGCTTCATGCACTGGGCCACGCTGGCCTCGTCGGGCAAGGGCCTCGCGCCCAACGCCTGGCCGGCGATGGCCGTGATGGCCGTGATGCTGGTAGCGATCGCGCTCTATGGCAGCCGCAAGTCGGCGTAGAGAGGGGATGACGATGAAAGAACTCGACGTGCGCGGGCTGTCCTGCCCGATGCCGCTGATGCACACGAAGAAGGCACTGGAGGATGACCCCGCGGAGATCATGGTCCATGCGGACAGCGGGACCGCCAAGGCCAATGTGGTAGCGTTCCTGCAGGATTCCGGCTACACGGTCACCGTGGACGAGTCGGGCGAGGAGTACAAGATCAAGGGGACACGCTAGTGGCTCTGTTCTCCCGCAAGGACAGGAAGACAGCCCCGGGCGCCGATGAGGCGCTCGGGCTCTTCCTTTTCGATGCCGTGAACGACGCACTCGCCGCCGAGCGGGCGCTCAAGGCCGCCGGATATGAGTTGTCGCTTGTGGCGCCCCCGCAGCATCTGCGTGCCGGGTGCGATCTCTCGATCGCGCTTCCGCGCGTGGAGCACATCGGCGCCGAGCGCGTGCTGGCCGACGCGGGCGTGCACGTGCGCGACTGGATCGCCGATGCCGAGGGCACCGCCGAGGTGTGCGACCTGGTCACGACCGTGGACTTCGGCGAGTGGCTGATGGTGCGCGCCGGCAACATGAAGATCGTCGTGGAGAAGTCGACGGGCGTGATCGTGAACACCTCCGGCGGCGGATGCCCCGACATCCCGTATCTGAACCTCGCGCTCGTGGGCAAACGGCTCGACGAGGTGCCGCGACCCAAGGACCTCGGCTACACGCTCTGCGGGCTGATGCTCGATCGCGCGTACGTGGAGGTCCGCTCGCTGCTGGGCGGCGCGGAAGGCGGTGTCGCATGACGCTTCTGGTGATAGCCACGTACCCGGTGGTGGACGGACCCGTGCTTGAGGGCCCGGTCACGATCGAGCCCGATGGCGGCATCGCCATCGGCGGCACCCGCGTACCGAGCTCGCAGGGCACGTCGGCGATGCTTGGCGCGGCCGCGCAGGTGGCGGCGCACCTCGGCACTACCCCGCCACACGCGCTGGTAGCGGGCGACATCGGCCGAGGGGACGGCACGCGGCATGTGTACGAGCGGCTGCTCGGCACGGTCGAGCGCATCCGCCCGTCGGTGATCGCGTTCCACTACATGCAGCCGGTGATGGCGCTGATGCGCAAGGCGGTCGACGGCCTTGCCGAGTCCGCTCCGGACACGCTGCTGGTGGCCGACGCCGGTGGCATGTACGCCGCGAAGGCCGCCGGCCTCGCGTCGCGCTTCGAGCTGATGACGCCGGATGTGGGCGAGGTGGGCTTCCTCGCCGACCCCACCGTGACGCATCCCGCGTACGTGTCGCACTACCTCTTCGGCAACGAGGGCTTCGATCCGGTGAAGCTCGCGGCATCGGCGCACAAGACCGGCGGTGCGGCGCGAGTGCTGCTCATCAAAGGTGTTCGCGACCACATCGCGCTCGACGGCGAGATCGCGGAGATCGTGGACGAGCCGTGCGTGCCGGAGCTCGAAGCGATCGGCGGCACCGGCGACACGGTGGCGGGGCTCGCCTCGGCGTTCCTGGCGGCGGGCTTCCCCACGGTGGATGCCGCGCGCTGCGCGTGTCTCGCCAACCGCGAGGCCGGCCGCGTGATGAGCGCTACGCCTGCGATGCACGCCCGTGACCTCGTGGCCACGCTGCCCGGCGTGCTCGCCGACAACCTGTGTCGCTGGGGCGGCGCCTGCGTGGTGTAGGTGCGCACACGGCTCGGCCCGGTGATGGCGCGTGCCACGCCTGCCCCGTGATGGCGCGCATACTCCGCTCTGGACGGTGAGGCCCCTCGGCGCGTACCCTCAGGGCAGCGAACCGCCCGCGAAAGGGGATCCGCCATGCTGCTTGGGATCACGATCAAGCCGTTCATGCTCGTTGCCGGTGGCAGCGCGCTCTTCGTGCTCATGGTGTTCCAGATCCTCCAAGGCATGCGCAAGATCAAGTTCAAGGGCAAGCTCCACCTCACCGTGCACAAGTGGGTGGCGTTCGGCATCCTGGCCGGATCGGTGTTCCACGGCCTGTTCGCGCTCGCGTATCTGAACATCATCTAGCCCGCTTCCGGGTCACCCGGGTCAGGCGGTACGGAGGACTCCATGGACGAGAACGTGCAGCAGCAGAGCGTGCCGCAGCCCGAGCCCAGGAAGCGCATGTCGGCCGGCGCCAAGTGGGCGATCGGCCTGGGGGTCGCGTTCCTGCTGCTGGTCCTCGGCTCGTGCGCGCTCATGATGGTCGCCCTCGGGGATACCGACTCACTCGCACTCTCGATGGGCGACAACGTCGCGGTCATCTACATCGACGACGTGATCTCCGGCACCAGCGGTGTCACCCCTGAGTACATCCTCGACCAGCTCGACCAGGCACTCGAGGACGACAGCGTGAAAGCGGTCATCCTGCGCATCGACTCCCCGGGTGGTACCGTGGCGGCCTCGCAGGAGATCATGATGGGTGTGCAGCGTGTCGCCGAGGAGAAGCCGATCATCACGAGCGTCGGCGACCTGTGCGCATCGGGTTCCTACATGGTGGCGGCGCAGACCGACGAGATCATCGCGGCCCCTGGTTCCACCATCGGCAGCATCGGCGTGATCATGTCGCTCGTGAACGCCGAGGAGCTCGTGGACAAGGTGGGCCTGCAGTTCATCACCCTCACCGCGGGCGAGTACAAAGACGCGGGCAGCATGTATCGCAGCCTCACGGAGACCGAGACCGCCATGTTCGAGGAGCAGCTGGCGCTCATCCACGAGCAGTTCGTGGCCGATGTCGCCGAAGGTCGTGGGAAGTCCGTGGAGGAGATGGAGGAGCTGGCCACCGGCTGGGCATGGCTCGGCAGTGAGGCGCTCGAGCTCGACCTCATCGACTCCATCGGCAACTACGACGACGCGGTCGATCGCGCGGCGGAGCTCGGCGGCATCGAAGGCGAGCCTGGCATCGTGACGTACGAGCCCGTGGATCCCCTCGGCGACCTGTACCTCGACCTCCTGGGCATCCTCGCACCCGGCAACGACATCGATGCCGAGGAGCTTCGCCGGATGGGCCTGCCGCGTTAGGTGGGTGCAGAGCGCGGGCGAGAGGCGCCGCACGGCGCCCCGGTATCGCCTACAATGCACGCATGAGCCGCGCCCCTGGTGGCGTTTGGCGTGATGTAGGCCAGCCCCGAAAGGACGCCGCGTGGAGCCCATCGAACTGAAGCCCTCCGCACAGGGCAAGGTCCGTGACATCTACGACCTCGGGAAGGCGCTGCTGATCGTGGCGACCGACCGGCTCAGTGCGTTCGACGTGGTGCTGCCCGACCCGATCCCGTACAAGGGCGAGGTGCTCACAAAGCTGTCGCTCTTCTGGTTCGAGCTGTTGGCTGACGTGGTGCCCAACCACCTTCTCACCGCCGAGGCGTGCGACCTGCCCGAATCGCTCGAGCAGTATGAGGAAGCACTGCGCGGCCGCTTCATGATCGTGAAGAAGGCCGAGGTCTTCCCGGTGGAGTGCATCGTGCGCGGCTACCTGGCGGGCAGCGGGTGGAAAGAGTACCGCGAGCACGGCACGGTGTGCGGTCAGAAGCTGCCGGGAGGGCTCATGGAGTCGAGCCAGCTGCCGGAGCCGATCTTCACGCCGTCGACCAAGGCGGCAGTGGGCGATCATGACGAGAACATCACGTTCGAGCAGATGGTCGAGATCGTCGGCGCCGACAACGCCGTCCGGTTGCGCGACGCGTCGCTCGCGCTGTATGGCGCCGCCCGCGATCACGCGGCCGGCCGCGGCATCATCATCGCCGACACGAAGTTCGAGTTCGGTGTGGTCGATGGCGAGATCACGCTCATCGACGAAGTGCTCACGCCCGACAGCTCGCGATTCTGGCCTGCCGACGAGTACCGTCCTGGCGGAGCGCAGCCGAGCTTCGACAAGCAGTTCGTGCGCGACTGGCTCGAGACGAGCGGCTGGGACAAGCAGCCTCCGGCGCCCGGGCTTCCCGAGGATGTCATCACGATGACCGCCGAGAAGTACATCGAGGCCTTCGAGGCCATCACTGGCGAACCGTTCATGCCGGAAGGGGACTGAGCGCGTGTCTCAGCGCAGCTACAGCAACGAGCGCTATCGCAAGGACGCCAAGATCGGCTCCACGCGCAAGAGCGCTGCCAAGGCCAAGCCTGTGCGCAAGCAGGGAACGGTCGAGACGGTGAAGGCCGATACCCCTAAGAAGGTCTCCTCCGGCCCCGAGAAGGACTGGACCGGACTCCCCACTTCGCCCGAGATCAAGAAGTGGCGCCGCGTGTGGTGGGTGCTGCTCCTCACGGGCATCGCGCTGGTGGCCCTCGGCTATCTGGTGCCGGAGCTCCGCGACAGCGAGAACACCCAGCGCATCATCGCGATGGTGGTCCTTGCCGCCTCGATGACCGCAGTCACCATCGATCTGGTGGTGATCCGCCGTCTGCGAAAGCAGCTGATCGAGTCGATGGGCAAGAAGCCATCCAAGAAGGAGCAGAAGCACGCCGCCGGAGCCGACGGTGACGCGAAGAGCGGGAAGGCCAGCGAGTGAGCCTGCGCCACGTGCCGATAGACGTCCGTCTGTACCTGTACCTCTTCTGGGCCGGCATGGCGGTCGCGGGGGCCGGCGTCGTCGGCTTCTTCCTCAGCTTCTGGCGCGTGGGCTCCTCGGCGGCGGCCATGGTCGACGTGCACTACGACACGCCTGTGGTAGCGTACGCGTCGATCGCCGCATGGGTGCTCGGGCTCGTGGCGATGTGGTTCAGCAGGCGTAGGCTCGACGCCGCCGTGGCCGCCAAGCTCGAGGCGGACCGCGTCGGACTGTACGTCGACTTCCCGGACGCCGTGTCCGGAGATGATGGTGTATCGACAGACGCGCCCGAGGGGCGCGACAGTTAAGGGGAGGAGCCGCCTGATGGCACGCTTCGAGATCTACGTGACGTACAAGAAGGGCATCTTCGACCCGCCAGGCGCCACCGCCGAACGCGCGCTCGTGAACCTCGGCTATGACGAGGTCTCCTCGGTGAAGATCGGCAAGTACATCCAGCTCGAGGTCGCCGACGGCACGCCTGTGGAGCGGGTGCGCGAGATGTGCGACAAGCTGCTCGCGAACCCCGTGATCGAGGACTACCGCATCGAGACCGTCGGGGAGGCGTAGGCGATGCGCTTTGGAGTGGTGCGGTTCCCCGGTTCGAACTGCGAGCAGGACGTGGTCCATGCGGTGCAGCACCTCGGATTCGACGCCGGCTACATCTGGCACGGCGACACCGATCTGGCGGGCTACGACGCGATCGTGCTTCCGGGCGGTTTCAGCTACGGCGACTACATCCGCTGTGGCGCGGTCGCGCGCTTCTCACCGGTGATGGCTGAAGTCGTGCGATTCGCCGAGCGCGGCGGCCCGGTCATCGGCATCTGCAATGGGTTCCAGATCCTGACCGAGGCGCATCTGCTCCCCGGCGCGCTGTTGCGGAACACAGGGCTGAAGTTCGTCTGCAAGCCCGCATCGCTGCGTGTCGAGGAGAGCGCGTGCGAGTGGCTCGACCTGCCCGCAGGGACCGTGGTGAGCGTGCCGGTCAACCACAACGAAGGCAACTACATCTGCGATGAGCAGACTCTCGAGCGGCTGCGCGGCAACGGCCAGGTGGTGCTGCGCTACTGCGAGCCCGATGGCAGCACCGCCGAGGGCGGCAGCGCCCCCAACGGCGCACTCGACGACATCGCAGGCATCTGCAACGAGCGCGGCAACGTCTTCGGCCTGATGCCGCATCCCGAACGCGTGGTGGACCCGCTCTCCGGAGGTACCGACGGCCAGGCGTTCTTCACCGCCGTCGCGAAGCGGATCGCCAGCGTCGGATAGGGCTCTGACCTGCGCGTTCACATCCTGGTAAGGGTCCGCTCGTAGTCCAGGAGCCATCGGCTGGCATCCTCGTACCGGAAGTGTTCCATCGGTACGAGGAGGCATCGCCATGAGATGGGGACGCGCGTTCATCGCAGCAGTCTGTGCGTGTGCGTTGGTGGCGGGGGGTGCTGCTCCGGCATACGGCGCCGGTGGCCGGGCCACCAAGCGCGTCGGGCCTGGAGGCGCGGTGCCTGCCCGGTGGAACCTCCCGAAGCCGGCCGTCGTACCGCACGACGACGTCGCTCCACCCGGCGCGGGCGGCATCCTGGGTGATGGCCAGAACACCATCGCGTTCACGTCGTTCGATACCGGCGACATGATCGTGGTCCTCGGCACGACGTTCGGCCACGCCGGGTGCTGGTCTGACACCCTCTACAGCGCATCGCGCGGGCTGTACTCCTACTGCATCTGGAGCGCGAACACCACGCCCGTCAACGGAGTCCAGCTCGAGCAGCCGGTGAAGTACCGCGCCTACGATCGCGCCTACGGTCTCTGGGTGCCGAAGAAGGCTGGCTGCGGGTCGGCCGTGGTGAGCTACTGCGCCCTGCAGATGGGCGAGCCTTACAACATCGTGTCCTCCAAGACCGATTACGCACGCTGGTACTGCAGCAAGCTTCCGTGGGTTGGATGGAAGCTCAAGGCCGGCGTCGATCTCGACGCCGACGGCGGGTACTGGGTGTGGCCGGTCGATCTGGTGAACGACAGCGACACGGCCGTGTTCGCAAGCGCGAGCTGACGCGGTGGATGCTCCGCCCCGCGCGCGGGCGCGCGGGGCGGAGCATCCCTGCCGCTTCATCGGAGGGACGCCGGGGCAAGGGGGATATCGTGGCTCGAGTCATGAGGCTGGTGGCGGGCGTGTGCCTGCTCGCGCTGCTTGCGGGGTGCTCGATGCCCGGAGTGCTGAAAGAGCCGATCGACGGCGATGTGATCGCCGTGGTCTCGTACTCGCCGCACGAAGTGGTGCTCGTCGACCGGGAGACGCTCTCGGTCATCAGGCGGGTGCGGTTGCGCTCGATGGGGACCGACCCGGTCGCGATCGCGGAGCGCAGGGTGTTCGTCACCGCGCAGTGTGGCGGCGTGGGCGCTGATAGCGACGATGCGGTGGCCGTCGTCGACCTGTCACGCGGTGGCGAGGTCACGTACATCGAGCTGCCCACGGTGAACCCCGGGTTCCTGGAGTCCGCGGGGCCGGACACGCTGTTCGTCTCGCACGGTGTGTGGGTCGAGGGAGCGTTCCCGGTGACGGAGGTCGATCTCTCACGGGGGACGGCTGTGGCGCGTGACGCGATACCCAACGCCCAGGGAGACCTGATCGCGGTGGCGGGAGCGCTCTGGACGGCCGGCGTGGAGGATGCGGGTATCAACGCGACCGGTGATGGGGCGGACAGCGAGGCCCCGGTCGCGACCGTCCGCAGAACGCCGCTCGATCACGCACGACCGCACGTGCTCCCATGGTCGGAAGAGCCGCCGCTGCTCGCCCGTGATGGCGCGAGCGCCGACACCCTGCTGGCGGTGACCGGCGCCGGCGGATCCGCCGAGGTGGCGCGTGTGTCGGCAGCGACCTCCGAGCGCATCGCCACCACGACGGTCCGTGGTCTTGCGAGCGGCCTCAGTCAGGTCGTGAACGCGGGGGGCACCCTGGTGATGCGCGACTCGAGCGGTGCGGACATGGCGGATCCCGGCGGCCCCCTCGTCGTGCTTGACCGAGCGACGCTCAGGGAGCTTCGCCGCATCGAGGCGGGAGGCTTCGTCTCGCACCTGGCCGCGCTCGGAGACCTCGTCTACGCCGTCACCTGGGACTCGGGCGAACTCCTCGAGATCGACCCCGCATCCGGCGAGGTCCTGCGGCGCACGCACATCAGCGGCCTGGAGTGCAAGATGCTGCAGGTTGCCGCCCTCGGCCACACAGCGACAAGCGGCCCGTAATGGCCGTGCGCTTTCGGCTACAATCGAGCCACCATCAGCCGCCACTGCCCGGGGAGCACCGCGATATGCCGATTCCAGATCTCTCGCCCGAACTCGCACCGCAGCTTGCTGTTGAGCTCGGTCTCAAGCCCGACGAGTACGAGAAGGTCGTAGACATCCTCGGCCGCACGCCTACGATCACCGAGCTCTACATGTACTCGCTGATGTGGAGTGAGCACTGCTCCTACAAGCACTCCCGGAAGACGCTTGGCATGTTCCCCACCACGGGCGAGCACGTGCTGCAGGGCCCCGGCGAGAACGCCGGCGTCATCAGCGTGGGCGATGGTTGGGCGGTGGCCTTCAAGATGGAGTCGCACAACCACCCTTCGGCGATCGAGCCGTACCAGGGCGCTGCCACGGGCGTGGGCGGCATCATCCGCGACATCTTCACGATGGGTGCGCGCCCGATCGCTTCACTGGACTCCCTGCGCTTCGGCACGCTCGACAACCCGCGGCAGCGCTATCTGTTCGAGGGCGCCGTTGCGGGCATCGGCGGCTACGGCAACTGCCTCGGCGTCCCCACCGTGGGCGGCGAGGTCTACTTCGAGGAGGCGTACGAGGGCAACTGCCTCATCAACGCCATGGCTGTGGGCCTGATGCGCGAGGAGAAGCTCACGCGTGCGGTTGCCGCAGGCCCGGGCAACCTCGTGGTGCTCATCGGCTCCACTACCGGTCGCGACGGCATCGGCGGGGCCTCCACTCTCGCCAGCCAGGAGTTCGACGAGAAGGCCGAGGACAAGCGGCCGAGCGTGCAGGTGGGCGACCCCTTCGAGGAGAAGCTGCTGATCGAGGCGTGCCTCGAGCTGCTCGACAAGAGCCTGCTCGTGGGACTCGGCGACCTCGGCGCCGCGGGCCTCACGTCGAGCGCGAGCGAGATGGCATCTCGTGGCGGTGTGGGCCTCGACATCGATGTCTCGAAGATCCCCGCCCGCGAAGAGGCGATGAAACCGTTCGAGTACATGGTCTCCGAGAGCCAGGAGCGCATGCTCGCGGTCGTGACGCCGGAGGACCTCGAGGCGGTCCACGAGGTGTGTGGCCGTTGGGGCCTGCGCTCGACCGTCATCGGCGAGGTCACCGACACCGGCCGGTTCGTGGTCCGCGAGGGTGAGACCGAGGTGGCCGACATGCCGGCGGCCACACTCGCGCACGACGCCCCCGTCTACCATCCTGCCAAGGAGCGTCCGGCCTATCTCGATGAGGTGCAGGCGTTCGATCCGAGCACGCTCGAGCATCCCGTGTCGCAGGAGCAGCTCGGCGACACGCTGCTCAGGGTGCTCGCGAGCCCCAACGTGTGCTCGCGTCACTGGATCTGGGAGCAGTACGACCATCAGGTCATGCTGAACACTGTGGTCGTGCCGGGTTCCGACGCGGCCGTGCTCCGCATCGGCGACACCGGACGTGGGGAAGTAACCGACCGGGGCATCGCCGTCTCTACCGACTGCAACGGGCGGTATTGCTACCTCAATCCGTACACCGGTGCGCAGATCGCGTTCGCCGAGGCCGCGCGCAACGTCGCGTGCAGCGGCGGCCGGGCAGCGGCGATCACCGACTGCCTCAACTTCGGCAACCCTGAGAAGCCCGAGGTGTTCTGGACCTTCTACGAGAGCGTGCGCGGCCTCTCCGACGCATGCACCGCTTTCGGTGTGCCGGTCATCAGCGGAAACGTGAGCTTCTACAACGAGAGCTTCGGTCAGCCCATCTACCCCACGCCCACGGTCGGCCTGGTCGGCATCCTCGAAGATGTCTCCCGTCACTGCACGATGGACTTCAAGCAGGAGGGCGACGCGATCGTGCTGCTCGGCCACACCAAAGACGAGCTGGGCGGGAGCGAGTACCTCAAGGTGGAGCATGACCTCGTGGCAGGGCGGCCCCCGAAGGTCGACCTCGTCTCCGAGCGGCTCCTGTGCGAGCTGCTGGCGACCGCGATCGAGACCGGGATCGTCCGCTCCGCACACGACTGCTCCGAGGGCGGCCTCGGCGTTGCGCTCGCCGAGTGCTGCATAGCCGGCGGAGTGGGTGCCACGGTCGACCTCGGCGGTAAGCTGCCGGGCGTCGCGGCGCTGTTCAGCGAGTCGCAGGGCCGTGCGGTGCTCACGGTCGCAGCCGACCACTTCGAGGCGCTCAGGGTACTCGCCGCCACGCACGCGACGCCATGCGCGAAGATCGGCACCGTTGGCGGCGATCGGCTGCGCGTGGAGGGGATGGTCGACCTCTCGCTCGCCGAGCTGCGTGAGGCCTACCTGCCCACGCTCGAGCGGTTGGTGCACGGGGAGGCCTGAGCGCGGACCGTGCTGAGGGTGCTATGCTTCCCACGTTGTCGCACGTAAGGAGGCGCACGTGGAGCTGCTCACCGGCCTCGGCTTGTCGATCCCGGCAGGTCTGAACGCGTACATCCCGTTGCTCGTTGTCGCTGTTGCCCAGCATTTCGAATGGCTGGAGCTCAAGGCGCCGTTCAACACCCTCGGCGAGTGGTGGATGATCGCGGTCATCGCGGTGCTGCTTGTGGTGGAGATCGTCGCCGACAAGATCCCTGCCGTCGACCACGTGAACGACGCCATCCAGGGGTTCGTCCGACCGGCTGCGGGCGGCATCGTGGCGGTCGCCGCCGCTGGCAGCGCCGTCGATGTGAGTCCGTGGCTGCTCGTGCTTGCCGGCGTGGTGCTGGCAGGCGGCGTGCATGCCGTGAAGGCCACCGCCCGGCCCGCGGTGAACGTCACCACCGCAGGAGTGGGGACGCCTGCGGTGAGCGCCGCTGAAGACGCTGGTGCACTCGTGCTGTCGATACTTGCGCTCGTCGCGCCGGTCCTCGTGGTCTTCGTGTCCGCGGGTGTGGTCTACACGCTCTGGCGGCTCTGGCACCGACGTCGCGATACCGGCAGCTTCGTCTCGGGGCCGTAGCCGGCGTGCCCGCCGACCCCGAAACCCTGCACTCCCTCAAGCGCGGTCTACGCAGCGACGATATCGCCGTGCGCGAGGACGCCGCGACTCAGACCATCGCCGTGGCCCGCGATGCGCTCGTGCCGGTCCTGACCGAAGCGCTGCTCTCAGGCACCCCCGCTGTGTGCGAGCGAGCGCTCGCGCTGCTCGAGCATCACGCCGGGGCCGAGGCCGCCGACGAGGCGCGTCGAATCGTCCTCGGCGGTGGGTCGGACGCCCCGAAACGCCTCGCTCCCGTGCTTGCCCGGGTGCTCGCTTACGATGCCGACGCCTGACCGTTCGAGAGCGGCTCGTGCTATCCTACTCGGCGCACATCACCCTACTTCATCGAGGACGTGGGATTCCGGTATGACGGACTGCCATCGCGACGACGAGTGGATCTTGAGCGAGCGCCCGGACCACATGGAGGAGGAGTGCGGCGTCTTCGGCGTGTGGGCCGACGGTGAAGACGTTGCCCGCCTCACGTACTTCGGCCTGCATGCGCTGCAACATCGCGGCCAGGAGTCGGCCGGCATCGCGGTGGCCGACGGTCACACGCTCATGGTGGTGAAGAACCTCGGCCTGGTGCCACAGGTGTTCGCCGAGAGCGATCTCGACTCGCTGCAGGGGCACCTCGCGGTGGGACACACGCGCTACTCCACCACCGGCGCGTCCAAGAAGTGGGAGAACGCCCAGCCGATGATCTCGGCGATCGGCCCCAACACCATCGCGCTCGCGCACAACGGCAACCTTGTGAACACCGCGTCGCTCCGCGAGGAGTTGCAGGCGCTCGGCGTCCGATTCCGCTCGACCACCGACTCCGAGGTCATGGTCCGGCTGGTCGACCACTTCACGCAGCAGCACAACTCCATCCGCAGCGGCATCCGTGACGCAATGCGTCTGATGCGCGGCGCGTACTCCGTTGTGATGATGTCCGAACAGGCGCTCTACGCGTTCCGTGATCCGCAGGGTGTGCGTCCGCTGTGCATCGGCCGGCTGCCCGACGAGCGCGGATGGGTCTTCGCTTCCGAGTCGTGCGCCCTGGACATCATCGGCGCCGAGTATGTCCGCGACGTGGCGCCCGGTGAGCTCATCCGCGTGAAGGACGGCGTGTTCGAGGCCGAGCAGGCCGTGCCCGCCGAGAAGCCGAGCCTGTGCGTCTTCGAGTTCGTCTACTTCGCTCGGCCGGACACCGTGCTCAACGGACGCTCGGTCTACGAATCGCGCCGGGCGCAGGGTGTGGCGCTCTCGCGCACGCAGCCCGTCGAGGCTGACCTCGTGATCGGCGTACCCGACTCGGGCATCCCTGGCGCTGTGGGTTACGCCCAGGCGAGCGGCATACCGTATGCCGAGGGGCTCGTGAAGAACCGCTACGTGGGGCGCACGTTCATCTCGCCCACGCAGTCGCTGCGGCAGCAGGGAATCAGGATGAAGCTCAATCCGATGCGCCACATCATCGAGGGTAAGCGCCTCGTCGTGGTTGATGACTCGATCGTCCGCGGCAACACGTCCAAGAAGCTCGTGCAGTTGCTGCGCGACGCGGGTGCGGCGGAGGTGCACCTCAGGCTGACCTCGCCACCGGTGGTGTGGCCCTGCTTCTACGGGATCGACACCGACACCCAGGACCAGCTCATCGCGGCGAGTCACTCCGTAGAGCAGATCACCGCGTTCATCGGTGCGGACTCTGTGGCGTACCTGCCGCTCGAGGACCTCGTGGCCTCGACGAACCGACCGGCGGGCGAGTTCTGCACCGCCTGCTTCGACGGTGCGTATCCCATCGCGATCCCCGATTCCCTTCGCCGCGGCAAACTGCGCCTGGAGCAGAACGGGTGACGGAAGTCGCAGTGGCGCTCGGCGCGCTCCTCCGGGGCCTGCGTTTCGCGCTCGAGTTCAACCCGCTCGCGGCGACCATCACGGTCGCGCTCGCCGCTGGCATCTCCGGCTATCCCCGCGCTCCTCATGAGCGCAGGCTCGAGGCCCTCGGCATCGGGGCGCTCGGCTGGCTGCTCGGCGACGGTCTCCGCGTGCTCGGCCATGCACGCGATCTCTACGACGGTGTGGCCGATGCCGCACTGGCCGGTGCGCCGGGGTGGTCAGGGTGGGTCTTCCTCGCAGCGTGGACGGTGGGCTCACTTGCTATCGGGTACATCGCACCGATGCTGGTGGGCGCGTCGGTGGGACGCCGCGTGACACACGGCACCGGCTGGCTCGCCGCGGCAGGAGTGGCCGTGGCGCTTACGCTCGCGGTCTCCGCGGGAGCGGGCGCGCTGCGGTAGGGGCGCACCATCATCACCGCTCAGGCAAGCGCCCTGATCTTGCACGCCCCGGCGGCTGCCAGCGTGCGGTCATCCGTGACGAGTTCGCAGCCGAGACTCCCCGCGAGCGCGGCGAACACTGCGTCGTACGCTGTGATGCGATGCTCCACGGCGAGCGTGGCGGCTGAGGCCAGCAGGCGGTCATCGGGCTCGACGAACACGATGTGCAGCTTGCGAAGCAGTTCGATCGCGCGCTCGATCTGTTCGGCTGATGCGTGATGTGACCAGAGCGCATTCATCACCTCCAGCAACAGATGACCGGGAGCGTGTAGCACAGACGCTCCGGACTGGTGCTCGTCCAGCAGCACCAGGGCCGCCTCCACATGTCGTTCACCCTGCGGCTTCAGCCACTTGAGCGCCACGGATGTGTCGACGACCAACGGCCGGCCGCTCATGCTTCACCCGCCTTCCGCCCGTGACCGTCGCGGTCGGCGCGTACCGCCGCAGTCCCGTCGAAGGGCTCGAGGTCGCGCGCGAGGGTACGCATTCCTCGCCGGGATGACTCGATATCGGCCGCACGCTCGGCAGCGGCACGCTCCTCCCGCACCTGCGCGACATACACCGCTGCGGCCTCCTGGATCACACCGCTCCTCGATCGCTTCAGCCACGTGGCGGCCTCGTCCAGATCGTCGAGCAGACCGTCAGGGATGGAGATGTTTATCTTCGCCATGGCCATGGGGTGCCTCCGTGGTACTACCGATCAGTGGTTCCAGAGAGACTATACCCATCGGCACTGACATGCGGATGCCGCGCCCTTGACACCGGCATTGAGCGGTCATACTCTCGGTATGAAGCACGGTATGACCCTGAAGGAGCACACAATGACCGCCAAGGTCACCATCTCACTGCCCGACGAACTCCTGGAACGCCTGGATGCCGAGGCGCGTGAGCTTGGCGTGTCCCGCAGCGAACTCGTGCAGGAGTCGCTCACCACCTACCTCGGCAAGACGGCCGAGGAGCGGCAGGCCGAGGCGCGTCGCGCACGCATGGAGTGGGCACTCGAGGGGATGCGCACATTCGCGGATCGTCACCCCGAGATCTACGACGACAGACCGACGCTGGAGATCCTGCGTGAGATCCGGGAGACGGACGATTCAGCGCCTCTCCGTGGCAGGCACGGTGACCCGAGGTGAACTTGACCGAGCGAGTGGTGTTGGATGCCTCCGTCGGCGTCAAGTGGTTCCGGCGGGAGCGCGGTTCGGCTGCGGCTCACCTACTTCAGCAGCGCTCAGCTTCGGGTGAGATCCGGCTGGCGGCCCCCACGCACTTCGTCCACGAGGTGCTGGCGGCAGTGAATCGTGAGAACGACGCGGATGCCGTCATCGAAGCGTGGCAGATCATCAAAGCATCAGGGATCACGATCGTGCCGCTCACCGACGACGTCGTCATCGAGGCCGCCCGCCAGTGCGATGTCCTCGGCTGCTCGTTCTGCGACGCGCTCGCCCCCGCGTGTGCGGTGCTGCTGGATGCGACGCTTGCGAGCGCCGACGCACGCGCCCATGGGGCTTTCCCCGGCGTGCTCCTGATCGAGGAGTGATCGGGAGCCGTCGCGGCCGATGAGGGCGCGCGGCGTGGGGTACAATGCACGCGTGCGCGCTCGCGCACACGATCCGAGGGGAGACCATGGCAGCCGACCAGCATCAGGGTCCGGTCGATTACCGTACCGCCGGCGTGGACACGGCCGAGGGCGCACGTGCCGTCGAGCGCATCCGCTCGCACGTGCGTGCAACGTATCGGCCCGAGGTGATCGGCGACATCGGTGGCTTCGGCGGGCTGTTCTCGGCCAGGGCGCTCAAGGACATGGACGATCCGGTGCTCGTTTCGGGCACTGACGGCGTGGGCACCAAGCTCAAGCTGGCCCAGCTGCTCGACGTGCACGACACCGTGGGTATCGACCTCGTGGCGATGTGCGTGAACGACATCCTCGTGGCCGGCGCCGAGCCACTCTTCTTCCTCGACTACGTGGCGGTGGGCAAGCTCGACTCCGCGCGCATGGAACGCATCGTCGCCGGCATCGCGCGCGGCTGCGAACAGGCCGGTTGCGCGCTTGTGGGCGGCGAGATGGCCGAGCACCCCGGCACGATGGATCCGCATGATTACGACCTCTCCGGCTTCTGCGTGGGCGCGGTGGATCGGCCGAAGATGATCACAGGTGAGACGATCGCCCCCGGCGACGTCATCCTCGGCCTGGCCTCCAGCGGTGTCCACTCCAACGGCTTCTCCCTGGTGCGCAAGGTGCTTGTGGAGGGCCGCGAGGCGGAGCTCTCCGTGCCGCGTGTCGACCTCGGCGGTGCCACGCTCGGCGAACTGCTGCTCACCCCCACGCGCATCTACGTGAAGAGCGTGCTCGCCACCCTGGCCGAGGTGCCGATCAAGGGCATGGCGCACATAACCGGCGGCGGCATCACGGAGAACCTCGACCGCGCGCTCCCCGACACGTGCGACGCGCGTGTGGTTCGCGGCTCGTGGAAGGTGCCGCAGGTCTTCGGCCTCGTGCAGGAGGCGGCAGGCATCGACGACGACAGCATGTATCGCACATTCAACATGGGCGTCGGGTTCGCGCTGGTGCTTGACCCCGCGCATGCGCCCGCTGCGGCGGCGAAGCTCCGTGAACTCGGTGAGACTGTGGCCGAGATCGGCGAGATAGTGGAGGGCACGGGGGCGGTCATCTATGGGTGATGTGTATCGCGACCCGCAGCCGCCGTTCCTGCGGCGCGTGGGTGTGGAGACCGGCGCTGTGTCGGCCGAGGAGTTGCCCGTGGCGCCCGTGGTGATCGACGAGGCAATGCGCGCCGAGCTCGCGCTCGAAGGCGTCGAGGTTCCCGCCGAGCCGCAGCCGCTTGCACTCGGCGTGCTCATCTCCGGCAGCGGCACCAATCTGCAGGCGGTGATCGACGCGATCGCCGAGGGTAGGCTGGATGCGCGCGTGGCCGTGGTGATTTCCAACAAGGAGGCCGCCTACGGCCTCGAGCGGGCGCGCAAGGCCGGCATCCCGGCCGTGCACATCGACCCTTCGGCTCGCGACTACCGCGCCTACAACCACGCCATCCGCCAGGCGCTCGAGGATCACGGCGTGGAGCTCGTGGTGATGGCCGGGTACATGCGCCTGCTGGGCACCGAGGTGCTGCGGGCGTATCCGGGCGCGGTCATCAACCTGCACCCCGCGCTGCTCCCGGCGTTCCCGGGAGCGTCGGCGATACGCGACGCGTTCGAGTACGGCGTGAAGGTCACCGGCGTCACCGTGCACTTCGCCGACGAGGAGTTCGACCGCGGTCCGATCCTGTGTCAGGAGCCGGTGCGCATCGAGGAGACCGACTCGCTCGAGGCGCTTGAAGCGAAGATCCACGCCGTCGAGCACCGGCTGTTGCCGGAGGCGATCGGCCTTGTCGCCGCCGCTCGACTGCGTCTCGAAGGCCGCACGGTTCACATCAGCGAGTAGTGAGGGAGCATTCCGGCATGGACAACGTGAAGATCAAGCGCGCGCTCGTATCGGTCACCGATAAGACCGGCGTGGCCGAGTTCTGCAAAGTGCTGGCCGAGGAGTTCGGCGTGGAGATCGTCTCCACGGGCGGCACGGCGGCGGCCCTCGCCGATGCGGGCGTCACCGTCCGGCCTATCGATGACCTCACCGGGTTTCCCGAGATGATGGATGGCCGGGTGAAGACGCTCCACCCCAAGGTCCACGGTGGGCTGCTCGCCCGGCGCGATTCGGCGGAGCACATGGCGCAGGCCGAGGCGCATGGCATCGGCATGATCGACATGGTCGTGGTGAACCTCTACGCCTTCGAGGCCACGGTCGCCCGCGAGGGCGTCACCCTCGAGGAAGCGGTGGAGAACATCGACATCGGCGGGCCGAGCATGCTGCGCTCGGCAGCCAAGAACTTCGACTCGGTCACCGTGGTCACGAGCCCGGTCGACTACAGCGCGGTGATCGACGAGATGCGCGCATCCGGCGGCCTCGTGTCGTACCCCACGCGGAAGCGTCTCGCAGCCGACGTCTTCCGGATCACGAGCTCGTACGACACGGCGATCTGGGACTACCTGGCGGGACCGAGCAAGGAGCTCTTCCCGGATGAGGTGCGCTTCCGTCTTGAGCGGGTGCAGAGCCTGCGCTACGGAGAGAACCCCCATCAGGATGCCGCGTTCTACCGCTTCAATGACAGCAAGGAACACACGCTGGCACGATCCACGCAGATCCAGGGCAAGGAGCTCTCGTACAACAACATCCTCGATACCGATGCCTGCTGGACCGCGGTGCGCGAGTTCGAGCGGCCATGCTGTGTGATCGTGAAGCACATGAACCCATGTGGGATCGCGATCGGCGAGAACCTCGTTGACGCGTACGTTCGCGCGCACGCGTGCGATCCGGTCTCGGCGTACGGTGGCGTGATGGCGTTCAACCGTACGGTCACCGTGGACCTGGTGCGTGCCATCTACGAGAACAAGCAGTTCGTCGAGGTCATGATCGCTCCCGACTACGATCGCGAGGCGCTCGACCTGCTCGACGAGAAGCGGAATCTCCGGGTCCTGCGCACCGGCGGCATCCGTACCGTGGCGGGGCACTACGAGTCGCGCGCTGTCGAGGGCGGGATGCTCATCCAGCTCTCCGATGGTGTGACCGAGGACCCGTCGCGCTTCCGGGTGGCCACCATCGCGAAGCCGACCGACGAGGAGATGGAGCAGCTGCTCTTCGCCTGGAAGGTCGTCAAGAGCGTGAAGAGCAACGCCATCGTGCTCGCACGCGACTTCGCCACGATCGGCGTGGGTGCGGGGCAGATGAACCGGGTAAATTCGGCGCGTATCGCCGTGGACGCCGCCGCGGCCAAGGTGCGCGGCTCCGTGTGCGCCTCGGATGCGTTCATGCCGTTCCCGGACACGCTCGAGGTGTGCGCCGACGCGGGCGTGACGGCGTTCATCCAGCCGGGCGGATCGATCCGTGACGACGAGGTCATCGCCGCGGCGAACAAGTTCGGCGTGTCGATGGTCTTCACCGGCTACCGCCACTTCCGCCACTAGGCGTGTGATGGAGCAGCCTGCCGAGGAGTGGGCTCGGGTGCTGACGGATCTCGAACCGCTGCGTATGGAGTTCGAGGTCGTCAGCTCTGCTGCCCTGTGGCGAGGTGCTTGGATCTATGGCGCGGCGGTGCTCGGTATTGCCGGAGCTCTGTCTATTCCTGCGCTGCGCGAACAAGAGCCGCTCCTCCTTCTTCCGATGCTATTCATCACGGCGCTGCTCGCGTGCATTCCCGGTTGGTATGTGGTGCGCGCCGTGCGCCTCCGTCCAGAGTCGGTCGAGGTCCACGGCACGACGATGATCATCCGGCGTCGCTCCGGGTCCCGCGAACACGTGAGCGAGTTCGACCTGCTGCGCGTGCGCGACCTGCGCGCCGCGATGGGACCGACCGGCGGGTACCTGCTCGACACGATGCCGCTCTGGAACAGGGGACGGGGGGTGTTCCCCGAGGCGGTCGTGTTCTCGCACGCGGGGTCACACTGGTCGTTCGGCGGCTACTCACTTTCGCCGGCCGAGGCCACCGAGGCGGTCGAACGGATCACCGAGCACGATCGCGCGGTTCGTGAGCGCCTCGGCATGCGGCTGACGCCGAACGTGAGCAGCCACGACCCGGTCCGGGCAATGGCCGATCCGGTAGAGGGTTGGGATCCGCTCGTGCCAGGCCGCTTCCGCCTGTTCTAGGCGGGTCTTCGGTGGGGTTGTGAGGAGTCAGAGCCCTCGAGGATCTCTAGCTGCTACCCCTTGGCCCCCGCCGCGCGTGAGACGCGTGCGGCGGCACGGTAGCGCAACTCCCTGAAGGGGGATACTTGGAAAGAAGTGGATGCGCGTCCGGAGGGCGCGCTCACGCGAAGACGAGGAGACAAGGCACTTAGACAGCCCTCTGGTTCTCTACGCGTCACAAGTCGCGCTCTTCTCGCTGCTTCCGTTCCTCTTCCTCGGTGTCAAAGGCGCTCTGCGCAGGTCGCTGTTCTACGTCTATCTTGGCATCGTCACGTTCATGATGGTGTCGATACTCTTCGTCGTCCTCGAGCGGGACAGCGCGATCGTGAAGAACATCGGCCTGCTGGTCGTAGCCGTGAACATCTTCCAGTACCTGCTCTATCGGTCGACCCACGCCATCCTTCCTGACTCGCGGTTCCTGAACCCGTTCGGTATGCCTCCAGACATCTTCTCCGCCTCTCTGGCGGTGATGCTGACCGGCTGGATACTGATCCTGCTCGAACTGGTGATCTTCTTCTATGGATTCTGGCTGCTGGCACGACTGACGACCAGGCCACTGATCGCAGCACCGCTGTTCACGCTGCTCTTCTTCGCTGTGGTCATGCTCGATGGTGTGCTCTTCCCGCTCATCAACTTCTGGCTGTTCCCGGATCCCGGCACCGTGATCCTTGGCGGCCTGGGGAGCAAGGCGGTGCTCGGTCTGAGCTTCGCGCCGGTCATGTTGCTGTTCCTGGCGATCGCCAATCGGCAGTTCATCGACTTCCTGGACGTGGGCTTCTCGCTCGATGCCATGCTCGGCTTGTCCAGGGAGGACCTGGCCGATGCGCTGTCCGAGGAGCCTCTGCACTCAGAACAACAACTGCGTGCGATGAACGAGGAGCTTGAGCAGCGGGTCGACAGCCGCACCCGTGACCTCGCAGTCTCCAACGATGCCCTGCAGGAGGCCAACGCCCGGCTTGAGGTCGCCAGCAGAGTGAAGAGCGACTTCCTGGCGAGCATGAGCCATGAGATGCGCACGCCACTCAATGCCATCATCGGGTTCTCGGGAATCCTGGGGGCCGGACTGTCGGGCGAGCTGACCTCGGAGCAAGGTCGGCAGGTGAAGGTGATCGAGTCGTCCGGCAAGGACCTGCTCGCGCTTGTGAGCGACCTCCTCGACCTCTCGAAGATCGAGGCGGGGGCGATGACCCTTGAGTACAGGCCCGGCGACATCGACGAGCTGTGCCGCGAGGCGGTCGAGTCGCTGCGGATCGAGGCCGAGCGCCGCGGCATCTCACTGCTGTACGAGCCCTGCGAGGACGAGCGGTTGCGCGAGGGTCTGATGATGGACTCGGGCAAGATCCATCAGATCATGCTCAACTTGCTCAGCAACGCGATCAAGTTCACCGACGAGGGCGAAGTGCGAACGATCGTCGACTGCGGCGAGGATGACACGCTGCGGATACGGGTCCGCGACACCGGCATCGGGATCGACACCGACAGTCTCGAGAAGATATTCGTCGAGTTCGAGCAGCTCGATGTCTCCGCAAGCGGCCGGCCCAAAGGCACGGGCCTGGGTCTGGCGATCTCGCGGCGTCTGGCGCGGCTGATGGATGGCGACATCACGGTCGTCAGCACAGTCGGCGCCGGTTCCGAGTTCACGCTTGCGATGCCGATTCGGCGGGATGTCACGCCCGCGGAAGCCCTCGAGGATCTCTAGCTCCTACCCCTGCACCACGTGCACAGTGCGCGTGGGGAACGGGAAGTGGATGCCTTCGGCTGCGAACCGCTGATAGAGCGTCTTGATGAACGCGCTCTTCAGCGGGAACTGGTCGCCGTACGACGGCACGTACATGATCGCGGCGCAGGTGATCTGCGAGTCGCCGAACGCTCGGTAGCGGAAGACCGGAGGGTGCGCAGCGGACTCATAGCCGGTGTCACGCAGGACCTCCTCGGCCACTGCAAGAGTCACCCGTTCCACAAGGTCGAGGTCCACGTCGTACGCCACGCCGAACTCGTTGATGACCGCCACCGCCTCGGCGGGCAGCTTGTAGTTGGTGACGATCGCCTGGCCGAGCACGGCGTTCGGCACGATCACGAGGTTGTCGACCGTGGTACGAAGCGTTGTCGTGCGCCAGGCGATGTCCACCACCGTGCCTTCGTGGCCGCTTTCGAGCACGAGGTAGTCGCCAGGGCGGATCTGCTTGGTGGCGATGATCTGCAGCCCCGCGAACAGGTTGCCGAGGGTGTCCTGCAGCGCAAGGGAGACGGCCAGACCGCCAACGCCGAGTGCGGTGAGCAGGGGTGTGATCGAGATGTCGAACACGCTCAGGATCGCCAGCGCGCCGATCACGAGGATGGCGCCACGCGCGATGTTGACGAGCACGCTGTTGGCTGGCATCGTGCTCCCGGTGACCGCCAGTGAGCGCCGGATGATCTTGCCGGCACCACGCATACCCATGATGGTGATGATCGTGATCGCGATGACCAGCCCGAGCTTCACCAGTGCGTCGGAGGCGAGCGTCAATCCCATGATGGTCATCGGTGTCTCCTGTCGGTGGGTGCTACCCGATTATACGTGCTCCAGCGCAAGGCTCTGACAGGTGGTTGCGGACCCTGGCGCACTCCGTGCTAAACTACCCCTTGCGCTTTGGGCCGAAGAGAGTCGACCCGGCACGGAACATGCAGGTCACGGGCCGTTAGCTCAGTTGGTAGAGCAGGGGACTTTTAATCCCAAGGTCGCAGGTTCGAGACCTGCACGGCCCACCAGCCATACAACGCACAGTGCGTTGCATATAGGCCCCCATCGTCTAGCGGCCAAGGACTCCGCCCTTTCAAGGCGGCAACAGGGATTCGAATTCCCTTGGGGGCACCACATCTGAGCTGCGGCGACTTCGGTCGCCGCTTCCATTTGTCCGTGCCGATCATCTCCTTGAGTGGGTAGATCGTCTCCTGCCGAATGCTGTCGGCGCGCACTGCGGTTCGCTCTCTGCCATACGTTCCGAGCGTCCGGTAGACGTTGAACATGTTGCGCGAGAGCGGATCGACGCCTTTGGGCTCACTGGCGATCAGGAGCGCCGTGGCCGCGATGATCGCTTCGGCGCTGGCGTTCCAGAACGCCTCATTGCCGCCATGCCCGCCGAGCTGTGCCGAGACGATCGTCTTGGCGAGCTCGTGCGCCATGTCCTCGGCGTGCGCGATCTCAGCCGACCAGATCAAGTCGACGATCAGGTCCAGCGGCGACCACTGGACGGACCGCGAGGGATCACGCAGGTCGATCGTGTCGACTCGGTAGCCCTTGGCCTTGAGGTGCTCGCAGGTGGTGAGGTAGAGCTCGCCCTTGGGGTCCGGAATCACCATCGACTCGCCGAGTTCGCCGAGCGCGTAGATGCTCGGCAGCACGATCCGGCGCGTCTTTCCCGAGCCGGTGGAGCCGATCACGAGCACATGGCCCTCTGAGCCCGAGAGGTAGTAGGTCTCCTTGCGGCCGCGCTCGGCCGGGGTGGCGCCGATCACGAAGCCCGAGACGCCGGGGTCTGGGGTCGTGCCGGGCGACCAGGTGACTGCCGAGGCCTCGAGCGCCGCGGGGGTCATGAGGTTCGAGGTGCCATGCTCGCCGCTGCCGGCGGTACGCGGGATACCGGCGACCACGCCGGTGCCGCCGGTTCGCGGATGCATGAGGTGCCCGGAGATCCAGACCCACCAGACCACAATCGCGACGATGAGAAGGAGCGAGAGGGCGAGGGTCGCCGGGTTCGTGACGGTGGCCAGCCAGCGGGTCAGGAGGGGGGAGAGCGCCCACGAGGTCAGCGGCGCGGTGTCCGCCGCTCGGTCGAGGAGGAGCGGGGCGAGAGCTGAGAGTCCCAGTGGGATGAGAGCGGCGGCCAGCGTGGCCAGGAGGATCGTCGATGCGGCCCGCCAGATTCCGGTCTTGCGGGCCATGTGCACCTCCCTGGCTTCAGCGGCATGTGAGCTGGAGTGGAAGCTAGCACAGTGGCTTCGCGATCCCGGACTTTGTGGTGGTTGGGCACTCGTGCCGCGATGCGGGGGCTGTTACCGCAGACGCTACGAGGCACGTGTCCAAATACTCAGGCGGACGTTCTGGGAGATGCCCCTGACGTCAAGACAGGGCATAGCCCAAACGGACGGCAAGGCGAGGGAGAACAAGCCAGACGCTGTGGCGCCGGAGAACAGACGGCTGGTCAAGCTGTCGAAGTGTTGGTGCGTGGCACGCCGGGACCGCACGCATCGGCCGCGGCACGGTCAGCCCTCATCGCCCTGGTCTAGGCCGGTTCAGGTTGTCTGGTTGGCCCAAAGCAAGGCCCAGGGTGTACTCTTGAGGAACTAGTTGGTGAGGGGCTTGGGCCATGTGGCAGCATAGGCCCTGGTGACGAACGGTGTGTGACCTGCAACGCAGCAGTGAACTCTTGTGGAAATTGGAGCGTCGTGGAGATTCTCGCGGGGGATGAGTTCTACTTCCAGTGGCACATCACTGAACGCTGCAACCAGCGCTGCGCTCATTGCTATCACGAATCGTACTCCCCTGCGGACGAAATGCCACTGGGCGACCTCCTGGCCGTCTTCGCTGAGATGGAGCATGCGCTTCGCGTATGGAATCGCATCGGCTCCTTGTCGCTCACCGGTGGCGAGCCATTCATGAGGCGCGACGAGCTGTTCGCGCTGATAAGCAGACTCGACCTCAGCGATGTTGTGGGCTACTACGACATCCTTACCAACGGAGCTCTCATCTCGGATGAAGACGTCGTGCGCTTGCGGGCTGCGACGAAGCTCCGGCGTGTCCAGCTCTCGCTTGAAGGCCCATCCGCCGAGCTCAACGACTCGATTCGGGGCAACGGCACGTTCGAACGAACGATTGCGGCGATAGACCTCCTCAAGTCCGAGGGCATGGAGGTCGCGGTCATGATGACCGTCACGCGTCGGAACAAGGGCTCGATTCCACACATGATCAATGTGCTCGCCGACCATCAAGTGGACACCTTCGCTATAGAGCGGTTCATCCCTGAGGGCTCAGGGGCTCAACTTCACGACGCGATGTTGACACCCGAAGAGGCGCGAGAGGTCTTTGAGACGGTCCACGCTCTCGGCGTGTCAGAACGTCGCGTCAGGGTCTTGATGTACCGCCCGCTCTTCGCGCTTGTCGATAGCGATGATCCGACCGTCGGGGCCATGTGTTCAGTGGGGACTAATGCGCTCACGGTCATGCACGACGGGACGGTCTACCCTTGTCGACGATTGCCGATACCCCTCGGCCATGTGCTCCGGGATGGTCTTTTCAAGATCTGGTACGACTCGGATTTCCTCTGGAAGGTTCGCGACCCAGCGAACCTGTCGGACTGTGCGAAATGTGATCTCGTCGCGGTCTGTCGTGGATGCCGCGCGATGGCGCACTTTGCTTCGGGCGATTGCTTTGGCGCCGATCCGCATTGTTGGAGGTCGGTTGAATGTACCGCCTGAGACAGGGGCTCCGTCTCCGACGGGGTCCGTCCGAGACGTTCTGGGCGTTTGACTTGGAGAGCGGTGAGCACTACGAGGTGAACGGGACCGCGTTCGCCGTGCTGGAAGCGCTTGAGGGCGGGGCCGAGCTCGACATGATCGTTGTCACGCTTGCCGACGAGTATGGTAAGTGCGAGGACACCGTCAGGGCAGATGTCGCGGAGTTGCTCGAAATGTGTGAAACCGAAGGACTCGTTACTAGGGAGGCGTGAGGGATGGCTGCTAAGAAGGCCAAGACGTATGAGAAGCCGGCAATCAAGAAGCAGGACAAGATGAGGTTCCCACTTCGTGGTGTAGAGAACGTGAACAAGGAGCTGGCCTGCAGGCAGTGCTCTTCCTGTCACGGGTGCCGATGACCGTCCGAGTCGGGGGGCACCGTGGATTGGAAGACGTTCCGCGCTCTTGAGACATTCTCGATTCTGTACGACATTCAGATCGATGAAGAGGCGTACGACGAGGGGCTCTGCAACGTTAAGGTGCGCGCGCCCGGGTTGATGGCGCCGTCCTTCGACCAGGTCATGCTGCAGCCAGAGAAACGACCGTGGGAGCGGAAGCGCTTCGACTTGACACCGCTCGAAGCATTCGCCGACATCCCGTTGGAGGTCGTCTTGGGGGGTGCGGGTAGCCCAGGGTCACGCAACCGCTCGAAGATCGTGCGCCTTACGCGTGATGACGGCGTGAGTCGATTGTGGCGCATTCTCTTGCAGGCGAAGCGCACGAGGGCCGCACTCATGCGTGAAGGCGCCACGGCTGCGGACAGCGCGCTGGATCAGCTCGCGCTGGACCTTCTGAGGCACACGCCAACGCTCCCAACCGCCTCGCTTCTAGACAAGGGGAAGCTCAACATCCCGGCGCTTCAATGCGGCTTGCTGCGCGTCTTGATGTTTCTCGAGGCCTCAGCCTGCTACCGGGGTTTCCACTCCATTGCCTCGGCGGAAGACGCCGTCGATTCGATTCAATCGCTACTGATTGGACTCGGAGAGCACAAGAAAGGCCAGAGCCCGTACGAGCTCCTGGCGCTGTATGACAAGGCGCAAGGGGAGCTCCACGTTAGGAGCCATGACAAGGCCGGCGAGTCCTTCCGGAAGGTGGCAGAGTGCACGGGCTGCTGGCAGGACGGGATTCCCAAGGACACCCACTGCTTTGAACCATCACAATCGGCGCTCATCGAACCTCTTCGGTGGCCTGGAATGGAATCGCTGTTCGCGGCCTACATCGGCCGTCCGGCGGTGCTTCAGATTGCCGAGGTTCTGATAAACATGCAGCGATCGGGCGAGGCTCGTCAGGTCTTGCAGCGCATGGATAGGACGGAGGTCGGCCCCTACCAAGCGGCTCGTCGACTTGTACTCGAAGGTCGAGTCGCCAACGATACTTCAGATCCGACACGCCAGCTGCGTCTGGATGGGATCGTTGGCCTTCCAAAGAACTCGCGCCGGCTTCTTAGCCAAGTTGACGCGGTCAACATCGAGCGAGAGAAGTCCCCACAGAGACGCTGCGCTCCGCTTGTGCGGCGTGCAGCCAACGCGGGGTTTGATCGGACCGAACTGGACCAGTCTGTGCTGGAATGGACGAAGGGATTGGGCAGACTGGCTACCGTCATCCGTCAGGCGGATTCGGCTGCCGATGTGACAAGCGCAATCCAGTATCTGACCCTTGACCTCCCTGCAGAGCAACAATCGTCGTCACCAGCGGAGGTGCGTTCATTCTTCGATGCCGCCACTGATCTGATTGAGGACGGGCAATACCGCGATTACCGCGTTGAGGTTCGCGGGAAGTTGTCGGAGGGCATCTGGGACCTCTTCTTGGCCACACACGAACGCCTGAATGCGACAGCAGAGACATCTGGGAGCCAAGTGAGGGCGTCGCTTGTGGATCTTGCGGCAGCGGTCAGCGCTGATGCGAATTACTTGTACGACCGGTTGGCCAAGGCCGAGGTTCAGGAATACACCGAGGACTTGTGGCGAGCCCGAAATGCCTTCATCCAAGGAGAGCTGCTACCCCTCGAGAAGGGCGATGACCGTCAGAGGAGTCTGCGGGACTTCTTGTTCAGACGGTTCCTTTGTACTCCTCTGGGTGGGCAGATGAGCGCCGCTACCGGTGATTGTCAAACCTGTGAAGAGCGCCTGTGTTTCGCAGAGGGTTGCCACAGACAGCTCGTGGCATTATCGGAGAAGAATCCGTCTCTGATCGTCCACCGCGAGGGCCAAGAAGAGCGCATTTGGCACTATGGCGACCTGGTTGCCAAGAGAAACAGCTGCGGTATCGACGCACGGCTGGCAGACCATCGCTCGTCGCGGACGCCATCGGGATGGGCCATTGCCGTTCTGCAGCGCTGGAATTCGTTCACGCCGGCGATGGCTGCATCCGAGGGCGGTGGCTACTTCGTCTACCATACCCCGCCCTTGGCGGCAGGCGCTCGTCCTTCGGCCCAGTCTATCGACATCGGTGTTGCGGTCGATCCTGGATATGGCTTCATCAAGAACTTCCTGTCTGAGGGCTTCTGCATCGACGACATCACAGCTGTAGCCGTGACGCATGACCATCCGGACCATCTTGCGGACTTTGAGGCAATCCACAACCTGAAGGTGGAGCGCGACAAGGCACTCAAGAAGGAAGAGTCTTCAGGTAGTCGAAAGGCTCGGCAGAGCGCCGCAGCGCTGCGAGCGAAAGGCAGGATGCATGTCATCGTGTCGGACGGGGCACGTCGACATCTCGAACGTGTCGTCGAGACGAGTCCCGTGGTGGCCGACACGGTAGTCATCGCTCCCAGCAATCCGGACGGTGTCCGGGCGGCCAGTCATGTTGTCCCCGCCGCCCAGGGCGCGAAATGCATAAAGCTGCACGCCATCCACGCTCTACACAAAGACATCTCGCTGGCTTCCGGGCCCATGGGGGCTGACAGCATAGGTCTGAGACTCGAGTTAAGAGATACCCAGCGAAAGTGCGCTGCCAAGGTCGGCCTGCCATCTGACACCCGATGGCATGGGGCCATCTCAAAGCACTATCGGGACTGCACCGTGGTCTGCCTTCATCTGGGCTCAATCAGTGGACGCGGCAGGCGCTTGCTCGACTTCTTCAGGCCCAAAGAGGTCTCAGACGTCTTGCTAGATGCTAATCACCTGTTTGTCCCCGGAGTGCTTTGGTTCATTGATGACCTTGCCAAGAGCGCGAAGGCAGGCGAACCGAAGCTGGTTGTACTATCCGAGTTCGGCGAAGAGTTGAGTGGCGGCATTCGAGTTGCGCTGGCTCAAGCATTCGACGCACATGTTCCGGATCAAGTGCGCGTGCTTGCCGGCGATGTCGGCTTGCTAGTAGATCCCGTCCAGCGGTCGGTTCGCTGTTCTTGTTGCGGTGAGTTCTACGCTTGGCGATCGATGCGGTTCGAGTATGAGCTCTTTGGCGACTCTGAGCAGATCTTCTACGTTTGCCCGTCTTGTCATTCGGCGCTGTCATTCGACCAGAAGGCAGCTATCTTTCGAAGGAGCCAGGTTCCGCTGATGAGAATGATCTTGGAGCGGTGACTTCGGTGCCTGAAGTGACGCTTGCACGAGCCCAGGGCTGCCTCGAGAGAAGTATCGAAGGCATGATAAGAAGGACGGCCGACGCGGAACGAGTGGCGAGGGTCGGCGTGCTGTGTCCGCCGTTGGCTCCGCGATCCGTGCCGCTCGTTCGCGACAAGCAGAATCGTGACGGCGGGTGGATTGACGCGGAGGACACCATTTGGTGCGCGGCGCTGCTGGCAGGCACCGAGACGGGGGGAGGGTCTTCGTTCTCCGATGCCGTGAGCTGGCTGGCCTCTCACAGGACCCCTGTGGGGGCCTGGGGGCGAAACGAGCGCGATCAACCGAGAATCCCGTTGTCCGCCATCGCGCTGAGGTTCATTGGAGATGCGATTGGGGAGCAGGCCGACTGGCAACGCATCGACGCCCTCTGGTCTGCAGATCTTGACGCTGAGATTCGCCTTTCGTACAAGGGCGGCTTCTTCCTGTGCTGTCAAGATTCACTGTCCGACGCATCTGCGCTCGCGAAACGGACGGTCGAGTACCTGCACTCTGAGGCTAACGAAGATGGGGGATTCGGCCCATGGAAGGATCACCCAGTGGGGAGCGATCCATGGAGTACTGGCGTCTGCCTCGCCGGGCTGGCGCGATTCCCTGAGATTGCCGACCGGGTTGTGGTTGGACGCGCAGTTGATTGGCTCGTGTCCACGCAACTGCCGTCCGGATACTGGCCGTGCCATTTCATCGACGAGGGTACGGCGTATGCCTACTGGGGTTTGTCCGAGGCACTCAAGCTGCTGGACGCCCTCTGATGTGTGGCATCTGCGGCATTGTCGGGCGTATGGATCCTGCGCTGGCCGACCGAATGCTATCCAGCATTCGACATCGCGGGCCCGATTCGTTTGATCTTCTGTCGACCTTGGGGTCATCTGTCGGGGGATGCCGTCTCGGAATCGTTGGTTCTCCCATGTCCCCGATGCCGCGAGCAGAAGGCGGGTCGTTGGTTCTCTTGAATGGCGAGTTGTACGACTACCGCGGACTTGCTGATGGGCTGGGCCTCGCGACTCTCGATCCGCTGGATCCGGAAGCGGATCTGATCCACCGGCTAGCGCAGTACGATGGCCTTCACGGGCTGACGCGCCTTCGAGGGATGTTCTCTGTCGTTGTGATGGACGACAAACGCACACTATTGGCGCGCGACCGACTTGGAATCAAGCCGCTGTTCTACTCGGTGGTGGATGGCGAAGTCGTGTTTGGCTCAGAGATGAAGGCAGTCCTGGCGGACCCGAGAGTGCCGACGATGCTCGACGAGCAAGCGCTCGATGAGACTGCTGTCTTTGGGTACATCAGCTCGCCCGACCGAACGCCATTCGCCAACATCAAACAGGTTCCGCCGGGAAGCATCGTCGAAGTCTCCGACGGGCGAGTCCGAGTCCATAGGTACTGGGAGCCCGAGCCAGCGCGACATGTCGGCGCCGAATCCTGCGCGGACTCCGCGGAAGCTGTGCTCGACTGTCTGCGAAACGGCCTTGAGCAGATGTTGCAGCATGATCCACTGGAGAAGGGGTTCTACCTCTCAGGGGGTGTCGACTCGTCGTTGCTGGTCATGCTCGCTGCGCAGGCGCATGGTGAGGCCCCGTTGACGTTCACCTTGGCGGATCGCGATGACACCCCGGATCTTCTCGCCGCAAGAGCAGTCGCCAACGCGGTGGGTGCCAACCACCACGAATTCCGCGTGACGCTGGATGACTACCTCCAAGAACTCCCCATCTTCGTGCAGCACTACGAGAACGTCATCGCTGGTGGAGTGTTCGACATCCATGGAGGCATGGCGTATCAGATGCTGTCACGCAAAATCTCGGAGCATGTTCGAGTCGCATTCTCCGGAGAGGGCGCAGACGAGCTCTTCGGCGGATACTACTGGTCCTACACTCACCCGCTTGGTTTCTCCGACCGAATTCGTGGACGACTCGAGGCCATTGGGTCTCCAGACGCAGTGGCTGAGCAGGTGGACGCCCTGTTCCCGCGACCCGAAGACGAATCCGCCTATCGCCGCAATCTGTTCGACTTCCTGATTCGCGGCGGCCTCTCCAACTACCACCTTTGGAGCGTGGACCGATCTTGCTCTGCGTTCGGTTTCGAAGTTCGGCCCGCATATCTTCATGACGATCTAGTGGAACTGGCGCTTTCGCTTCCGGTAGAGGCCAAGGTCCTCGGGCGTGACACAAAACGTGTTCTGAAGGCGGCGGCGAGGCCAGTGTTTGAGCACTACGGGGTATCGCACCTTCTCGGGCGGCAGAAGTTCGGGATGCCGGCAGCCGTGGATCGGATAGCACCACAAGTCGAAGACCTCGCGTGCGGGTTGGTGTCGGATGCCGATCTTGCCTCCCATCCGTCCCGGCGTTTGGTAAAGTCTCCGCTCGATGCTGTGATGTTCGACCTCTTCCACTACGTGTTCGTGGAGAATCGCGGAGCACTGCCGGCGGGCTTCGATGTCAGGGAGTTCTATAGGAGTGGCGACCGTGCGCGTATGTATCGTTAGCAAGTTCCCGCCGATCGAGGGCGGAATCGCCGCACGCACCTACTGGCGTGTGCGCAGGTTGCTGGACGCTGGACACGAGGTGGCGGTTGTCACGAACGCCGGAAGTGTCGAGCAGGAGTATAGAATCGTCGGCTGTGATGAGCATATCGACTGGCTTGTCCGGGAGCGAGGGCTGCATCTTCACGATGTTTCAGGGCCAGTTCCGTGGCACGTGCCCTGTAGCCCTGACTACCTGGGACGGCTTCTGAACGAGATCCTCCTCGTATTGCGATCGGGTGAGTGGGACCGGATTGAGTCCGACTACCTGGTACCGTATGGAATTGCCGCGTACTTGGCTTCGAAGCTAACGGGCGTACCGCACATCGTTCGGCATGGGGGAAGCGACATCGCCAAGTTTCTAGACCACCCCGCTTACAGCACGATGCTCCACGGTGTACTCCATGACGCCCAGCTAGTGATCACCGACGACTATCACGAACACATCATCCGTGACACCGGGGCGAAGACGGAGACCAGGCCTATATATGAGATCTACGAATCCGCCTTCGAGCGCAAGAGCGGTTCTCGTGTCTCGGGCAGTCCGATGGTCTTCGCGTACATCGGAAAGGTCAATCACCATTGGCGTCGCAAGGGTCTGGACAAGATAGTCGACTGGTACGCGGAGCAGGACCGATCGAAGACGATCTTGCGGATCGTCGGTCAAGGGGTCGGGGAATCGGATTTTGCCGGGTGGGCCGGTGAGCGCCTTGGGGCGAGCCCGTTGCTCGAGCCATTCGTGCCACCATGGGACATGCCGGAGCTGCTGGATTCAGTTGACGGCGTTCTTGTGCTTGACTCTGATCACGTGGTGAAGAACACGTCGATGCTGGCGATGGAGGCCCGACAAATGGGGATTCGAGTCATCGAGTCGCTCTAGTCGCATGGCCCAGCGGTCATCTTGGGCGGCGCCCCCTACGGCAAGCGCAAGCGTGGTTCGTCGGGCTCTACCGCAAGCTCTCGCGGGGCACTTGTGACTGCCCGTTATTGCTCACGAGGGATAGAGGACAATCTCGGGCGCAGTTCGCGCCCCACGGTCGTCCCCGTCGAGCGCTTGAGAGACGGGGACGCCCCGGGCTTCGCGGATGCGCCGAGGGTCGCGACGGTACTTCCGATGAAGACTCAGCCGTCTTGCCGAGTACGCCCATCTCCTCAGCGTGTCAGCACAGCGTGAGACACTGCATGCATGAACAGACCGCCTACAGCACCGAAGTACGAGGATCCGGATGGTCCATTCTTGCAGCGTGTTGACCTCCGCTCCTTATCCGCTGATCTCGATGGTTTCGATCCCGCCGCACTCGTACGCGAACTCGCCGCTCTGCAGCTCTGCCCGGAGAACGCGGAAAAGGCGCTCCGACTCGAGGCGGCGGTTGCGGCGAGTATTGGGGCAGCGCCTAGGCGCGCCATGCAAGATGGAGCAGGTTCCTCGAATGCGCACCACGTGTTCCTGCGTGATTCTGCGCTCAAGTACTTGGCTGCTCGTGAAGACCCTCTTCCCGGACCCGTGTGTCGGGAGATCCTGTTCGAGCAGCAGGGTCGCCTCGTGTTGCCCGGACAAGATCCCGGCGGGGTACACACGCTCGAGCTGATTGCGCGGACCCTGTTCCTGCATCCATCCGCGGGCTCACTTGCTGGAATTGACCGTGCGAAAGACGTACTTCGCGCCGGTCTCGCGTTGAGTCATCGCATGTGCGGCGATGCCGGTCTTTCGCCCAGCAGCGGATTCCTCAGTGGCGCCGGCGAGGAGCTGAGTATCCCGCCCGAGTCCGTACTGCACGAGCTGTCACAAGCAGTGGTCTTCGATGCGGCCGACCTCGGTGCCTTGATGTCGAATTGTCGCTTCTCGGAGGAAGGACTCGGCCGACTCATCTGTGACCAGGGCGCTGTCGACCTGGAATCGTTCGACCCTGATGACAACGAACTTCTTTGGCACCCTCTGCTCTCTATCAACGGCGGAGTGATCATCGCGTTGCCATATGCGCTCGTGCCTGCCATGACGCGCGCCGCCGTATCAGCTCTCGAAGCTGAGGGCAGCCTTCCAGAGTTCGCCAAGATGTTCGAGCACACGGTGGGTATGCACTTGGACCAGATGCTCGCACCGCTGGGCCTGAAGGCGGCGGCGTATCTCGGTTCTCCACCCGCTGGCGCTCACCTATTCTTGTGCGCCTCGGACACAGACAAGGCGGTGCTCATTGCCTGTCTGACCGACGCAAGCGAGAACGTGTCTGCAGTGGGCCCCTGGTCCGTCCAAGATCGAGTGGACGAGCTTCTCAAGACAGCCGAGGCGAAGGCGCGAACCCTGAAGCGCAAGCAAGGTGTCCGTGACGTCACCTTACTCGTGACCCTTCAGCGGTTGTGCCGTAACGGGGTCGCGTCGCTGGCCTGGACTCCGTCCCCAAAGGGCTTCGATCGGGTCGCGATGATGTCGCTCGAAGAACTTCGTGTCCTCGCAGACTCGATAGGTGGCCGCCCTCGTCGACTGCACTACTTCCTTCAGGATCTACAGACGCTGCGTCAAGACAACTTCGTTCGAACGTGGAGCATCCTGGATCTCTTCAAGCTCTGGGAGGACAAGGGTGATGGCTTCTACCTGGGCGACGATGTTGCTCGTTCTGGGATCGGTGTGGTTCTCGACACATCTTCTGGGGGCGACCTCAGAAGGGAGGTTGCACGCAAGGTGGGCAGACGCGTCTGCCCGGGGTACGAGTCCGGAACGCTCCTTGAAGTCGAACAGCATTTCAAGGAGCTTGCAGTACCCATCTTCCAGCCCAGCATCGCGGAGCACCCAGCGCTGTGTCTTCGCGCTGGCCCCTGCTCGGTGTGGGTCGTTGCCCCGGAGCTCGCCGAGGGCTTGCCCACCCCGATGGAGGCGCAGCTCATCGAGGTTCTCGCCTACTGGCTGTGGCGCCTCGCCGGGCCGCTCGGCCAAGCCTTTGATGATGTCGGACTTGATCTGTTCGTGATCTCGTTGGTGCTCGAATCCCCTGAGACGTGGGCTCGGGTGTGCACGGGGCAGGAGCTCGAGGCATCAGGCGACCTGGCCAAGGTGGTCCCCCAGGCACCTGATCGCTTGGAGGTGCGTCTCCTTCCTGGCTTCGCGTTGCGTTCAGTCGACTCAAGCGATGCCGAGATCGATCTCTTCGCAATGATTCTCGACGGCCTCGGCGTGATGCTCGGTGATGATGCGGCGCCGCACCTTCACGCTGCACGTGAGAGTCTCACGCGGTGGGCCAGAAGCAATGAGTGCAGGATGATGAACACTTTCCGCGGCGACCGGGAGATCGACCCTCGAGGGCTTACACAACCGCACGAAGCGCCCCGCTCCTTGCAGAACCGTGTGCTTGACGGGCTCGGTGTTGACGCGACGAAGAGGGGTTGGCTCGGAGAGCCGATTGACGGTGAGCGTCATGTCGGCGCGCTTCTTGTCCAGATGGTTCACTCGCTGTACGAACAGTTAGCCTTGGAAGTCGCCCGATACGACGAGCATCTCTTACCGATGCTGATTCACGAATGCGAGGCGCAGCTCTTCGCAACGAGAGTCGACGAGCAGACTCGTGCTCGCGCTCACTCGTGCTTCGGCGACGTCGAAGACATGCTGACGCGAGATGCTCGCAAGACCTCGGAGCGGGCGTCGGTAGCGATCGCTAGCCGCTTCTTGGTCGAATATGTGACTGCGATTCCTCCCGTCGGGGTCAGGCGCGCCTCACACGGCGACATCGACGGCTTGTTGTCACGCGCGGTTGTCTTGCTCGACTTCGCCCACGAAGCGGAGCTCAGCAAAGTCGGGATGGGGCCCACAAGCGCAGAGATGCTTGCGTCTGGCCGGGTCGGCTTGTCCAGACAGGATCACTTCTTCGACGCGCAGGCGCTGTATCTGACGGACATCCTTCGCATCCAGCTGGCGCCTGAGAACGACGAAGCGGGCGCCCCGACGGTTCCGACACCCTCCCAAATGGACGCTGCACTCAGCGCGGAGCTCGGCCTCGACATGCAGTCGCTCCTAGATGTTGTGGACGATCTTAGCGAGCTCGCATCGGCATCCCCATCCGGCCTCGGGGTCCTGCCCGAAGGGGAGTGCATCAAGCGCATCGCTTGTGCCGGGCGCATCACCATTTCTACCGCACGCCGCCTGGTCGATAGGCTCGCGCTGCGGCCACGAGACGTGTTCGAGGACCCTCCGGAAGGCCTGGACCAGCATGATGTGCTGCCCTGGAGGGTCGGCCGCAAGTACTCATACATCGCTCGCCCGCTCATCTGTGTTGAGAGTGGCGGAAGAACGATGGTGTATTGGGGTCCACGACACCTATTCAGCTCAGTGCGCCAGACCCTGCTTCAAGTGGCGCAGGGGAGGTTCCGAGGGCAATCCGAGGAGATGAAGAGCTTCCAAGGGCGACTCAGGCATCTACGAGGCGAGCAGTTCGGTGACCAGGTCGCGCGAATGCTTCAAGCGCTCCCCGATGTGGATGTGACCCCGCGTTTCAAGGGTTGGGCGAAGTACCGACTGCCGCACGAGCTCGGCGACATCGATGTCCTCGCTGCAGATCACGAGGCGGGGATCTTGTGGGCGATCGAGTGCAAGAACTTCGAGATGACAATCGTTCCGGCCGACCTTCAGAACGACATCCACGAGATCGAGAAGGCAATCGGGAAGCAGTTGAGGCGGGCTGAGTGGCTACAGGACAATCCTCACGCAACCCAGGCTTGCCTGAGGCTCCTCGACACCGAGTACGAGGTCCGACCGCTGATCGTGCTTGCGGCGCTGCAGCTCCCCGCTTACCTCTCGGAGCCCGAAGTGCCCATCGTGCACAGCGACGGTCTTCTCGACTTCATTCGCCAACGGGGCGCCTCCATACCGCCTTCGTGACAAGTACGCGCCTCTTCGCACGACTGGTATCGCAGACGGCAGCACGCGCAGTCGTCGAGACGTGAATCTAGGCCGGAGGACCGATCAGCCAACCCGCGACGGCGCCGGAGGGGGGTGCGCCGGATTTGTCGCCCGATCTGCCCCCAAATGCCTGGTGACTGTTGGTCCTCGTTGGTACCTATTGGGACTCGCCGCAGCTCCGCGATACCAACGAGTCCCAATAGCCACAAGCACATTCAGGATTCGAATGTCCTTGGGGGCACCATAAAACCGCAGGTCAGTGGTCTGAGTAGCCCGATTTCGAGTCTGAGATCGGGCTACAAATGTCTTTGGACTGAGGGCGGGTGTGAGGTAAAGGTGATGTTGGACTCGACTACACCGACGACGTCGATCTCAGGAAGAAGCTCGTCGTCTGGGAGGAGTTCTACAACGTGCACCGACCGCATGGGGGTCTCGGAGGAAAGACACCCTACGAGGTGCTTCGTGAGAAGACGGCGTCGTGACACGCGTCAACCGAGGTTGGGGCCCTCACAGCTCCACTCAACCGTCCGAAGCACACCTACCCCCCGCCAGAGAAGAGCAGGTGAAGGGCCGCCAGTGATGGCGGCCCTTCTGATCTCCACAAGCCTAGACTCGGCCTGGGGTCCCTCCGGCATCACGCTCCCGGGGGAGTCAGGATGGAATCGACAGCTTCTCTCACCTGCGTCCAGTCGTCGATCCATCCAGAGAGTGCTTCTCGTCCAGCAGATGTGATCACGTAGTACTTCCGAGGCGGACCATTGCCAGTGGGTCGCGTCTGAACCATCACCAGACCTTGCTCGAAGAACGAGCGCAGGATGTGATAGATGGTGCCTTCTTCGATAGCCCCCGCCCCATCAGCTCCTTCGACGAGTCTGACGACTTCGATGCCGTAGAGCGAGTGATCCGAACTCGCCAGGACGGCCAGCACGCGAAGCGCGTTCGCTCCGGATTGGATCTCGCGCCTGAACTTGCGGCGTGCGCCGTCCGTTGTTTCGGTCACCGCGACCCGCTAGGTTCCTCGCGCTGCGACCACACGGCATCCGCAATCGCTTTGTAGTGTGACGCGTACGCGTCCAAATCGTCGGCCATGAGCGTAAGCAAATCCTCGGCATTGCGGTGTGTGGGAGAGGCACCACAGTCTGCCACGACCTGTCGCACAACGTCCGTGTTGTCAATCAACATGCACGGCCTCAACAAGTTGTCGCTGTACGGCTGTCGATCGCGGATTCCTTTGAAGAACGGCGATGCAAGCACCTCGGCGAGCGACTTGTCCTTAATGTTGTCGGTAGCGAAGTGGGTGAAGATACACGGCTCGACGTCACCGCGCGAGTTGACGTGCAGATACTCCTTACCGGCAGCGATGCAGCCTCCCACGAAGGGCGCGTCGTTCCAGAAGTCCATCACAAACAGCGGCTTCTCTCGGCGGATTCGTGAGGCGCCGTGGGTCCGCAGGTACTCCCGCTGCTGCGGGGTAGGCATCAAATCCAGGTCGGGCTCCTCGCCGACTGGCATGTACAGGAAGTGCCACCCCCACAGGCATCCTTGATCCATCAAGTAGTCGATGTACTCGTCTTCGATGACGATCGGGCAATTCACGCGGGTGACCATGGTGGAGAAGCCGAAGGGAACGCCATGAGCCCTCAGTGATGCCATCGCGCGCTCGACGCCGGCTAGTGTTCCCGGACCGCGCCTTTCGTCATGCACCCCTCCCGGTCCGTCGATGCTCAGGGAGACGAGGACATTGCCTGCCTTCGCAAGCCTCGCGGCAAGCACATCATCGATGAGTATTCCGTTCGTGAACACCTGGAATGTCATCAGTGGGTGCCGATCGAACAGGTCAAGCAAGTCAGGTCTGATGAACGGTTCTCCGCCAAGGATCGTGATGGCGTACGTGCCGATGTCCTGCGCCTCCAGGACCACGCGGTCGATGATGTCCATGGGTAGATCGTCGGTTCTGCTGTACTCGGACGCGTAGCATCCGGTGCAACTGAGGTTGCATCGCATCGACGGGCTAATGAGCAGCACCATCGGGGAGGCGCCGATCTCCTGAAGGGACGCCTGGCGCTTTGGCACGCCCGTCCTTGTCCACTTGATGAAGTTGGTCACGAGTCGTGCGCGGCAATGGGGCGAGGTCAGCGCGGACACCCGATCGAGCATCTGTAGCGGCATCGGCTGTGGGTCGAGATCTCGCGCGTTGGTGAAGTACCTCTGCAGGTCGCGAGCCCGCTGTCTGTCCTGTTCTGTGGCGGCCAGGTGGCTGGCGATACCCGCGATTTGCACCAGGTGTCTTTTCGGATCAGCAAGCAGGAAGTCAGTAAGTTGAGATGTGAGCATGGTCGCAGTGGCATCGACAACCTGCTGCTTGATTTCGCTTGGTCCGTTCACGTGTCAATCCTCCTATTGTCAGTTCATGCGGTGGTGGCCCCAATAGGCCGCCATGATTGCGCTGGGGCCGGTATGCGCCCCGATGATGAGTCCGATTCGTGTCCGGGTTACACGACACTCGGAGACCACGTCGGCGATGAATCTCTGCAGCAAGAGCGCGTCGCCGTCGCAGCGAGCATGCCCGATGTACAGTCGTGGCTCATGCTGTCCAGCCAGCGCGTCGCCAGCCAGTTCCGTTATGGCCCGGAGCGCGCGCGTGCGACCGCGGGTCTTCCTGATGGGGATGAGTCTTCCTTCTGCGGATAGCGTGATAATCGGTTTCACATCGAGTATGGAACCTGCCACGGCGGCCGTCGGCGGGATCCTTCCTCCTCGGACAAGATGTTCGAGGGAGTCGACGGTGAGCAGATGCTGTACCCGGAGCCTGTTCTCCTCGGCCCATTCGGCCGCTTGCTGTGCTGAGCACCCATCTGTGAGGCGTCGGGCTACCTCTGAGACAAGAAGCGCTTGTCCGGTCGCGGCAGACAGCGAGTCAACGACGTAGATCTCTGCGCCTGGACGCTCCGCGAGGACGAGTTCGCGCGCGCGCAATGCGGCCTCGAATGTCCCGCTCAGCCCGGAGGAGAGTGTTATGTAGACGGCAGGGGTGTTCAGGTTGGCGCAGTTCCTGAAGACCTGAGCACAGTCGGCCACGCGGACCTGTGAGGTGGTAACTCTGGCTCCGCGCCGAATCGCCTCATAGAAGGTATCGAGTGCGGGAGTGTACTGCGGATCATCGACGCGCTCGCTCCCGTCCAGCGAATAGGGGAACGGGATAACCCTCACGTCAATGCCGCCGAAACCTCCGCCAAGCACGTCGCACCCGGAGTCAGTGATGAGTTGCACGCGTTGCACAGGGTCACCTCCGCCAATCCACTAGGCTCGGCCGTGTGCCGGGGCGTAGACGCCGTCGTATTCGAGAAGGGCTTCAATGTATGGGATTGCGGTTTCGGCGGCGGCTATCCCGGCCCGGATGATCCGGTCTGCGTCAAAGAAGCTGTAGTAGGCGGTCCCTTCAATCTGCGGGGCGATCACGATGTCCGCGACGCTGAGCTGCTGTTCGGACAGGCCGCGTTGCATGAGATCGATCGATCCGGACGCCAGTTGGTAGACAGAAGGGGAGCGCAGGCGGTCCATGACCCCCGTGAACACCCGCGAACACACTACATCGGTCAGACTCTTGTCGTTGATCCGGCCAGATTCGGCGGAGCAGTCCTGGAGGTCGTTCGAGAACGTAGGCACCCTGCTTGTGGGCAAGCCGAGGTTGGTGACGGCGACGACGGCATCGGCGCCCATGTCCCGCACGGCGTTCACGGGAATCGGGTTGAGGACCGCCCCGTCGATGAGCAGCCTGCCATCCCGCTCGACCGGTGCGAACACCACCGGAGTGGACACCGATGCCCGGATGGCACTGGTCAAGTCGCCATCGCGTAGCACCACCTCACGCTCGGCATTCACGTCTACGGCGATGCATAGGAAGGGAATGCGGACGTCGGCGAACGATTGGCTGTCCACCACGTCTCGGATGAACTCTTCGACGTGCCGCCCGTTCACGAGCGCAGTCGTCGGGCGAGCGACGTCCGCGAGGGAGACGAGGTGCCTGAAGTCGGTCGAGACTGCTATGCGCTCCATCTCGGCGGGCGTGACGCCGACCGCGTACGCTCCGCCGATGAGTGCGCCGATGCTTGTGCCCGCGATCGCACCGATCGGTATGCCCTCTCTCTCAAGGACCTTGAGGACGCCGATGTGTGCGAGTCCGCGGGCGCTGCCGCTTCCCAGCGCGAGTCCGAGACGTCTGCGCGTCATCGAGCCACTCTCCCCGGGAGATGCGAAGCCCGACTATGAGGATGCAGGATCATAGTCCAGCCCGAGTATCGTGACGATTTGCGCGGCCACCTTGGAGGGATCGAGATCGGACCCGAAGAAGGAATGCTCAAGGACTAGCCCATCCATCATCGCGGTGAGCATCGATGTCGTGAGCTTCGCATCAACACGCGAAGGACTTTGATCAGAGCCGAATACGCTTGCGACGACAGGCCGGAAGATGTCGGCGATCTGCGCGCGGAAGTCCGCAACAAAGTCGCGAAGTTCCGTATCGGCAGGTGCGAGCCTCGTTGTCAAAACATTCAGAAGGTTGTGCTCGCCTACTCCGAACTGCAGGTAGGTCGTGATCATCCGCAGCAGCTGCCTGGCGCCTGTCTCCGAGGTCTGTGCCTGCTCGAGCCGGCACAGCAGCTCTGCGAAGGTCTGACGCAGGACGTCGAGATACAACTCGCGCTTGCCCGCGAAGTGGTAGTAGAGCGCTGCTTTGGTGACTCCAAGACGCACGGAGATGTCGCTCATGGAGACACCGCGGTAGCTCAGTTCAGAGAAGAGCTGGCGTGCCACGTCGATGATCTGCTGTTTGCTGTCTGGGCCGACGTTTCGTTTCAAATCGGTCCTGGCCACTGCGCGCCTCCACGAGTACCTGCGTACTTACTTACCGGTCGGTAAGTATGCTACCCTGGGCCGCGCACTCGGTCAAGTCTTGCCCACGGACGAAAGCTGTGGGACCCATCAGGAAGGCAGGCTCATGGCACACTCGAAGGTCAGAAACGACGCGCTCTCGGTATCCGTGATCATCGCCGCATACAATGAACAGCGCTTCATCGCACAGACAGTGGAGTCGGTGCTGCGGGCCGAGGTAGCTCAGGAGGTTATCGTCGTCGATGACGGTTCCACTGACGGCACGGCCATGGTCCTCGCCGAGTACTCACGCCACATCACGGTAGTGACCCATCCGTTCAACCGGGGAAAGGGCGCGGCCCTAGTCACGGGTGTTCGGCGGGCCACAGGCGATGTTGTTGTGTTCTGCGACGCTCACCTGCTCGGGCTTGAGCGGCACCATCTTCTGACCCTGCTCGAGCCGCTCAAGACGGACCTCGCCGATGTGACTCTGGGGGTCGCTGCCCGTGCGGGGAAGCGCGAGAGGATCCTGCGGCTGACGCCTACGGCTATCCTGACGGGTCAGCGCGCCTACCACCGGAAGCACCTCATGCCGTGGCTGGCCGAGATGGAGTCCTTGGGCTACGGGGTGGAGACCTTCCTGCACACTCGCCACGTTCGGGGTAGGACCCGCGTGGTGCGAATGCCGGGGCTTGTGCATCTGACAAAGAGGCACAAGTCGCCCCCCGCCGTCGCGATTGAGTGTTATCTACGCGAGGCAAGGGAGATCGCGCGGGCGGCTTCGAAGGCGCAGCCCTTTCGGCGCGTTGCGCTCGTCCGTACGGCAAGGCGAGTCATCAGACGACTCGGGCTGAGCGACTGAGTCCGCTCTGGCACCCTGTCTGACTTCGAGTTTGAATGCAACGCAGGTTCGAGCTGAACTGCACGGTCTAGCTCTGTTCTTCTCGTAAAACGCCACTCACACCAAGCTTGCGCCTCCGATTTGTTGCCCGATTTGTTGCCCAAATACATGGTACTTGTTGGTACTCGTTGGTACCTATTGGGACTCGCCGCAGCTCTTGAGTACCAGCGAGTCCCAAGTAGTCCCAACAGTCACAAGCACTATCGGGATTCGAATTCCCTTGGGGGCACCATAAGACCGCAGGTCAGAGGCCTGAGTAGCCCGATTTCGAGTGTGAGATCGGGCTACACATGTCTTCGGGCCAAGGGCGGGTGCTGGGCAAAAGCGCAGCCCAGAGGGTGCGGGAAGGTGGTTTGAAGCCCAGGGCAATCCCTGTTGCTGAGAACCGACTTTCGGTGGCGGAGGATCGCGGCCCTTCATACGGCGACGCCTAAGGTAACGACTGCCTGCGGCTCGCGCCCAGTGCTGAACGCTAGCAGGCCGTCTCCCACACGCCAAGTGCCGCGCTTTGGCCGATCGCTTCGGCGGCGCGCTCACCCATGCGTTCTCGGAGGTCGGGAGCCGCACGGTACACGAAGCCGTGGCCCTGACGCTCGCGTATCAGGTAGCCTTTCTCCTCAAGCTCCACGAAGTCGGCGCGGGCTGTCGAGTACGCGATGCTGTGTGACGTTTGGTGATAGGGGATACGGAATGTGGCCGACGGGATGCGAAGCGCGCGTCCGATGATGCTTCGCTGACGACGGTTGAGAGCGGGGTCGCTTGTCAGCAGGATGCGCAACGCCTGGTGCTGTGCGTCCTTGGTCTCCATGCGCTGCTGCAAGTCGAGAATGGCCTGCTCCACAACGCGCAGCCGATGGTCGATCAACGGCGTCACATCCGCATCAGGTCGCCAGACGCGGCTCGCGCGTTCGTCGGCAGGGGGAACCGTGAGCGGCCCCGGAGTCCTTGGAAGCTCGTTGAGCGCGGATGAGTACGGAATCACACCCAGTACCGGGTAGCCCGCGCTCACCGCGAAGTAGTGCCAGAGCAGACGCCCCATGGTGCCGTTCAAGAGCGGGAACGGATTGTAGACAGTGAGGACGCGCTCCATGAGGATGCCGACGAGCATGGGATGCACATCCGGGCTCGCGAGCTTGCCGTTGGCCATGAGGCACAGCTGTTCGAGCACGGTACGTGGATTCGGGTGCGGGTAGACCGACGGGGAAAGGGGCGCCGCAAGTGGCGCGTCGAGCCAGTCCTCCGGCACCTGCACACCCTCGCTCAGTCGGGCGAATAGTTCCAGAAGCAGATCAACTGAGTACTCCCGGCGTGCGTAGGACTCGGTCTCGCCGAACAACTGGAAGCTGTTGGCCACTATCCGCTCGGGTTTGTTCCGTGGTTCCCGAGACAGCAGCAGCAGCTCCTTCGCGCTCTCGAAGTCGATCTCGAGGCCGTCCATGCGGCTCGAAGTGATCGCGCTCTCAAGCCTAAGCTGAACGAGCGCCGCCGGATTGTCCCGAAGCCACAGCGCCATCGGGGAATGAGCCGTGCAGGATACGTCGACGAACGACAACGTCCTTCTGATCTTCAGTGTGGGATAGACCCAGTAGCTGAAGCCCGGTTGCACTTGCACTATCACATCTGCCAAAGGGCCGATGAGCGCCGTCAGGAATCGCCGAATTACGTGGACATCTACAGAGTCTGACAGTCTTGAGGAGAGCAGGCGCTCATCGGTGACAAGATCCTGCCCTGCCGACTGAAGCAACTTGGCCACGTTGGCACGCTCCAGCACCTCGGTAGCGGCCAGGACCTGCTCCTCGGTGAGGGGACCCGAGTCGAGACGCTTCTCTCCGCTCAAGTGAGCACCCTTCCTGTTCGGCGTTCTCCTGCTAGCAGTCTAGCAGCATCTGCTGATGAGTCTGGCGAATCCGCTTCTTGACGCAGCGTGGGGGAGGATGCTAGCTTGCTGAAGTATCGATAAGGCTAGAACCGTTTGTTAATAAGGCGAGATGCAGCAGACCGATACATGAACGAACGGTATCTCCCCTATCGGAAACTTCCACCGGCAGTGGAAGCGATGGGGTTCTCTCGACCAGCAGCCGGCATCAGTCGGCCGCAACCACAGGGGAAAGGGGTGTGCACATGGGCAGACGTGCCGTGGTCGGCACCGTCGCATCGCTGGCGTTCGTAGCCGGCATCGCGTTTGCGGTCCGCTCGGCTTCGGTCCAAGGCGCCGGGTTGCTCTTCGATTCGGCGACATGGCTCGTGTGGCTCGCGCCGTTCGCGGGAGTGCTTGCGGCGGGAGTCACGAAACGGAAAGACCCGGTGATCGAGGGGGAGCGCGTGCTGCGTCACGACGACGCGGCAATCCTTGAGCACTGGGCGCACGGGATCGGCACCGCGGTGCTCCTGGTCTCGGGCATAGCACTCGGCTTTCTGTTCGTGCCGTCGCTTCTCGGGGCCGGGGAGCCGGTGTGGGCGGCGATGAACGTGCACTTCGTGGCGGTAGTGGTGTTCTTGTTCGGCACCTTCTACTACGCCGCCAACACCGCCCTCGCGCTCAAGCGCTTCGCCGAGCACCTCCCCACGCGCGACGCCATCGACTACACCCGTCGCCACTACGGGTTGTTGCTCGGCTTCAAGAAGCTGACGTTCCCGCCTGAGCGCAAGTACTTCGAGAGCGAGAAGATGGCCTTCATCCTCGCGCTCGTCTCCACCGTGGTCATCATCGCAACCGGTCTGGTCAAAGTCGCGGCTCACGCGATCGAAGTCCCGGGCTGGCTGCTCGCCGTGGCCACTCCGGCCCACGACATCGCCACGGTAGCGATGCTCGCGTTCTTCCTCGCGCACGTTTTCTTCGCCGCCATCCTTCCGATGAGCTGGCCCGTGCTGCGCTCGATGTTCACCGGCTATGTACCCCTCGACTACGCGCGTCACGAGCATGCGGGCTGGATCGCCGAGCTTGAGGGCCGCGAGGTCACTGATGTGAAAGGAAGCAACTGATGGTCGACAAGGACAACACAGTCGTGCCCGCCGCCGAGGCCACGGGCCTCTCGCGCCGCGAGTTCGTCACCGGTATCGGCGGCACGGGCGTAGGCCTCGTGTTGGGTGGGCTGCTCGTCAAGGGCTTCATGCTGCCCGATGAGGTCTACGCCATACCCGCTTCTGAAGGCTACCTGCTGGTCGACACGAAGAAATGCGCGGGCTGCGAGAGCTGCATGCTGGCATGCTCGCTGGTCCACTACGGGCGCGAGAACACGTCGCTTGCGCGTATCCAGATCACACAGGACCCGTTCGGGACGTTCCCGCAGGATCTCCAGATGGATCAATGCCGACAGTGCCCGTATCCCGCATGCGTGGATGCGTGTCCCACCGGCGCGATGCACGCTGACGCGGCGACGGGTGCCCGCATGGTCGACGAGCGCAAGTGCATCGGTTGTGAACGCTGCGTGAACGCATGCCCGTTCACGCCGTCCCGGGTTCAGTGGAACCACGAGGACAAGCACGCGCAGAAGTGCGACCTCTGCAAGGACACCCCCTACTGGAACCATGAGGGCGGCGCGGACGGTATGCAGGCGTGCGTGGCCATCTGTCCGATGAAAGCCATCTCATTCACCAAGGAGATCCCGGCGCAGTCCGAGCAGGGCTACCAGGTGAACCTCCGGGATGCGCATTGGGGCCACATCGGCTTCCCCACTGACGACGCAGGCAAGATCGTTCCGCAGCCGGCCCCGGCGCCCGCTCCCGCGGCCAAATAGCGCCGGACACTCAGGCGCAGTCCGCACCCAACGAAATCACGAGCAGGAGGTTGTAAGGATATGGCTACAGGCGGATACGTCGGCAAGATCCTCTACGTGAACTTGACCGACGGCAGGATCGAGGAGATCCCCACCTCGAAGTACGAGCAGTGGGGAGGGGGTCACGGCATGGGCTCGGCGGTGTTCTTCGATCTTGTGAAGGACAAGACCATCGACGGGTTCGATCCCGAGAACGTGGTGACGTTCATGACGTCACCGTTCTCGGGGACGCTCACCCCGTCAGCATCAGGTCGTACCGAAGTGCAGGGGATCGGCGTCCAGTCGTACCCGGTGGGCTGGTTCACCCGCGCGAACTTCGGCGGCAGGTTCTCGGCCGAGCTGAAGTACGCCGGTTGGGACGGCATTGCGATTCAAGGCAAGGCGGAGAAGCCCGTCTGGATCAACATCGTCAACGGCGAGGTCTCGATCGAAGATGCAGTAGGCATCTGGGGCCTGAACACGCACGAGGCGCAGCAGAAGATCTGGTCGATCGTGGGCGGCGACGAGGCTGAGAATGGCGAGTGGCGCGGGATGTCGACCGGCCGCGACTCCGGCCGCACCACACAGCGCCCGGCGGTCGTGACGATCGGCGTGGCGGGAGAGAACCTGAACCGCAACGCGATGTTGCTGCACGACTCGGGCAACAGCGCCGGCCAGGGCGGTTTCGGCGGCGTTCTCGGCTCCAAGAACCTCAAGGCCGTGAGTGTTGTCGGCACCGGCAGCGTCCCCGTCGCCGACCCGGCAGCGCTGATGGATCTGCGGATGGAGCTGCAGGCAGGGTTTGCCTACAACGTGGAAGAGCCGGTTCTCGAGGCGCCGATGGCGGACTTCCCGTTCTACGGCATCATCACCAGGTCTCCAGGAGCATCCACCGTCATGTGGAAGGGCAAGGACCACCCCAACCGCCCGCAGGGTTGTATCGGCTGCTTCAGAGCGTGCCGGCGACGCTGGGAGAACGGCGTTGCCAACGGTGACGGTTGCGCAGAGTCCACATACTGGATGATGGGTACGCAAGACGAGAACATGGCGGCCACTCATCTGCTCGACCAGCTCGGCCTGAACCACTACGACGCGAAGAACTACAGCTACCTGCTCGCGCTGTACAAGATGGGAATCCTCGGCCCGGGCATGCAGATCGACACCAAGCTGCCGTTCGAGAATTACAAGTCGTACGCGTTCATCGAGGCGTACACCAAGGCCATCGCCAATCGCGAGGACATCGGCGCCGATCTGGCCGAAGGGTTCGCGCGCGCAGCTGAGAAGTGGGGTCGCTACGAGGAGGACACCACCAGCGGCATCCTGGCGCTCCCGAACTGGGGCTTCTCAGAACACTATGACCCGCGGATCGAAGTCGAGTGGAGCTACGGCTCGATACTCGGGGACCGCGACATCAACGAGCACGGCCTGAACACGCACGTCCACTGGGCGCCCCAGGTCCAGGCAATGGTGAAGCAGGCACCGCTCGTCCCTGCCGAGCAGCTGGTGAACCTGATCGCCGAGGCAACCGGCCTGGAGCCGGAGGGCTGGGACTACAGCCCGGACGGCATCTACGCCGACGCGAAGATCGCGGCTGTTGCGTGGCATCGGCACTACTCTCGCTTCTGGATCCAGTCGATGGGCATGTGCGACACTGCGTGGCCGATGCTGGTGAACCAGGTCAGCGAGGACCACAAGGGTGCCACGCCAGAGTACGAGCCTCGACTGTTCGAAGCCGTTACCGGCACAGTGCTCAGCTACGAGGACAGTCTTGAGCTCGGCCGCAAGATCTGGAACCTCGACAAGGCCATCTGGGTGCTGCAGGGTCGTCATCGCGACCAGGAAGTACACACTGGATACGTCTACAGCGTGCCCACCACTGCGCCGTACTTCCTTCCCGCCAAGGTAGATGGCGTCTGGGACTACTCCACCTGCGTGGGTCGCACCCTGGATCGCGAGAAGTGGGAAGGCGTCAAGACGCGCTTCTTCGAGCTTGAAGGATGGGATCCCGCCACCGGCTGGCCCACACGCGCCACCCTTGAGGCACTCGATCTGAGTGCAGTGGCAGACGAGCTCGATGCCGCAGGGAAGCTGGGAGCGTAATGGTCGAGTATGAAGCTGAAGAGCTGTTCGCCCAGCCGGATGCTGAGCTCGCGGAGCGGGCGATGCGGGAACTCAGTTGGGCTGAGCGACTCACCATCAGCAAGATGAACCCGGCGACGGGCACCGAGAACGTCGATGTGTATAACCTGCCTCATGCGGTACTTCACCTGTTCGGCACTCGGTGGGACAGGCTGCTCCTGGACGGCTCACGAGCAGGGATCGCGTACGTCGACACGACCAGATTCGTCGCCTGGCTCGGCGACGTCGTCGGCGACAAGGCGCTCGCCGAAGCTGTGGCGGAGTGTTTCGCCCAAGACGTGAGCTACGAGGAGAAGATCGAGGCCATCAAGCCGCTGTTCAAGGAGCGGATGTCGCAGTACGGAGCACTGATGATCGAGACGGCTGTCGAGTAGGCTGAAGGTCCGGGTGCGGCCCTGCTAATTGGGGGCGGCACCCGGACCAGAATGACTGACTTACTGTTTCACAGCCCTCATGCGGTGAGACTCTTTGTGCCGCTTCATGCCGGAGAATGGCGCACCTTCCCCGAGAGGCTCCCGCTATCCCTTACCCCCCCCGGGGCTGTGATGAGCGTGTCGCCCCGGGCCCCGACGGGCCCGGGGCATCTTTCGCGTTGACCGCTGCCGCTCACGGCTATCGCGCGCTGCGCGGGAACGGCTCCGAGGGCCTCAGTGCCTGCAAGCGAACGTCAGGGCTTCGTCCATGACAACGCCCGGTCTAGGCGCAGCTGCTACAACTGCTTCGCGCCCCAGGCAGTGCCGACGTGCTCGGACATGATGTAGTCCATGCGGCGTCCGAGGGTGCATGCGAGCAGGTCGACCGCCGGCGCGATAGTCTCTCGAGTGTAGTCTCCCGGTGCGAGGGTTTCGAAGGCCTTCACGTCTTCGGCCGCCATCCCGGCGCCTCTGAGCATCTCCAGGAGCTCGTCGCGTGACAGCGTGTCCCGAGACTCGAAGAGCAGCGATATGATGCCCGCAGGTGTGGGTGGTGCCTGGCTGCTCACTTCCGCCGCCGGGACCGAGCCATCGACACTGGCCCACGCGCGGTCCGCAATGCCCTTGTACTCCGCAGCATAGGCGTCCAGGCCCTCGGCTAGTGTGGAGAGCAGCAGGTCTGCGTCCCGGTGCGTGGGGTGAGCGCCGGTTTCAAGAACGACCTCTCGCGCCACGCTTGTGTTGTCGATGAGCATGCACGGGCGCAGGAGGTTCTCGCTGTATGGCTGACGGTCACGAATGGCGGTGAAGAAGGACGATCCGAGCGCGTCGGACAAGGTCTTGTCCTTGATGTTGTCTACTGCAAAGTGCGTGAAGATGCACGGTTCGACGTCGCCGTTCGAGTTGATATGCAGATACTCCCGACCCGCGGCGATGCAGCCGCCCACGTAGGGAGCATCGTTCCAGAAGTCCATCACGAAGAGGGGCTTCTTCGTCCGGATACTCGCTGCGCCGTCGGTTCGCAGGTACTCACGCTGCTCCGGTGTGGGCATGAGACTCAGGTCGGGGTTCTCGCCCACTGGCATGTACAGGAAGTGCCAGCCCCACAAGCAACCCTGTTCGATCAGGTAGTCGGTGAACTCGTCGCTCGTTACTTCGAAGCAGTTCTTGCTTGTGACCATCGTGGAGAAGCCGAACGGAACGCCCGCCGTTCGCAGGGCTTCCATCCCACGCTCGGCACTCCGGAGAGACCCTGCCCCGCGGCGGGCGTCGTGATCCGCTTCGAAACCGTCCACGCTGAAGCACACGATGACATTGCCCGCGTTCGCGAGACGTGTTGCCACTCTGTTGGTGATGAGGCCACCGTTCGTGAATACCTGGAAGGTCATGTCCGGGAAGCGATCGAAAAGATCTAGGATATCGGGTCGGATGAAGGGCTCGCCGCCCAGTATCGTGATCGCGTACGTTCCAATGGTCCTCGCCTCGGCAACGACCCGTTCGATGACCTCCATCGGCAGATCGTCATCTCGATCGTACTCGGCCGCATAGCATCCGGTACAACGGAGATTGCAGCGCATCGACGGACTCAGCAGAAGAACCATCGGCGAAGTACCTATCGTCGCCTGCGCCGCCATGCGGCGGGGTACTCCTTCCCGCATCCACAAGACCAGATTGGTGATGAGGCGGGTCCTGCATGTTGGTGACGTTGCGTCGATGACGCGATGCAGGACCTGCATAGGCATGGGCTGGGGATCGGCGTGCCGCGCGTCCTCGAAGTAATGTTGCAGCTTCGCGGCGCGCAACCGGTCACCGTCTGTTGCGGCCAGCACTCTGGCGATTCCCGCGATCCGCGGGAGGTGTTCTTCAGGGGCATCGGCCACCAGTTTGCCGATCGCAGCCAAGCTTCGTGCCGCAGCTTTGTCGGTGGTGCGGTGCTGAAGTGCTTTCAGGCTATCCATTCGATGTCCTTCCGGTCTCTCGCGGGGCACAACCTCCAGAAGCAGGCCAAGCCACCCGCATCACTTGCCTTGGTAGTCTCCTTGGCGTTTCGTCGCTCCAGAACTTGCGACGTGACTCATGAGTAGCTGGTCGTCCGAGGTCTCCCCCAGAAGGCCAGAACCAGTCCGCTCGGACCCACGTGTGTGCCGATGATGACTCCGACGCGGCCGACCCTTGCCGCTTGCACGACGACGCGTTCCTGCACCATGCGGATGAGTGCATCCGCGTCCTCAGGGCACTGTGCGTGGTTGACGATGACGGTCTGCTCCCCGGGGTTGGTGATCCGTTCGGCGGTCGCCTCGGTCAGCGCCGCGAGTGCGCGCCGCCTCCCCCTGACCCTCATGAACGGGGCGAGGCGACCTTCTGCATCCACGTGGAGCACAGGCTTGATACTGAGCACCGAGCCCGCAGCAGCGACCGCGGGCGAGACCCTTCCCCCTCGTACCAGGTACTCGTAGGAGTCGACCGTGAACACCGCGTTGACCCGCAGGCGGTTGTCTTCTGCCCACTCGACCACTGCTTCGGCCGATGCGCCGTCAGCCAACTTCCTGGCCATCTCCATTACGAGAAGGCCCTGCCCGGCAGAGACGGAGAGAGAATCGACAACATGTATCCGAGCGTCGGGAAGCTCCTGCAGAAGACGCTCGCGTGCCATGAGTGCGGTATCGTACGAGGCGCTGAGACCTGAGGAGATCGTCACCAGAATCGCCGACTGACCAGCGTCATGCGCCCGGCGGAACGCCGCCTCGCAATCCGCTGGACGTATTTGAGAGGTGCTCGACCGGGCACCAGCACGCAGTGCGTCGTAGAATGCGTCGGGTGAGAGGCTCTGTTCCGCCCCGCCAAACCGCTCATCGCCATCGAGAGCGTAGGGCAGATGCAGAAGTGCTACGCCGGCTTCCTCAAGGGTCTCGCGCGACAGGTCACAACCGGAATCGGTGATCAGCAGGGCGTCTTGCACGGTGCACCTCCACTTGGGTCAGCTTCGGGTGGCCAAGTAGTCTGAGCTCCTCGGCCAACGGGCGAAGGTGCACGTGCCGCCATCAGCGCTCTGATATCGTCGACAGCGGCTTCGGCGGCCCTCTCGCCTGCGGCGATCATCTTCTCGGCCTCGTAGAAGCTGTAGTACGCGACGTCGTCGATTCGGGGCGCGATGACCAGGTCCGCCGCTCCCAGTCGCGCTTCGGACAGTTCGCGCTGCATCAGGTCGATCGAGCCCGTAGCCAGCTGGAAGACCGAAGGCGAACGCAGTGTGTCCATGACTGCGGCGAAGACCCGGGAGTAGACGATCTCCGGGAGGCCCGCGCGCTTGACCCAGCCGACTTCGATAGCGCCTTCCGGCAAATCGTTTGAGAAGGTCAGGACCGCGCTTCTGGGGATGCCAAGATTGGTGACCGCAACGACCGTGTCCGCTCCCATGTCCCATGCAACGTCGACGGGAACGGGGTTGAGCACTGCCCCGTCCACGAGCAAGCGCCCGTCGCGCTCAACGGGGGCGAAGATGACGGGTGTTGACACGCTTGCCCTGATAGCGCTTGCGAGATCCCCCTCGCGCAACACGACCGATTGCCCGTTGGTCACGTCAACGGCCACGCACTCGAAGGGAATGCCGAGGTCGGCGAAGGTCTTGCCGCCTACCAGGTCATGGATGAACTCCCCAACTCGCGCTCCGTTGACGAAGGCGGTGGTCGGCCGAGCGATGTCTGCGAGCGACACGAGGCGTTTCATGTCCACGGAGAGGGCGAGTTCCTCCATCTCAGAGGGCGAGACCCCTGCCGCGTACGCGCCGCCAACGAGTGCGCCGATGCTGGTCCCGGCTATAGCGCCGACTTCGATGCCGGCGCGGTCCAGCACCTTGAGCACACCGATTTGCGCGAGGCCACGCGCGCTTCCGCTGCCAAGCGCCAATCCGAGTCGTGCGGCCATCGGTTCCCTCACATCTCCTGCGCAGGCACCTGTCGTTGATGACTCCGGAGGATCAGCCGATCGGATGCGCGCCGGAGCGGCACACGAGTAGGGGACGGTCGGTTGATCCTCCGGGTCTAGTGAGCTATGCGCTCACCGAGGGGGCGGCATCGAGTCCAAGAACCGAGACGATCTGGCCCGAGATGGCATCCGGATCGAGTGCCCTCTTGAAATAGGAGTGCTCCAAGACGAGTCCATCCATCATCGCAACGAGCATCGTCGCCAGAAGTCGGCCATCCACACTCGGCACTGAACGTCGCAGTGCGAAGACGCCCTCGATGGCTGGCCGGAACAGTTCGATCAACTGTTCTCTCGAGGAGACGACGAACTGACGCAACTCGGTCTCCGCAGGGGAGAGCTTCAGCAACAGAGCGTTGACGAGGTTTCTCTCGCGCATCCCGAACTCCAGGTAATCCTTGACCATTCGACGGAGCTGCTCCTCTGCCGTCTCGTCCAGGCGCTCGGCGCACAGGCCCGCGCGCAGATCTACGAGTACCTCGTCGAGGACCGTCACGTAGATGTCCCTCTTGCTGGAGAAGTGGTAGTAGAGGGCAGCCTTCGTGATTCCCAGACGCTGTGAGATGTCCTTCATCGACACACCGAGGTAGCTGAAATCAGAGAACAGGTATCGCGCTGCATCGAGGATCTGCTGGCGCGTATCTCGAAGGGCACCGATCTGTCGGTCGCTCGTTGCGTCCACTGCCCGCCGCACCTCCTGACTCATCGAATCGATAAACTTACCGACCGGTAAGTAAGTTGGAGACTACCGTCTCGTTTGCGCTGAGTCAAGCGTCTGCAGCTGCCTGCGCACGAGTCCCTAGGGACGAAGGTCGCCATGCGACAAGATCCCCGACGCCGCAGTCTATGGGCCGGACCTGCGGCGACCGTTTCGCGAGCACTCCCCAGCGCAAGCGTGGTCCCGACTGCCCGAAAGGGGCAGTCTAGGCCGCGTGCGTTTACAGTCGGGTCTGGTCTCTGGTTCCGAAGCCTGGGCGTCTCGCGTGCGGAGGACGGGGTCTGCTGGTGCCTTCAGTATGTCCATACGTTTGACACGCATGAGTCAGGCACGTATAGTTCGAGACTCAAATGATTCGACAGTCGAAAGATTATCTATGTCCACCTTGCCCGAACGCATTGAGACCATCTCTGACGAACTACTCGACCAGGTGTCGGCCAACGTGATGATGATGGGCCGTTTGTTCGTCGCACAGTGCGAACGTACTCGTCCCGCCCCCCTTGTCGACGGACCGCGTCTTCTCCTGCTACGCGTTCTCTCTGAATCGGGCGAGAAGAGAGCCGGCGAACTCGCACGGCTCCTCGGGATCAAGGCTCCGGCGGCGTCGTCGCTTATAGAGTCGCTCGAGGTCGAGGGTCTCGTGCTGCGCAGCGGTGACGCACATGACCGACGTGTGGCCATCATCTCGATTACGGATGAAGGCGCCCGCACCCTCCGGGATGCTATGGCCCCTCGGCGCGAGCTTGCACGTCGACTCCTGTCATCACTTCCCGGGGAAGACGTCGCCACGCTTCTGCGCATTCAGCGCGCGCTCGTGGCAGCGCTGGCAGACATGGATCGTTGATCTGAGGCCATTTCCTGGGTAATCGGTGCGAACGATCGGAAGGAGCCACAACATGCTGCGTGTCAAAGACGTGTCCAAAAGCTACACGACTGGAGACTTCACGCAGGTCGCGCTCGATGGCGTCAGCCTGGAATTCGGGAAGACCGAGTTCGTTGCCGTCTTGGGCCCGAGCGGCTCCGGCAAGACTACGTTCCTCAATCTCATCGGCGGACTCGACAAATACGACAGCGGCGACCTGATCATCAACGGTAAGTCCACCAAGGACTTCGCCGACTGGGAGTGGGACGCATACCGCAACAACAGCGTCGGGTTCGTCTTCCAGACCTACAACCTCATCACCCACCTGAGCGTCCTAGACAACGTCGAGATGGGCCTGACCCTGAGTGGCGTTCCCGCCGCCGAGAAGCATGCCAAGGCAGTGGAGGCCCTCGAGCGGGTGGGTCTCAAGGACCACATCCACAAGAAGCCAAACCAGCTTTCCGGCGGACAGATGCAGCGTGTCGCTATCGCTCGCGCGCTCGCCAACGACCCCGACATCATCCTCGCCGACGAGCCCACCGGCGCCCTCGATACCGTCACCAGCGGCCAGGTCCTCGATCTGATCAAGGAGATCGCGGCCGACAAGCTAGTTATCATGGTGACCCACAACCCAGAGCTGGCCGAGGAGTACGCCGACCGCATCGTGCGGTTCCAGGACGGTCACGTGATCTCCGACAGTAACCCCAGGCGGGCCTCGCGCGGTGAGCAGGGCTACCAGCTGAAGAAGACCAGCATGAGCTTCCTCACGGCGCTCAAGCTTTCCGGACGGAACATCTCCACCAAGAAATGGCGCACCACGCTCACCGCACTGGCTTCCAGCATCGGCATCATCGGCATCGCCCTCATACTCAGCCTCTCGAACGGCTTCGGGGTGCAGGTCGATCAGTTCCAGAACGACGCGCTCTCCGAGTTCCCGGTGATCATCGCGCCGACATCGGTGGAGATGGACGCGGAGACCATGGATGAGATGCGCGGCGAGTTGCCGGCATCCCGGCTCATGGGTGAGACCGAGTACGCGGATACGCAGGAGATCGCCCTCTACGATCCCGCAGACGAGACGATCGCCCACATCAACGTGATCACCGATGAGTACGTCGAGTACGTGCAGTCGATCGATCCGGAGATCTGCAACGGTGTCGGCTACCTTCGCATGGTGGGGATGAACCTGCTGCGCGAGGCCGACGGGGAGATCGTGCCCGCATCGATCTCGATCGGCACCACGCGCGCAGATGGCATGCCGTCCATGTCATCCGGTGCCGGGGATCTTTCCAGCATGAGCGGCGTCGGGCTCAGTTCCTATCCCGAGCCCCTGGACAGCGCTTCCACGCCGTACCTCGAGAAGAACTACGACTTGCTCTCCGGCGAGTACCCCACCGAGATGACCGATCTGGTGCTGGTGGTCGACAACATGAACCGCATCGACCGCGCGGTGTTCGAGAAGCTCGGATTCGACGTTGAGACCGCCGACGAGATCCCCTTCGATGAGCTCGTCGGAACGGAGCTGAAGCTCATCGACAACGATGACTACTATGCCAAGACCCCGATGGGGAACTTCGTCCCTGGCGCAGACTACGGGGCTATGTTCGACTCGGAGAACAGCACTACGCTGCGGATCTCCGGCGTCGTACGCCTCAAGCCCGACGTTGCGATCGGCCTCGTGGGTAACGGCATCGCCTACAGCGACAGGCTGGTGCAGCTCGTCACCGATAACGCCGCCGACTCGGCCATTGTGAAGGCCCAGCAGGACGCCGACTACAACGTGATCACGCTCGAGGCGATCGATGAGGGCCAGAAGAGCATGAACCTCGCGTACCTCGGCGGCGAGAGCGTACCGCTGATGATGTTCCTCTACCCGACGGACTTCGAGTCCAAGGATGCCGTCCTGGCGTACCTGGACGACTACAACGTGGGGCTCGATGAGGCGGACGCCGTGATCTACACGGACCTCGCCAAGTCGGTGACCGAGATGACTGGCGGGATCATGGACGGCATCACCCTCGTGCTCGTCGCTTTCGCCGCGATCTCGCTCGTGGTGTCGCTGATCATGATCAGCATCATCACGTACATCTCGGTCCTGGAGCGTACCAAGGAGATCGGTGTCCTGCGCGCACTTGGAGCGCGGAAGAAGGACATCACCCGCGTGTTCACCGCCGAGACGTTCATCATCGGCGTGTTCTCCGGACTGCTCGGCATCGGCATCGCCTACATCCTCACGATCCCAGCCAACACCATCATCGAGAGCGTGACCGGCCTTGCGGAGGTGTCGCAACTGCCCGTCCTGTACGCGCTCGGCCTCGTGGTGATCAGCGTTGCCCTCACGCTCGTCGGCGGAGCGATCCCCGCGCGGATGGCGGCCGACAAGGATCCGGTGGAGGCGCTGAGGAGCGAGTAGGGGAGAGGTTCGGACAAGAGCAGTCGGATACGAAGCCTCCGCACCAGGTCGCTGTCGCGCTTGGGACACACGGACAGTGCGCTGCCTTCGCATCCACGGGCTGGAGGCAAGCCTTAAGGCGGGCAACCCTCTAGCCAGGGTTCGAGTCTCGACCTATCCGCCAGGAGGATCTGCCGCAGCCCCGGTCACCGGGAAGGTGCCGGGGCTGCCTATCGCTGAGCGCGTCCGTCAACTCGTCTCAAGTCCCCGTACCCGGGATTGGATGGCCGCAACGACAAGACGCTCGGCAGTCAGACTCCCGCGGCGCGATGCGCGAGCGCTTCTCGGACTGTCCGCCGGACGAACGTAGCCGCCGATGACGGCGGCCTTCCCGTGATCTCGAGCACCGCACCGCTGACGATGTCGTATCCCCCGCGGGATATGCCTCCGTAGTAGTCGGCCATCACAGCGTTCGGTCCTGCTGTGAGCTCGTCAAAGGAGACAGGAACGTAGGGGATGACGTGCCCGGCTACTTCGGACGCGATCGCGACCAAGTCACGCCATCCAACAGAATCCGGTCCGGTGATGTCGTAGATCCGGTCCTCATGCCCGGAAGTCGCGAGCACGCTGGCTGCGACGGCCGCACAATCGCCGCGGGTGACCGCGCCCACTCGTCCATCTCCCGCGGGTGAGCTAAGCACGCCTGCTTCGATCGCTCCGAGGACTTCTCGGGCCAGCACGTCCGCGTACAGGTTGTTGCGCAGGAAGGTGTATGTCATGCCAGCGGAACGAATCGCATCCTCGGTCTGCTTGTGCACGCTTGCAGTGGCGGTCCCCTTGGCCTGGGTACCGCTCGTATATACGACATGCGGGACACCCGCTGCTGCGGCAGCCGCAACGGCCCCGAGGTGCTCTGCCACGACATCGGGACCACGCGTCGAGATCATGAGGACCTTGTCCGCACCGGCGAACGCTCGCACCATTGAGTCGTGATCGGTGAAATCGGACTTGCGCACCTCGATACCGGCGGCAGCCATGCCTGCAGCCTTCTCCGGGTCACGCACGCTCACTGCGATGGTCGATGGCGAGACCATCTCCGTCAGCCGCTCGACCACCTGTCGTCCCAATTGCCCTGTCGCGCCGGTTACCACGATCATGTCGTCCTCCTCGTTGATGCCTCTCTGCAGCCGCAATGGCGGTTACGCATGAGACGTTGCTTACTCATGGGAACTACCTTATCCTCAGTGCGCGGTGGCGCAAGAAGGCACTTCGCCGCGCCCAAGGCACATGGAGGTAACCGTCCGATGGCAGACCGACCTGCACTACACCCCAATCCTGGCCCCTACGCGGAGGACTGTCCGGTTCGCGAGATTCTCGATCGCGTGGGCGACAAGTGGAGCGTGCTCGTCGTCGTGAACCTGGGCGACGGTCAGCTGCGCTTCAATGAGCTTCACCGCCGATGCGGGGGCATCTCTCAACGGATGCTCACCAAGACGGTCAGGCAGCTCGAGCGCGACGGTCTGGTGTGGCGCAAGGCGACCCCTACGGTCCCGCTGACCGTCGAATATGGACTGACTCAACGGGGGGAGACGCTGCTCGGTCCGCTGCAAGTGCTGGCAGCATGGAGCGTCGCTAACGGTCCAGCCATCGCCAAAGAGCGCGCCGCCTTCGATCGTCGGCAGGAGCGTTTGAGGGGCGTGGATGACGGCGCGTGATGCTGTCAAGGAGCCGTGGCAACTCGGGCGAGGGACCACCTGAGTGAAGGTCTAAGGTGCAACACTTCGCTTTCCGAAGCGACCCCGTGCAATCGGGCATCGCGAAGATGAACTCCGCCTCGGTCGCTTCCTCGTGCGGCTCTCGCGCGCGTCGCTTCGACCCGCAGGCAGAACATCGCCGTAGACAGCGCTGGCTGAGGTGCCCGGTAGTCTTCATGCAACACAACTCTTGCACAACGCAACATACGCTGCTATAACACCTGTTGTATCCCATAGATGTGGAGACTCCGATGTCTAAACGTCCCACCGGCCAAGCCTGGCTCACTGTCATCTACCGCGTGCCGACCAAGCCGTCGACGCTGCGCGTGGGGGTGTGGAAACAGGCCAAGGAACTCGGCGGATTGGCCATCCAGCAGTCGACGTATTTGTTTCCGGATACTCCCGAGGTGCGCCTCGGCCTCTCGCAACTCATGCGACAAGTCGAGCAAGGTGGCGGTGAGGGCACCATCCTCGAGATCCCGTCTATCGACCCCGAGAAAGAAGCGCAGTTCGTCGCGGACATGGATCGACTTCGCGACGAAGAGTACGCCGAGGTCGCCGAAGACCTAGAGGAGATCATCAGTCACATCGGCCGAAAGGTCGCACGCGGCACCTTCGATGAAAGCGAGATCGCGGATGCCCGCGGCGACCTCGATCGCGCTCGCGCACTATTCGAGGCGATTACCTCCCGAGACTACTTCGCCGCACCGCAGCGCACCAAAGTTCTTGAAGTGCTGCACAGGGCGCAAGCATGTCTCGAGGAGTCCTCAGCGTCTACGTTCGCGTCGAACGTAGTGAGCGGTCCACCGGAGGGGACCACCCCAACTGATGAGGCGGCCCCAGCAGTGAAGATCAAGACGCGCGACGTTCTCGCGCGAGCTGACATCATCGAGCGCCTGCATCAGATCGTCGATGAACTGGAGCGTGATCAGCTCGCTGTCAACGAGACACAGGTCGGTACGTTGCCGGCGTCTGCGGTGCTTGAGGTCAAGTTCCTGGATCGAAATGGCAAGCGCAAGCTGGAACTCGAGGTCGAGTGGTAGGTCCTGCCACTCGACGATCCTCACCCGAACACTCGGAGCTGATCCTATATGCGCACGCACTATGACGGCCTGACGTCGAACGAGGCATCACAACGACTTGGCGTCGCGGGACCCAATGTCATCATCTCCCCCCCGGGCATCACCTTCTGGAACATCCTTTGGGAGGAGCTACGGGAGCCGATGATCCTGCTCCTGCTGATCGTCGGCGTCCTGTACTCCTTGCTGGGCGAGCCAGGCGACGCGATAACCATCTTCGCGGTCATCCTCCTCCTCGCCCTGGCTGAAGTGCAGAACGAGTACCGCGCCAAGAAGGCCATCCAGCGCCTTTCGGAGATCACCAGTCCCAGGGCCACCGTTATGCGAGATGGCCTTGCGGTTCAGATCGACGCGGCTGCCATCGTACCTGGCGACCTGCTCATACTCGCCCCAGGCACGAAGGCGGCCGCCGACGCCACGATGCTTGACACCGTCGGTATCCACATCGATGAGGCCTCCATAACCGGCGAGTCCTTCCCGGCTGAGAAGGCCGTGGGCGATGAGGTGTACGCAGGAACCGTCGTGGTCGTTGGGGACGGCATCGCCGAAGTCAGCGCCACGGGCAAAGCGACTAGGCTCGGCACGCTCGCCGAGGGTCTCAAGACCGTGAGGCCTCCGAAGACCCCGCTACAGAAGGCGATGAAGGACCTCTCGGGCAGGCTTGTCTGGGCAGCCGTGGCCTTCTCGGTCACGATCCCGCTCATCGGCCTGCTGCAGGGCAGACCTCTCGATGAAATGCTTCTCATCGGACTGTCATTGTCCTTCGCCACCATCCCGGAGGAGATGCCGATCATCATAACGATGGTGCTTGGCCTAGGATCCTATCGGCTGTCCAAGAAGGGGTTTCTCGTCAGACGTCTCGCGGCTGCCGAGAGTATGGGAAGCGTGAGTGTCATCGTCACCGACAAGACCGGGACACTGACGGAGAGTCGCATGACACTCACCGGCATCTCCTCACTTCTCACGGATGAAGACGCCGTAGCCGCCGCGCTGGGCGCGGTCTCTGCGATCGATGCGACACCGATAGACCTCGCCTTGATGCGGCATGCCGAGGTACTCGGCGTGCCGTTCGACTCCCGCGAGATCGTGCGCAAGCGCGACCTTGGCGACGGCAGCAAGACCAGAGCGGTGCTGCGAGAAGATGGCACGCTCTTCGTGAGCGGGGCACCCGAGCAGGTGTTCGAACGGTGTGCGTTCGTGCCGGACAGCGTTCGGGATACCCTTGACACGGAGACCGCCAAGGGAAGCCGCCTCATCGCCGTCGCGCTGGCGAAGGTCACCGACGAGAAGACGGATGTCTCTTTCGAAGAGCTTGAGCGGGACCTAGGGTTCATTGCGCTGTTGATCTTCTCCGACCCCCTCCGTCCCGAGGTGCCCGGGGCAATCGCAGCGATGAAAGACGCTGGCGTCCGAACCATCATGGTGACCGGCGACCATCCCGCCACCGCCGCCGCAATCGCCCTCAAGGCGGGCATCGGCGACGGGACCGCGGCCGTCGTCACCGGCGACGCCCTGAACGCGATGGACGATCAGGCGCTCGGTGAGTGCGTCGGGCATGTGAGCGTCTTCGCACGAACCACAGCACAGCACAAGTATCGTATCGTCGCCGCGCTACAGCGTGCTGGCCTGAGCGTCGCCGTGACCGGTGACGGCATCAACGACGCACTGGCGATCAAGGCCGCAGACATCGGCATCGCCATGGGAGTCCGCGGCACCGATGTCGCCAAAGAGGCGGCAGATGCCGTACTGGCTGACGATGACTACGCAACGATCGCACATGCGGTGTTCGAGGGACGCAGCTTCCACGACAATCTCCGCAAAGGCGTGAAGTACTACCTGTCGGTGAAGGCCGCGCTGATCCTCGTCTTCCTGCTCCCGGCTCTGTTCGGTCTTCCGCTGCCATTCTCACCGGTGCAGATCATCCTCTTGGAGCTCTTCATGGACCTTGCCGCCTCGGCGGGCTTCGTGGCCGAGCCGGCCGAGGGCGACATCCGCACACGTCGCCCTGAGGCCATGCCCACGAACATCTTGGACGCCCCGCAGCTCAAAGACCTCTTCGTTAAGAGTGTGTTCCTCTTCGTGCCCGTAATCGCCGCCTACGGGTATGCCATGACGAGCGGGATGACCGTCGACCAGCAGGGATCGCTCGCCTTCCTCGCCTGGATGGTGGGACATGTCGCTCTCGCCTTCGTGTCACGCTCAGACCGCCAGCCACTCGCAAGCGTCGGGGTCTTCTCCAACAAGGTGGTCAACATCTGGGCACTCGCGACCGCGGTATTCCTCGCCGTCAGCTTCGGGGTACCTGGAATTGCGATGCGGCTCGATCTCTCAGCGCTGCCGATCAGAACGGCACTCGTCACACCACTGCTCATTGTTGCGTGGATGTCCTTGCTCGAGGTGCGCAAGCACGTCAGCTCACGTACACCTCATATGATCGAGGTGCGCGCGGATGCCTAGTACACACGACGATGATCTTGAACCCCTGACCTGCGAGATCTCTCCGGCGGATGCGATCGAGCCAGACACTCGGCCCGCGTGGCGACGCGCGCTCTCGCCGAACGTGCTGCGGCTCGGGCTCGTCTCGTTCTTCGCTGACGTGTCGTCCGAGATGCTTTACCCGCTCATGCCGATCTTCCTAACGAGCGTGCTCGGTGCCCCCGCATCGATCGTCGGCATCATCGAAGGTGCGGCTGAGGCGACCGCATCCATCCTCAAGACCGTGTCCGGCCGCATCGCCGACCGGACGGGGCGACGCATCGAGCTGGTCTTCGGCGGGTACACGCTGTCGGCGCTCGCCAAGCTGCTGATCGCGATCTCTCGTACGTGGCCCCTTGTGCTCGTCGCAAGGCTCCTCGATCGGACCGGGAAGGGTTTCCGGTCCGCTCCACGTGACGCGATACTCGCCGATAGCACCGACCCGGCGGTGTGCGGTGCGGCCTTCGGCTGGCATCGGACCATGGACACGCTCGGCGCGGTCGTCGGTCCGCTGCTGGCACTCGCACTGCTCTCGACGGCCGGCGGGGATCTGCGCAAGGTCATCGGTCTGGCCGTGGTCCCCGGGCTTGTTGGAGCACTGTTGGTCCTGACGGTATCCGATCCAGCCCGCCGAAAGCGCCAGCCCGCTATCGCTGAGTCCGACGCGCATCTACCCCGTGTTGATGAGAGGCGTGAGCCGCTGCGCTGGTCGTCCATCCCATCGCGCTTCAGGCTCTATCTTGTAGCGTGGCTGCCGTTCGTGCTCGTCAACTCGAGCGACGTCTTCCTGATTCTACGTGCCAAACAACTGGGCTTCACGACGACCGCGGTCGTGCTCGTGTACACGCTTTACAACCTCGTGTATGCGCTTGCGAGCCTTCCTTTGGGGCATCTCTCCGACAAGCTCAGCCGCCGCTCGGTTCTCGTGGGCGGAATGCTCGTCTTCGCGGCCGTCTACGTCGGGTTCGCTTTCGCCACGGAGACCTGGCACGTCGTAGTCTTGTTCGCCGCCTACGGCATCTACATCGCTGCGACCGACGGTGTCGGCAAAGCATTCGCGGTCGATCTCGTACCTCGTGAGCTGAGAGCCACTTCCATCGGGCTTCTTGGCACCGTCACCGGCATCATGACTCTCGTCGCGAGTGCTCTTGCGGGGCTTCTGTGGGACACGGTCGGCCCGTGGGCGCCGTTCGCACTAGGAGCTGTCGGTGCGGTCATATCGGCTGCACTGTTCATGACGCTTCCTGGGCTGCGTGTCCCGGTGCTGACCGAGACATCATGAGTGGGGCGCTTGGCGGTCAGGTCTCACTGCCCGAATCATTGATCGCTCTGGCCGCCGGATTCGCTGGTGTGGCGTGGTTCGAAGCGTACAAGGCGATCTCGGGATCGAGAACGCAGGGGCATACCAGCACGACTCGGTAGGACCTCGCGGTCCAGACTGCCGGGATGCGCCGTCACGACAAACGGAGGCGATGTACTGTGGGAACAACAGAGCATTTGCGTCAGAAGTCGACCGAGTATGCGGTCAAAGAGGCCATGAGGATCCTCGAAGACAAGCCCGAGAAGCAACTGACGCGCCTTGTGGACCTGGCGGAACGCATAGCGACGGCCGAGGATCACAAGCAGGTCATCGCGAACGTGAGGAAGTACATCGAACCGGGAGAAGACGGTGAGCTGCCGGCTCCGGTACGCACCGCCCTTCGCGGTCTGCGACAGACGGCGCCGGACTGCCGCGCGCGCCTGTTCACCAACGCGCTCGTCAACGGTACCTGGAGGGGTCGTACGAAACGAGATGCGGCCCTGCGAGACCAGGGCTTCCGCCCGCCGAGTATCATGCTCATGAGTCCGACGATGCGCTGCAATCTGCACTGCACCGGCTGCTATGCGGCCGATTACACCAAGAACGACGATCTGTCTTATGAGGTGATGGATCGCGTTCTCTCTGAGGCGAATGACCTAGGCATCAGCAACATCATCCTGCTGGGCGGCGAGCCGTTCGTGCGCTCTGACGTTCTTGACCTTGCGGCAAGACACGATGACATGGCATTCATGGCATTCAGCAACGGTACTCTCCTGACCGAGCCGCTCGCACACCGGCTGGCAGAGCTCGGCAACATCTCGATCTCGGTCAGTGTCGATGGCCTGAAGGAGGCGCACGACTCCCGACGCGGCGACGGCGTGTTCGATCGTGCGATCGAAGGTCTTCGCCATCTCAGGGCGGCAGGCGTGCCCTTCGGATTCTCCTCGATGATAACCTCGGCGAACTGCGAGGACATGATCGCCGATGAGTTCATCGACATGCTGGTGGACGAAGGATGCCTCTGGGGTTGGCATTTCCTCTACATGCCCGTCGGCGAGGACGCCGACCCCGCGCTCATGCCGACGCCGGAGCAGCGAGAACTTCTCAGGCAACGCGGCGCGCAGTGGATCCGCATGAACAAGGAGGTCTTCGTCATCGACTTCTGGAACGACGCGCCGTACGTTGGGGGATGCATCGCGGGAGGACGGCAGTACTTCCACGTCAACGCGAACGGCGATGTGGAGCCATGTATCTTCGCGCACTTCGCCACGGACAACATCAAGCACGTACCGCTTGCCCAGGCGCTCAACAGCCCGCTCTTCCAGGCCATACGGTCGCGTCAGCCCTACAGCGACAACCTTCTGCGACCGTGCATGATCATCGACAACACCGACGTGCTGCGTGACGTGGTCGCTTCACATGGCGCCTACGCCACTCATCCGCAGGCACGCAGGCTGCTGGGTGAATTCGCTCCCATGCTCGACGACTACGCCGAGTCGTATCGGCGGATCGCCGATATCGCATGGGAGGACATCGGTCGAGGGTCTCAAGCGCCGTCCTGTGTGGCCGAGAAGACCTGCGCCCCGAACGCCAGACAGTGAGACAGCGGTACGGCACGAAGCTCTCCGCCAGCCGCCAGCAGCGTGTGGCGCGAATCGGGGTGGTCACCGTGGCGGCGCTTGCTGCCACGGTGACGATCGTCCTAGCGGGTCGCGATGGAGTCGTCGACGCCCTGCTCGCCACCCCCTGGTGGGCGGCCGCTGGTGCGGTGATGCTGGGGGCGATCAGTATGGTGGCCGAAGGCGCCGTGCTTGCGATAATTGCTGGCGATCCTCGGCCTCGAATGGTATTGCGCATGACGCGCGCCTACGTCGCTGGCAACTTCGTCGGGGCGGTCACTCCGTACGCGATCGGCGGAGCGCCCACGTGGCTTTGGGCGCTCACGCGCGAGAAGGTCCCGGTTGAGAAGGCCGCCGCGCTTGTTGTCGCCCGTTCGGCGGTCGCGGCGATGTTCTTCACCGGAATGACGCTGACCGCCGCGCTTGTGCTGCCGGGCATCCCCGGGCTTCCTCAAGCCGCCGCGTTCATCGTCGTGCTACCGTGCATGGCCGTGCTCCTGATGATTGTGATCACACGAAGCCCAACTCGCTCGGGTGTGAGCGTCGCGAGACTGCTGAGCTGGCTAGGTGAGCAAAGTGGTCTGGAGTGGCTGGGCAAAGCCGGAGACGCCGCGCCGGCGTACATCGGACGATTCGCTGAGACGTTCGCTGAGCTTGGACGACGCCCTGGATCGATGATCGGAGCACTCATAGTGTTCGCTGTCTCGCGCTTCAGCCAGCTCGCGGCCATTCCCTTGCTGTTCGCAAGCGCCGGAGCGACCACATCGGGAACGCTTCTCACGGGGCTTGTTGCCGTGTGGGTCATCTCCTCGATCACTCCTGCGCCGAGCGGAGAGGGTGTTGCACAGGCGGCTATCGTGACGGTCTTCGGCCCTCTCGTGGGATCGCAGTCGGCAGCAGCGGCAGCACTCGGATGGCGCGCGTGCGTCTACTACCCGATGTTCCTCGCCGGGACGGTGTTGTTTGCGAGACTCGTACGCTCTCCTGATGTCGGCTGAGGATATGCAGTGCCCGGCATGTCTGCGCTGATGGTTAGGGCACCTGCATAGCGAGCACGTATGACTTGATCGCCTCCAGGACGGGGCGCATCCTGTCCTCTGACAGCCGGTAGTAGACCAGTCTCCCGTCGCGGCGGTAGTCGGCGAGTCCCGTGCGATAGAGCAAGCGCAGGTGATACGACGCGGCTGCCGTCGTCGCGCCCACGACCGCGGCGACGTCGCAGACGCAGAGCTCCGACTGACTCAGGGCGTACAGCACTTTGAAGCGGGTATCGTCGGCAAGGTTCGCCACCATCTCGCCGACGCCATTGAGCCCGCCGACGACAGGGCGCAGCGCATCGACCTTGTCGGCGTGCACGCATTCGACTTCGCATACGGGCGGGCTGACCTGCTTGTCCATGGGACCTCCAAAATACTCAAGTGACTACTTGACCATCGTGTTGGATGGCGCGTACACTCAAACACACGCTTGACTATGGGAGTGTATCCCGCTTGCGCCTAGGAGGCAACCGATGCCAGCACTGGTCGACACACAAAAGCACACCCTGCTCGTCGAAGGAATCACTTGACTCGACTGCGCGGCCAAGTTCGAGAAGAACGTGGCCAGACTCCCCGGCGTGACCGGGGCACAGCTCAATCCGACGGCGGGCAAGCTCGTGATAGAGGGCGCCCTGGACCTCGACGCCATCAGAACCGAAGGTCGCAAGGAGAACTACCGCATCCAGACGGCCGAAGAGCGCCGTGCCGTCCCGCAGACCGAGGAGGGTGTCGACTGGGAGCTTCTCCGGACGATCGCCTCGGGGGTCGGCGTCGCAGCCGGCTACGCCGCGGAGAATCTCGGTGCCCACAGCGTCGTCTTCATGCCGCTGTTCATCGTCGCGATCGTGCTCGGCGGGTGGGGCAATTTCCGCAAGGCGGCATTCTCGCTTCCGAAACTCGACTTCAACATGAGCGTCCTCATGTCGGTGGCGATCCTCGGTGCGGGCGCGATCGGAGCGTGGGAGGAAGCTGCCGTCGTCGCCTTCCTGTTCTCCGCATCCGAGATGCTCGAGTCTTGGACCATGGAGCGTGCACGGCGCTCCATCGGCGACCTGATGGGTGGGATTCCCAAGATCGCTCGCATCCAGCTACCTGACGGCGATATCACGGAGACGGCTGTCGAAGATGTAGCCGTGGGGGACCTGATGGTGGTGCGTCCTGGCGAGAAGCTCGCGCTTGACGGCATCATCGAGTCGGGGGCCTCCAGCCTGGACGAGGCGACGATAACCGGTGAGTCGGTGCCCGCGGAAAAGACCGAAGGCGCGGAGGTGTTCGCCGGCACCCTCAACGGCGAAGGCCTCTTGCGGGTGCGTGTGACTCGCCTGGTGGACGATACGACGGTCGCACGAATCGTTCACATGGTCGAGGAGGCGCAGACCAAACGGGCCCCGTCCCAGGCGTTCGTCGACAAGTTCGCCGCAGTCTACACGCCGGTGGTCCTGGCACTTGCCGCCGGGGTTGTGCTTGTGCCCCCGCTGCTCTTCGCTCAGGCGTGGGAGCCGTGGATATACCGTGGACTCTCTCTGCTCATCGTCTCGTGCCCGTGCGCACTCGTCGTCTCCACTCCGGTCTCCATCGTCAGCGCCATCAGCAATGCTGCCAAGCGCGGCGTCCTCATCAAGGGCGGCATCCACCTGGAACAGTTGGGCGCAATACGGGCCATCGCCTTCGACAAGACCGGCACGCTCACTGAGGGTCGGCCGTCGGTCACCGATGTGGTGCCTCTGAGCGGCGCCGATGAGACCAGGCTGCTGCAGCTGGCGGCGTCGCTGGAGTGCGGTTCGCAACATCCACTCGCGGCTGCGATCGTGCGTGAGGCCGAGGCACGCTCCATCGCGCTGCTGCCGATCCACGAGATGCAGTCCCTCTCGGGGCTCGGAGTCAAGGCCGCGGTCGACGGACATGAGATGGCGGTGGGCAGTCCTCGGATGCTCGCCGACAACACGGACTTTGCTCATGCGGACTCTGCCGTCAAGGGGCTGCATCGGGATGGCAAGACAGCCGTGCTCGTCGAGCGGGACGGGGTTCTCATCGGGGTCATCGGTATCGCCGATGCGGTCCGCGATACGAGCCGGGATGCCGTTGCGGCACTGAAGCGTATGGGGATCGAACACACGATCATGCTGACGGGTGACAATCCTGCAGCAGCGGCAGCGATCACAACCCAAGCTGGCATCGATGAGTTCCGGGCCGAGCTGCTGCCTGAAGCGAAGCTCGATGCCGTGACGAGTCTGATGGGCGAGTATGGCCAGGTCGCGATGGTCGGCGACGGCGTGAACGACGCTCCGGCGCTGGCGACCGCGACGGTCGGCATCGCCATGGGCGGAGCAGGAACCGACACCGCGCTTGAAACGGCCGATATCGCCCTGATGGCCGATGACTTGGTGCAACTTCCCTTCGCCGTTGGACTGAGTCGCGCGGCGCTGCGGACGATCAAGATCAACATCGCGTTCGCGATCGGCATCAAGATGCTCGCGCTGCTGCTCATGTTCCCCGGATGGCTCACGCTGTGGATGGCGATCATGGCCGACATGGGTGCATCGATCATAGTCACAGTGAACGGGATCCGGCTCCTGAAGTGGAGGCAATAGGCGGCCTTCTGGCCGCAGCTGTAGCCGTCGCTGGAACAAGCGAGCCTCCTGGCCTATTTGGGTCAGGGGCTCGTCGATTCTCATGACGTTTGGACGCCTAGTTGGTGAGAGGAGGCGGTCGTCTCGCATTCTTGTTCCCTAGGATGCTGAGCGGCCGCCTCAGGAATGCGTGAAACGGTGCCATTTGTCTCGAAGGTTTCCAAGGAGTATGGTGATTCCTGTGTGGGAAACAGATATTGCGGAGGAAACATGGCTGCTACCAGTATGGATGACGAGTATCGAGGTCTGGAGCGCGCGCTTCGGGAGATCTTCCCCGGCGCGGCCGTCGAGGTGAGCCCGAGTCAATCGCGAGGCCATGCACCGGCGGCCCGGGCTGACGTGCACCTCGCGAGCGGGAGTCGTCATCTCCAAGTCGAGCTGAAGCACGCCTTCAGCCGGGCGCAGCTGATCGACGCTGTCGAGCTGGCGCGCCTCGCTCCGTCGTATGACGGCTCCTCGATCCCGGTCATCGCCTCGCCGTACTTCAGCCCGGACAGCCAGCAGTTGCTGCGCGATGCGAATGCAGCGTTCATCGACTACGCGGGCAACGCGTGGCTCGTGGCGCCGGGGATCCACATCGATCGGCGCGGCTTCGCCAACCCTCGCAAGGAGGAGCGCGGCCAACGCGACCCCTTCTCCGACAAGGCGTCACTCGTACTTCGCACCCTGCTCGTCTCGCGCTCGCCAATGGGCGTGCGCGAGATAGCGAGCACCGTCAGCTCGAAAGACGAGCGGATTCGGCTGACCCCGGGCTATGTGTCCAAGATGGTCGGGGAGCTCGAGAGACGCGGCTACGTGTCCAGGAGCGATGAGAAGATCATGCTTCGCCATGCCGACGAGCTGCTGCGCGACTGGACCTCGGCGTATCGGGGCCGCCGCCGGCCGGTCCCGGCAAGCTACTTCGTCCTCGCGCCGAGCGCTGAGGACCTCCTGCCCCGCCTCGCCGAGGCGTTTCACGCCAAGGGTGCCGACTACGTCTTCACCGGTCACGCCGGTGCGAGTCTCGTCGACCGCTACACCGCGTTTGACGTCGCAGAGGTCTACGTCAGGGAACTCGAGGACGTGGCGTCAGCGCTTGCAGACCTCGGCGCACGGCGAGTCGAGCGCGGCGGCAACGTCAACATATCGGTGCCCTACTATCGGGAGTCCGCGTTCTACGATCGGCAGCTGTCGAAGGGCGGGATCAAAGTGGCCTCCGACCTCCAGCTCTATCTGGACCTCTACGACTATCCCGTCCGTGGCCGGGAGCAGGCCGAGCATCTCTACGAACGACGCCTGCGCTCGCTCGTCGAGCGGGATGATCGGCCGTGAGCCGGCTCGACCCGGTCCTTGCGCGCGGCCTTGCCGCTATCGAGCCCTACCTCGATGTGGTCGTCGTTGCCGGGGGATGGGTGCCGCATATCTACGAACTCCTCTACGATGCCGCCGCGGCCGGCCGGTCACCTCGGACGCGCGACATCGATCTCGCCGTGCCCCGTTCGGTGCCGGTCAGGAGCAGGAGCATCGATGAGCTGCTCAAGGGAGCCGACTTCCGCTGTGAGTTCCACTCGCTGGATTCGCCGCCAGTCACGAAGTACGTCGCGACCCACGGCGATGGCAACATAGAGATCGAGTTCATCACCGACGCGCCGGGTGCGTCCGAGGCCGCGATCATGGTGCAGCCAGATCTCACGGCTCAAGAGCTGCACTACGTCGGGCTCCTGCTCGATAGCCCGTGGCCGGTCGACCTCGCCGGCCTGACCGGCGGAGACGTCGAGCTCACGATCCTCGTTCCGAGGCCCGGCGCCTTCGTCTTCCACAAGTCGCTGGTGTTCAGGAATCGCCGGGACCGGCTCAAAGCGGAGAAGGATCTCTACTACGTCTTCTTCGTGCTGGACGCATTCCCGGAGTGGCGAGAGGCGATCGATGCGGAACTCGGGCGCCTCGCTGTGCAGAAGCCGGCATGGTTCAAGAAGAGCCTCAAGAACCTGAATGCGATCTTCGACGGACCGGAGTCTAGCGGTGTCGATTCGCTTCTCAACCAGAAGCCGCCCACGGCCTTCCCCGGCCTGAGCGACGAGCAGTTCAGGCAGTACGCCTTCTCGGTGATGTCGGGATTGATCGCGACGATGGAATCGGCGATCGACCGCTAGCTCCTCTGCCCGGACACGTTGTTGGTACCGGGCACTCGTGAGATCGGTGGTGAGGCGCCGATGCCGCCATGCGGACGGCTGTGATTGTGGTTGAAGACCGAGCAAGGAAGCGCCGTGAGGCGCTCCCCGTTGCTGTCGCAGGGCTTTCGATGCGCCCAACCGTTGACCAGGAGCCTGATGAACCGCCCCGCTCTGCCGGCCTCGGTGTGGCTTGGCACCTTGTTCGCTTACGTCACGACAACTCACGATATATCGTGACAACGCGCGAAGGAGATCACGCATGCATCCACACCTTTCGGTTCAGCACTCCGGCGGCCATGGAGGTTTCGGTCATGGTCGACTGATGGGCATGGGAAGCCAGGTCGGTCGCGGCGAGGTCCAACCTGCGGTTCTAGCCCTGCTCAAGGAACAGGGAATGCATGGCTATCAGATCATCCAGGAGCTGTCCGAGCGCAGCGGCGGTGTATGGAACCCGAGTCCCGGCTCCATCTACCCGATTCTGCAGCAGCTTGAGGATCAGAGGATGGTTACAAGCGAGAAGGTCGGCGGTAAGCGCATCTACTCGCTCACCGACTCAGGCCGCGCGTTGGTCGACACGCTGCCGACGGAGCCACTCTGGGACGTGCTTGCCCAGTCGGATCCGGGCCGCCGCCTGCGAGAGGTCTTCCACGCCCTGATGGTGGTTACGTCGCAAGTCGGACGCACCGGGAGTCCTGTCCAGATCGAGAAGACCACCGAGATCCTGTCCGAGGCCCGCAAGCGCATCTACGGGCAACTGGCTGAAGGCGAGTAGATCGGCTTGACCGACTCTCTTCCCAAGACTCTCACCCCATCGAGCAAGGAGATCCCGATGCACACTCACACTCAGGCGTGTTGCGGCCACGGCCACGCAGCTTCTCTGACCGTCGACCCGCGCTTCGCTGACGACGAGTTCACCCAGGCTGCCTTGGACGAGCGACGCGTTCGTGCCGCCCATGCTCACGGCGCGTCAATGCTACTCGCCATTCTTGGAGGCATCCTGTTCATCGGCGTTGCCAAGATGCTCTGCCGCAGCGGCCGCTAACGCGCGAGGGGGAGACCATGCCAGGGCTCTCTCCCTCGGTGCGGCACGGCGTCACTCGTGACGAGGGCCGTACGCACGGCACGTGAATGAGGAGGGTCCGCGAGAACCCGACCGTGACCGACCTGTATCTCCTCGCAGCTACCGGACCCCTCGATCATCCCAAGGTGACCCGCGCGCACGGGCTTGAGTTCATCATGTCGGCTTGCTGCCGTAGCACACCGCGCCCGTTCTGACCGAAAGGCCCCTCATGCTTCAGCTCCACAACGTCTCCAAGTCCTACACCACGGCCGACTTCACCCAGGTCGCGCTGGATGATGTGTCGATCGCGTTTCGGGACAACGAGTTCGTGGCGATCCTGGGCCCGTCGGGTTCCGGGAAGACCACGCTCCTCAACATCGTCGGTGGCCTGGACCACTACGATTCCGGCAACCTGGTTATCGACGGCGTCGCGACCGAGGACTACAAAGACCGCGACTGGGACACGTACCGAAACAACCGCATCGGCTTCGTCTTCCAGAGCTACAACCTCATCCCACACCAGACCGTGCTCTCAAACGTGGAACTCGCCCTCACGCTCTCGGGCATCTCGCGGCATGAGCGCCGGCGGCGCGCGATCGACGCGCTTGAGCAGGTGGGCCTGAAGGAGCACGTCCACAAGAAGCCCAACCAGCTCTCCGGTGGGCAGATGCAGCGTGTGGCCATCGCCCGCGCACTCATCAACGATCCCGAGATACTGTTGGCCGACGAGCCCACAGGGGCGCTAGACTCCCGCACCAGTGCGCAGGTGATGGCGCTCCTGACCGAGATAGCGAACGACCGCCTCGTCATCATGGTGACGCACAACCCGGAGCTTGCTGAGACGTACGCGACCCGCACCGTAAACCTCCTGGACGGTCGGATCGCCGACGACAGCAACCCCTATCGCCCGGAAGAGGACGCGGCGCGCCTGAGCCAGGAGAGCGTCAGGAAGACGTCCATGTCGTTCCTGACCGCCATCGCGCTCTCCTTCAACAACCTCATGACCAAGAAGGGCCGAACGCTGATGACGGCCTTTGCGGGCAGCATCGGCATCATCGGCATCGCTGCCATCCTGGCGCTGGCCAACGGTGTGAACGAGTACATCGCGAGCGTCGAGGAAGATGCGCTCTCCTTGTACCCGCTGACGATCCAGAGCCAGGGCATGGACTTCACCTCGCTGTTTGGAGCATCGAGCGACATGGCCGGGGGAACGGATGAGAGCGACAGTGGCGCGGGGGGAGACAGCACGGATTCCGCAGCGGGCGAGGGCGACGTGCAGGAGCTGCGGATGATGACACGGATGTTCGAGTCCGTGGGCTCCAACGACCTGGCCGCGCTCAAGGTGTACCTGGACGGGAACGGCGGGGGCATCAACGACCAGGTCAACCTGATCCAGTACTCGTACAACGTGACGCCGCAGATCTTCAGCTCGGACACCTCGGAAGGTGTGCGCCAGGTCAACCCGGACACCACCTTCTCTGCGCTCGGCTTTGGAGCGGCCTCTTCGACGAACGCCCTGATGGCGTCCGGCATGAGCACCAACGTGTTCGGGGAACTGGTTGATGACATCGCGATAATCGAAGGGCAGTACGACGTGAAGGCCGGACGCTGGCCGACGGCGTACAACGAGACGGTGGTGGTGCTGACTCCAAACGGCGGGGTCAGCGACTTCATGTCCTACGCGATGGGACTCCGCGATGCCTCCGAACTGGACGCGATGGTGGAGCAGATGGTCAACGACGAGGAGATCGTCACACCGACCGACACCAGGTCCTTCACGCACGAGCAACTCATGGGCGTCTCGTTCAAGGTGGTGAACGCCACTGATTACTATGTCTACGACGAGCAGTACAACGTCTGGACCGACAAGCAGACGGACACCGAGTACCTCAAGGGGCTGGTGGAAAGCGGCGAGGACATTCGCATCGTCGGTGTCGTCCAGGCCAAGGACGGGTCGACCGCGACCGCGCTACAGCCCGGGATCTACTACACGTCGGCGCTGACCGCCCGCCTTGTCACCGAGGCGGCCGAGACCGAGATCGTGCGCATGCAGCTGAACGAGCCCGCAACGAACGTATTCTCAGGCCGGACCTTCCTGGACGAGGAGGAGAACCCGGAACGAGAAGGGTTCGACATGGCGTCGCTGGTGACGGTGGATGAGGACGCGATGGCCTCGATGTTCAGCTTCGATGCGTCGAAGCTGGCGTTCGATTCCTCGGCGCTGGACTTCTCGATGGAGGACTTCAGCCTGGATCCGTCCGCCATGCCCGCACTCGACCCGGCAGACCTGCTTGCCGGACTTGACCTTGACGACGCGCTTGCCGGACTTGATCTGACCTCGGGGCTGGGCGAGATCGACCTGGAGGCAGCGCTCGCCGGAATCGACTACGCGGCACTCATCGAGGGCATCGACTTCAGAGTGGACGCGGAGCAGGTCGCCGACGTGGCCAACCGGATGGTTCAGGGCTACCTTGAATTCTGCACCGCCGAGGGCCTGGATCCGGTGGACACGCAAACGAACTTCCCACTCTTCCTTGCGTCAGCCGACGGCCAGGCCATCCTGGCGGAGACCGAGTCGCTCTTCGGTGGCGCGGAGACCGGTCTGGGCGAGCTGCAGAGCCGGTTGCTCGCGGCGCTGGCCGAGAGCCTCGGCGATGCCGTTCAGTCGCAGGTCGATGCGGTCTCAGCGGCGATAGGGGAGCAGCTCCAGGCCAGCATGGCCACGTACATGCAGCAGGTGCTCTCCACGCTCGCGCAGCAGATCACCGCTGAACTTGGCACCGCTCTGCAGGAACAGATCGGCGCCGTCCTTGAGTCGTCGATGGGTCAGCTCACCAGCAACATGTCCGGCCTCATGGCCATCGACGCGAACGCGTTTGGAGAGATCTTCCAGTTCAACATGGATGAGGAAGAACTGACGCAGCTGATGTTGTCGATGATGGGAACCGAACAGAGCTCGTACGACGGCAACCTGGCCAAACTGGGCTACGCCGATTACGCGAAGCCGTCCAGCATCGACATCTACCCCGTCGACTTCGAGAGCAAGGGCCGGGTCATTGAGATCCTGGACGGCTACAACGAGCAGATGGAGGCCGAGGGCGCCGATGACAAAGTCATCACCTACACCGACATCGTGGGGACGCTGATGTCCTCCGTGACCGATATCGTCAACGTGGTGAGCTACGTCCTGGTGGCCTTCGTGGCGATCTCCCTGGTGGTGTCATCGATCATGATCGGGGTCATCACCTACATCTCCGTGCTGGAGCGCATCAAGGAGATCGGCATTCTGCGCTCCATCGGCGCATCGAAGCGCGACATCCGGCGGGTGTTCAACGCCGAGACGTTGATCGTCGGGTTCGTAGCCGGGCTGCTGGGTATCGTTGTGACGAGCCTGCTCATCATCCCCGCCAACGCCATCATCTACGCCAACTTCGATATCGAGAACGTCGCCATACTGCCCGGAATCGCCGCCGCTGCCCTGGTGGCCATCAGCATGGGGCTGACGTTCCTTGCCGGGCTGATCCCATCGTCCGCGGCGTCACGCAAGGACCCGGTGGAGGCGCTGAGGAGCGAGTAGGGCGCGACCCGATGGCGGTCGCTGCTAGCGAGACCGAAGATCTCCCGCCGGCCTGCATCAACTTCCATGGCGGTGGGTTCTTGGTCGGCCACTACGAGATGGACTGTGCGCTGTGCCGCTACGGTGGACCGTGCCACACCAGGCGTGAAACGCCCCAGGTTTGACGGAGGCACTCGCGCCGAAATCGCGTCACGATTTGTCGCCCGATTTGTCGCCCAAATACATGGTACTCGTTGGGACTTGTTGGTACCTATTGGGACTCGCCGCAGCTCTTGAGTACCAACGAGTCCCAACGAGTCCCAGCAGTCACAAGCACTTTCAGGATTCGAATTCCCTTGGGGGCACCACAAAACCGCAGGTCACAGGCCGGAGTAGCCCGATTTCGAGTGTGGAATCTGGCTACAAATGTCTTCGGGCTGAGAGCGGTCGGACGGTAAAGGTGCAGCTCGCCGGGGTGTAGATGCGGAGGCACGTCGCTCCTTGTGCCGAAGTCAACGCGTCCGCCGCTGTCGCCCGCTTCGCGATGACCGGCTTTGACCCCTACCGCTCGTCCGCCCCCTCGGGTAGAGCGTCCGCGAACCGGCGTAGGTGCTCGATGAACTCGGGAACCGCAGGGTTCTGGGTGTCCCTTCGCCAATATGCCCGGATGTCGAAGTAGCAGTCCTCGTCCGCGACTCGGCGATACACCAGACCGGCGCGCTCCGCGATGTCGAGCGCTCCATCACAGAGGATGGCGACGTCTCCGCCCACCTCGTCGAGTCGGACGTCGAGCGTACTCCCGCGCCTGACGTGCTGCTCCATATGCACGCCGTGCAGGCCGCACAAGTCCTGCAGCGTTTGCCGCCAGCCATGGAAGGAGATGCCCTCGAGGGAGTGAATAGCCGTGCCGTTGAGCTCGGAGAAGGCGATGTCCCGCGTGGGGCCGGCAAGGGGATGGTCCGGCCGGACCGCGACCCACAGCTGCCAGTGACCGACCGGCAGGCATTCCAGGTCGCTCGTGCCCACGTTCTGCGAGTAGGACGTGACCACGACGTCCGCCTTCCCGGCACGAAGCATGTCGAGATACGGGAGCGTCGGCTCCATGATCAGGTTGCACTCGAGGCCACGGTCACTCCGGATCGCCGAGGTGCAGGCGTTGACCAGGGCGAGGAACGGGTCGATGAAGAACGGCCCGACGATGGTGAGGTTGTAGGATGGTCGGGAGCGAAGCGCCCGCATATCCGCGAGCATCGCGTCGTGGGTCTCGACGATGGCGTTGCACGCCTGCAAGAACCGCACCCCGCCGTCGGTCAGCTCCAGAGTGGTGCCCAGCCGCCTGAACAGGGCGAGCCCCAGCTCGGCCTCGACGGCAGCGACGTGTCGGCTCAAGGACGACTGCGCCATATTCAGCGTGCGAGCCGCCTTCGTGAAGTTGAGACGCTCTGCCAGGACGATGAACTCCCTGGAGAGATCTGCGCTTAGGTTCATCCCTCGGCTCCAGTCCACGGCGCTTCCTTGCGACTGTCGTACCACAAGGACGGCCCGTGCACCATGCAGTGCGTGCATCGGCCCATGTGAGATGCGCATTTCACCCATGCAGGCCACCGTAGCTACGATGCGCAAGACCGGGCGTATCGGCTCCACCCGACGCTCGGCTACGTCCAGCCGGCACTGGTCGCGACCAGGCCCGCCGGCCGGCCGTCCTCGCCGAACGTCGAAACGCGAAGGAGGCAGGCATGTGCGAGCTCATGGGGTACCGCGACAAGGTCTGTGTGATCACGGGCGCCGCATCAGGCATGGGCAAGGCGGCGACCGAGATGTTGGTCGAGATGGGCGCCACGGTCTACGCCCTCGACGTCAATGACGTCACCACGCCCGGCATCGAGAAGTCCGTTCGCGTCAACCTCGCCGACAAGCAGTCCATCGACGACGCGTTCAAGGAGCTGCCGGACAGCATCGACCGCTTCTTTGGCGTCGCTGGCGTCTCTGGCGTGCAGACGGACTACCACCTCACGGTCACGATCAACTTCATAGCGAACAAGTACATGACCGACGAGTACCTCGACAAGCGCATGAGTGAGGGCGGCTCCATCACGTACATCAGCTCCATGGGCGGCACTCACTGGGACAAGTACATGCGCGAGTACCGCAAGATGATGAACGCCGTGGGTTGGGATGGGACGGTCGCGGAGCTGCATCGCTTGGCGCCAGCGGACGCATTCAGGCCGTTCGGCTATACCATGTCCAAGCGGGCAATGAACGGTTATGCGGCGTCCAAGACTGTGTACTTCGCCAAGAAGGGCATTCGAATCAACGTTGTGATGCCTGGCAGCACCGACACAGGTATGAAGACGGAGTTCGAGGAGCTGGTCGGCGGGGCCGACCGCCTGGTCGCCAACGCCGGGGTCGCGGGCAGGCTCGCAACGGCTGCCGAGATGGCCGGGCCGTTGCTCTTCATGGGGAGCGACATGGCGAGCTTCATCACCGGAGCCCGGCTGCCGGTAGACTACGGCGACGAGACGCTCGCGATCCTGAAGCTCAAGAAGGATTTGCAGAACGTGCCGATGGGACTGAAGATCTACAACACCAAGCTCGTGAAGAAGATCCTGACCTGGTACGTCGAGAAGTCCTGATCGCGAAGGAGCAGCCATGAAGGGCGTGCACGGCACGATACTGGTCGTCGATCTCACGGGCGGCGGCATCGAGATGGAGGAGCTCCCCGAAGAGGTCTATCGCCGCTATCTGGGCGGCTACGGCTTGGGCGCGTACTACATCTACAAGAACATCGAGGTGGGGACCGATCCGCTGGGTCCCGGCAACATCCTCGGCTTCACGCCGGGCATGCTGACCGGCTCGGGTGCGCCGTTCTCGGGGCGCTACCAGGTCTGCGGCAAGAGCCCGCTGACCGGCAAGGGCGTCCGCTCCAACGGCGGGCGATCCAACGGTGGTTGGGGCAACGCGAACTCCGGAGGCACGTTCGGCCCCGCCATCAAACGGGCCGGTTTCGACGCCATCTTCTTCAAGGGGCAGTCCGCGCGGCCGGTCTACCTGCTCGTCACCGAGGACGCGATCACGCTGGAGGACGCCGGCTCGCTGTGGGGCAAGGACACCGTCGAGACGGAGAACCAGCTGGTCGCCAAGCACGGCGCGCGCGCTCACGTCGCAGCCATCGGGCCCGCCGGCGAGAACCGGTCTCTCATCGCCGGAATCTGCAACGACAAAGGACGCATCGCCGCCCGGAGCGGGCTCGGCGCGGTCATGGGCAGCAAGAACCTTAAGGCGCTCTGCCTGGCGCGCACCGCCAAGGTCGACTACGCCGACAAGCCGGCCATGACGGCCATGACCAAGGCATACTTCGCCAAGGTCAAGGCGTACAAGGAGAACATCGCCCTCAAGGTGATCGGGACGGGTCTTGACTATGCGGCGCCGCTCATGCGCGTCGCGAAGATGGGGCTTTCAGCGCCATCGTCGGTGCTGCCCTTCGTGATGGGAGGGGCGTACGGCGGGCAGGCGCTGGGGACCACGATGTCCGCGATCATCTCCTCGCAGAACGCCGACTCGCCCATCAAGAACTACGGGAGCGCTGCGAGCAGTGACTTCCCGTTCAAGAACGCGATGCACCTTCGCGGCAAGAAGATCAACGAGTACGGGAAGCGGCAGTACGGGTGCCACTCGTGCCCGCTCCAGTGCGGCTACCTCCTCGAGTACGACAAGCTGCCGTACCCAGATAAGGAGACGCATCGTCCGGAGTACGAGACGATCTGCTCCTTCGGCGCGCTGATCCTCAACGACGATCTCGACACCGTGCTGCAGGCGAACGAGTACCTGAACCGGGCCGGCATGGACACCATCTCCGCGGGTGTCGTCGTGGCCTACGTGCTGGAGGCGGTCGAGAAGGGCTTCCTCAAGAAGGAGGACTTCGCCTGCGCGGAGTACCCCCAGGGCTTCCTGCCGGTCTGGCGCGACCCGACGTACGTCATGCCGCTCCTGCGGCTCATCGTGACCAGGGAGGGCATCGGGGACAAGCTCGCGGACGGTGTCGCTGCGGCTGCGTTGGCCTTCCCGGGGACCGGGGAGTTCGCGATGAACGCGAACGGCTCCGAGATGGGCATGCACGACGCACGGATGACCTCCAGCTGGGGCATGTCCTACATCACCGACCCCACACCAGGCCGGCACACCGCCGGCAACTACGACCTGGGCGTCATGGGGATGCCGGACTTCTTCCCTCCGATGAAGCCGATGGTCCAGCTGGCCGACCACCCCTACCAGCAGGGCAAGTCTGCGGCGGTCCCTATCAAGATGCATCAGGTCATGGAATCGCTCGGTCTGTGCATGTTCGTGTACTTCTTCGGTGAGTACCCGGTGCTCGAAATGATCGAGGCCGCCACCGGCTGGAAGATGACAGCCGAGGAGCTCATCGAGGTCGGTGGCAGGATCCAGGCCACCCGGCAGATGTTCAACGCCCGCGAGGGTGCGATTCGCCATGAGATGCCGCAGCGCGTGATCGGCAGCCCACCCCTCCCTAGAGGCGCTGCGGGCGGTAAGTCCATCGATCCGGAGACCATGGCGCAGGGCTACTACGAGGGCATCGGCTACGGGCAGGACGGCGTGCCCACGGCCGCGACGCTGGAGTCGCTCGGGTTGGGCGACCTCGTGGCCGACCTCGCCATCAGCACCGGCGCACCGGCGCGACTGGTGAACGAGTATCTCTACTCGGGCGCGGCTCTCAAGAAGGGGGAGAAGGGCAAGCCGGCAATCGGCGGCTAGCGCGGATGAGGACATGTCGATACCTCTGACAGACGAGCGGCGGCGGCGATACGACCGCAACATCAGGATCCGAGGCTTCGGTGAAGCGGGGCAGCAACGGCTGCTCGAAGCCGCGGTGCTCGTCATCGGTGCGGGCGGGCTCGGCTCTTCGGCGATCCTCTACCTGGCCGCGGCAGGTGTCGGGACTCTCGGGATCGCGGATGACGATGTGGTGGACGAGACCAACCTCCAGAGGCAGGTCATCCACACACGGGCCGACGTCGACCGTCTCAAGGCCGAGTCGGCGGGCGAGAAGGTGAATCGACTCGACCCGGGACTACGGGTCCTGACGTATGCCGAGCGTGTCGTCCCTGCGAACATCACGCAGCTGATGATGGGATACGACTTCATCGTCGAATGCGCGGACAACGCCGAGACGATGCTGCTCATCAACGACGCGTGCGTGCTGTCGGGCACGCCGTTCTGCCACTGCGGAGTGCTCGGTTTGGCCGGCCGCATCATGACGTATGCCCCCGGCCACGCGTGCGTGCGCTGTGCGTTCGAGGAGCCGATTCCTTCCTCGGCGCCGACTGCCAACGATCTCGGCATTCTCGGCGCGACCGCGGGCGCGCTCGGGGCGATGCAGGCGGCCGAGGCCGTCAAGTACCTGACTGGGGTCGGTCGTCCCATCATCGACGCGCTACTGCATGTCGATCTGGGGGACGGTACATCGACGAGGATCGAGGTGCGACGGGACAGGCATTGTCAGGCGTGCGGCAATCCTGCCATCACACGGCTGGCGTGACGGCTCGCACTGGCCGCGTCGGGTCGCGTTATCAGTTGACCGCGCGTCGAGTTACGGACTCGGGGTGATTGGCGGACGAAGACGGGGGAAGTCCAAGTCCGCCCCGGATTTGTTGCCCGATTTGTTGCCCAAATACCTGGTGATTGTTGGTACTCGTTGGTACCTATTGGGACTCGCCGCAGCTCCGCTGTACCAACGAGTACCAACGAGTCCCAATAGTCACAAGCACTTTCAGGATTCGAATTCCCTTGGGGGCACCACATTTTCGCAGGTCAGAGGCCTGAAATTCCCTGTTGTGTGCTTGGAATCGGGCGACAAATCGTGCTCTTCTGAGAGGCCTGCAGCGGGCAAAGTCGCAGCTCAGAGGCCATTTCGCTCCATTCCTCCTCATCTTGTCGCCCAAAAATCCCTGTTGCTGCGGATCGGCCTTCGGCGCCACTCGTTGTCCGATTTGTCGCCCGATTTGTCGCCCGATTGCACGGGCAGCCATTACTCGCCTATTGGCGGCAGCGCGGCCGTCCCGCAGGCCTTGCGAGCCTCAAATCTGGACCCGATCTCTCGCCGCAGTCGGGCTCTTCTTCACTACCGGTCAATCCGGGGAGCCAGGCGTGATCTGAATGCCCAGAAGCTTCGCGCCCACATCAGTCCTCATTGAAACGGTGGCCGGTTCAGTCACTACACCCTGACCCGGGCTGATCGTCGCTTCTTCGCCGTTCACTGTAACGAACGCCTCGCCGTCGACGCACACGAAGACGACATGGGAGGCCATCTCGCACAGCGGGATGTTCCCGCCTGGCGGCAGATCGATCACCCTCATTTTGAACTCGGGGGTCTGGTGGAATACGTTCCTGGAGCGCTGGTCATACCCCAACGCATCCATGTTGCCGATATCGAACGTCTTCATGCTCAGTCCTCCTCAGGCTTCAGCGCGGAATACCGCTCGAGGAAGCGTGAGAGGACATCCACCCGCTCCTCGATGACGGCTCGCCACTGCTCGAGCAGCTCGCGACCGCTTGGAGCGAGCGCGTATACCTTGCGGGGCGGACCGCCCTCGCCCGGCTCCTCACTCGCCGTGATGCAGCACCGGGAGCTCAGGTCGCCGAGGGCCCGGTACACGAGTGCTGTGTCGTTCTCGTTCTCGATGAACCCGAGAGCGGCGAGCCTGGAGCCCAGTTCGTACCCATGCGTCGGCTCCTCGGCCAGCAGGAGCAACACGCCCGGCACGACGAAGCGATTCAGCCTTCGTGCGCCAACAGGCGGCTGGTCGGTCGAAGTGTGGTCACACATCGCCATCAGGAGCACCCTCCTTTGCGCCAAGCAGACGCTGGAAGACGAACGACATCGCGACGATCACGATGACGGTCGACACGAAGCGCGCCAACGTGAACCGCCAGCCGAGGAACTGCAGTTCGATCAGCTCCTGCGGGATCTTGATGCAAGCCCATGCTGCCAGGAAGACGAACACGTTCGCGGGCGAGGCGCCCTTCTCGAGCAGTCCCTTGGTGAGGGGAAAGGCTGCGTAGAGCGGTCCGGTGGGTAGTGTGCCGAAGACGAGCGCGATAAGCATCCCGCGAGCACCGGACCCACGCCCCATGTAGCGGTTGACCGCCTCCTTGGGAACCCAGACCGCGAAGAGACCCATGATCACGAGTACTGCCGGCATGACCCACACCATCTCCAGGAGGAACTCCCAGAAGGCGGCGATTGAGGGATCACGCTGCTCAGGGAAGGCGATCAGCAGGACCGCTGCTACCGCGACCATCGCCGCCAGGACGACCCAGCCGCGAGCAGGACTCTGCCTCTCTGGTTGGGGAGGCGACACCGCAGATCTCTGCATCCCCGGTCTCATGCGATCACCCCGACGAGCAGGCCGATGATGACCGCAGCGACGAGACTCAATCCGTTGCGCAGGAGTGTGAAGCGCTTGCCCAGTACGCGTATCTCCATCGGGAAGGTGACAAACCCGACCATCGTGAGCGTGGTGATGAAGACCGCCACGACGGTAGCCGACGCCCCGGCCTTCATCAGCGATCCGCCGAGCGGGAACGAGACGAGCGAGGGGATGTGGAGGATCGAGCCGAGCAGCGCGGCCGTCAGTACCCCGGCGGCGCCGCTACCCTCACCCAGGATGCGGGCGATGGTCTCCAGGGGTACGAAGCCGAGCACAAGTCCGATGAGAACCAGGATCGTCAGCAGTGTGGGCGCAAGACCGATGCCGGACTTGAGCGCGGCCCGCAGAGCCTGGGCTGTCTTGGCGCGGTCCTTGAGAAACGAGAACGCCAGACACACCAAGGCGATGGCATTGATCGAGACCACGGTCAGGTTCATGGGCGCTCCAGAAGGTAGGTGTGTTTGTAGCATAGTCAGTATGTGACTAAGTGCCATAGTGGTCAACAGTGGTCGCCCATGCGCACGCGTGGCTCAGGAGCATTCCCTGTCGCTCAAAGTCCTTCTGGGGTTGCCTGGTCGCGCGTTCAAATCCTGTCAGTCCGACCAGAGCACTTCGAGGCACCCTTCGGGGTGCCTCGTTGCGTCTACCTGCGGGAATGTGACTCAGTGGGGGTTCCAAACGCGTCTTGTCAGTTGTCCAGTGACGTTCACTCGACGTCAGGACTATCAATCCTAGGGTCAGCATCTAAGCGTCAGATCGAAGGAGTGCTGCCCCCCAAGGACCCGCTAGCCACGACGTCACGTTAAGGAGTGGACACGTCTCTCGGCGCGGAGTTCGAGCCCCTCTACCGTCAGGATTGCCACATCATCGTGCAGAACGGTGGCCTCCTGGATGAAGCCGCTGCGGGTGATGCCGGCCGCCTCCGCGCGCCGGTCGACCTCTTCCAGCATACCCTCGGGGAAGGAGATGTTCGCCTTGCTCATGGCGGTAGTCCTTACGGTAGCACTGTGAGTAGCACTGTTTTACACGACGGGTCTGACGCGGGCAAGGGGTTCGCGAGATGATCCTTGACAGCAGAACTCCCTCGGCGCATGTTAGTGAGCGATAACTCACCTACCGCCTTGGAGTCCCCTTGAAGCGCCTGTTGGGAACTGTCGTCATCATCTCCGCCATCACTGCGCTGATCGCTGTCGCCGCCTGGCGTGTGGCCGTCGATCGCACGGTCCCGGCTACTGTCGAAGTCACCGGAAGAGTCTACGTGAACGAGTGCACCGTCACGGTGCCGCTGCTTCGTTCGGACACTCCCGGGGAAGCAGCGATCCCGGGACGACCGATCGTCGCCGGCCGCCTGGCAGTGGTGAATGTGGTCGCGGGCGACCACGTGGTGGCCGGGGATGTCATCGCCGCGCTCGACTCCGCTCCGATGGAGGCGGCCCTCTCCCTCGCGCAGGCATCCGCGGCAGAGGCGTCCGCCACCGTGGCCCTCCTCGGCGAGAAGGCCGATGATGCCGCTGCGGGGCGCGACGAAGTAGACGCCAAGCGGATCGAGATCCGAACCACGCTCATCGAGCTCAAGGCCAACCGTGCCGATGTGGCGGCCAACCTCGCGCAGGCACGCGAACTGGCCAGCTCACTTCCGACAACGTCGAGTGTGCCGCCTACGGCGCCAGCCGGGAGTGCGCCAAGAGACCCCAGGGCGATCGTCGCGCAGCTCGAGCAGGCACTGGCCAAACTCGATGCCGGGATCGCCAAGGCAGAGGCAGGCCTGGTGAAGCTTGATCAGGCCCGCGCCACGATAGCCGATGCGCTCGTGGTCCTCGCAGACACTCGGAATGCGGCGGAGTTCGCCGCGACCGGCGCGCAAGCGGGCGTAGCCCTTGCCGAGGCGAGGCTCGACCTCACCGTGGTGCGGTCGCCCGTCGATGGCATCATCGCCAACGGGCCGGCGGTCGGCACGACCGTGTATGCCGGGGCTCCCCTCGTCCTCATCTATCCCGATGCGGACACGTTCGTTGAAGCGTATGTGACCGGGCCGGACGCAGCGCTGCTCACGATGGGGACCCCGGTCAGCGTGGAGGCGGACTACCTACAAGACCCGCTGGACGGAACGGTCACGGAGGTCGGGACAGAGTACGTCTATCCGCCCACCGCGCAGGCCACTCGAGATATCCACATGGTCCGTGGAGTGCGTGTGCGGATACGCGTGGACGGCGACGGGCTCCCGCCCGGAGCGCCGGTAAGCATCGTCGTGAGCACTGGCCGCTAGGCCATCTGGAGACTAAGGAGCGAACATGAAGAAGCGTATCCCTGTCGTCATCGCGGTCATCGCGATAGCTGGAGTGGCTTGGTGGGGCTATTCCACGTACATCGCCGAGGGAGGCGAGGACGTCGTGGTCCTGGGCGGTAGCGGCACCATCGAGGCTGATGAGGTCTCGGTCTCACCGCTGTTGGCCGGACGTATCGCCACGGCCACAGCCACCGAGGGTACGCCTGTCGCCGCCGGTGATGTGCTCTTCATGCTCAGTAGCGACATCGTCGACGCGCAGGTCGCGCAAGCCGAAGCCGGTGTCCGTGCTGCCGAGGCGATGCTTGAGCAGGTGAAGAACGACGATGGGACGGCAGCCGAGATCGCACAGGCCGTATCACGCGTGGATCAGGCCAAGGCGGGTCTTGCCATGGCCCAGGCACAGCAGTCCTACACCAGCATAACCGCGCCCGTGAGTGGAACGATCACCAGCGTCGTGGGAGCGGTCGGCGAGAACGCCGCGCCCGGGAAGACGCTCGCCACGATCGCTGACCTCGACGACCTCAAGGTCAGCGTCTACATCTCTGAGACACGTATCGGTGAGGTCCGTCTCGGCCAGAAGGCGATCGTGTACGTGGACTCATCGGACACGGCGTTCGATGCTGAGGTCACGTTCATCTCGAGCAACGCCGAGTTCACGCCCAGCAACGTGGAGACCAAAGAGCAGCGGGTGAAGCTCGTCTATGAGGTGCGCCTGCGCGTGACGAACGCAAGCGACGTGCTCAAGCCCGGCATGCCTGCAGACGTGGAACTCCAGTGACCTCCGTGCTCACGCGGTCGGGTCTCCGCAGCGAATGCGTGGCGGGTGACGGGTCTCTCGCCATCCAGACGCGCTCCCTGGTGCGCAGTTTCGGCGAGTTGAACGCGGTGGATGGCGCATCGCTCTCCATCCCGCGTGGCTCGCTCTTCGGGCTGCTCGGTCCGGACGGGGCCGGGAAATCGACCTTCATCAGGATGCTCGCCACGGTGCTGGCGCCCAGCGGTGGAGACGCGTTCGTGTTCGGGCACTCGATCGCCGACGAGCAGAGCGCCATCAAGCCACGCATCGGCTATATGTCGCAGGCGTTCAGTCTCTACCCGGATCTCACCGTACGGGAGAACCTGGACTTCTTCGCCGAGCTGCGCGGCACGCCGCGCAAGGAGATGGAGTCGCGAGCGAAGCGCCTCTTGGAGTTCAGCGGTCTCACCGAGTTCGCCTCGCGCCAGGCGCAGCACCTTTCGGGAGGCATGAAGCAGAAGCTGGCGCTTGCCGTCACGCTCATGCACGATCCCGACCTACTGCTCTTAGACGAGCCCACCACTGGCGTGGACCCGGTGGCTCGCCGCGAGTTCTGGCGGATCATCGCGGGCCTTCATTGCGAAGGCATCACCGTGCTTGTTGCCACGCCCTATATGGATGAGGCCGAGCGCTGTACGGAAGTCGCGTTCATGGACAACGGGAAGATCCTCCTGCACGAGACGCCGAGCGCGCTCAAGAAGCGGGTGTGTGAGCAGACCGGGATAGAGCGCGTGTCCATGGAGGACGCGTTCGCACACGTGATCTCCGAGGCACGATCCGGGGAGGCGAGCGCATGAGGTCTCTGCTGCGCCGTGTCATCGCCGTGACGCGCAAGGAGTTCATCCACATCCGACGCGATCCCCGTATGCTCGCGAGCATCCTGGTGCTGCCCGTCATCCAGCTGCTGCTCTTCTCGTACGCGATCTCGTTCGACGTCACCGACGTGCCCACTGTGATCCTCGACCAGGATCGCTCGACCGCATCACGCAACTACCTGGCGTCGTTCGAACACTCGGAGTTCTTCCGCGTGGTCGACCACATCGAGAGTGATGTTGAGGCCGACCGCGCTTTCGACACCGGCAGCGCCAAGGTGGCAGTCATCATCCGTCCGGGGTTCGCCGATTCGATCGCCAGGGGAAACAAGGCCGATGTGGCGGTCTTGATCGACGGGAGCGAACCTAACTCGGCACAACTCGGGCGGGCCTATGCTTCTGCGCTCTCGTCCACCGAAGACAGGCACATCATGGTCGGATGGGCAGAGTCCCAGGGGCTGGATGTGACGTCGATGGGGAGCCTGTCTCCGCAGGTCCGCACGTGGTACAACCCCGACCGACGCTCGGCGGACTTCCTCATTCCCGGGCTTATGGTCGTCATCATCATGATCGTGACCATCCAGCAGACGGCCGTCTCGCTGGTAAAGGAGCGCGACCAGGGAACGTTCGAGCAGCTCACCGTCTCTCCCATCCGGCGCGGGGAGCTCATGGTGGGCAAGGTGCTGCCCTGGCTGATGCTCGCGTTCGTCGAGACCGCGGTCATCGTCGCGGTCGGGGTGCTCCTCTTCGGGGTCCCGCTCCGCGGCAGCGTGCTTGCACTCGCGCTGGGAAGCGTCCTGTTCGTCTTCTCGTCGCTCGCGATCGGGCTGCTCATCTCGGCACGCGCGTCTTCAGTGGAGTTCGCCAACATGGCGGGGCTGCTCGTCAGCTTCCTCCCGGGCTTTATGCTCTCCGGGTTCGCGTTCTCGCTTGAAAGCATCCCGCCCGTGCTGCAGTTCATCTCGTACCTGTTCCCGGGTCGCTACATGGTGGTCATCGCGCGTTCGGTCTTCCTCAAGGGAGCCGATGTGGCAACCGTGCTCCCGCAGCTCGGCGCACTGCTGGTCTATGCGCTGGTCTCGCTGACCCTCGCATCCTTTGCGTACTCAAGGAGGCTGTAGCATGAACCTCCGACGTATCGGACTGCTCATGTGGAAAGAGATCCTTCAGCTGTCGCGCGACAAGATGATGCTCCCGCTCATCTTCTTGATGCCGGTGATGCAGCTCATCATGTTCGGCTACGTGGTGGGCGCCGATGTCACCAACATCCGGACGGTGATCGTTGACCAGGACCATACGGTCATGTCGCGCGATATCACCGAGGCGTTCTCGTCCTCGGGCTACTTCCGGATAGTGGACAGGCTCGACTCGGAAGACGACATCCGCGCGACCATGGACGAAGGCAAGGCGATGGTGGCCGTGCTACTGCCACCGGGGATGGAGCGCGATCTTGCCGCTGGCGAGAAAGTGCCACTGGAGGTGATCGTCGACGGCTCGGACAGCAAGACGGCATCGGTGGCCAGCGGGTATGCCGCTCAGGTCGTGGCGTCCTTCGAGCGCGAGCGACTCACTGCGCTTGGCGCGGTACCCGACGGCCCCGGCATCGATGCCCGTGTGCGGGTGTTGTTCAACCCGTCGTTGCGTAGCGTGAACGCCATGATCCCCGGCCTCGTCGCGATGATCCTCATGCTGTCTGTCTCGGCCATCATGAGTCAGGCCGTGGTGCGTGAGCGAGAGCGCGGCACCCTCGAGCAGCTCTTCGTCACACCGATAGGTCGCGCCGAGTACGTCATCGGCAAGGTGGTGCCGTATGTGGGTATCGCCATCATCCAGACCCTCTCGGTCATGATCGTGGGTGTGCTGTGGTTCAAGGTGCCGTTCTCCGGGACCGCGTGGATCATGGCGCTCGGCCTGCTGTTGTTCCTGTTCACGGGGATCGGCCAGGGACTCATCATCTCGATGATCTCCAACACCCGGCATCAGGCGCAGCAGACCACCATGTTCATCCTCATCCCCACCATGGTGCTCTCCGGCTTCATCTTCCCCATCGAATCGATGCCCGCGGCGATCCAGCCGCTCACGTACTTCATCCCGATGCGCTACATACTCGTCATCGCACGGAGCAACGCCATGAAGGGTGCCGATATGTCCGCACTCTGGCCGCAGTTCTTGGCCATGGCGACTTTCGCCATCGTCGTCTTCGGCTTCGGGATATCACGATTCCGCAAGCAGCTTGCGGACTAGAGAGGAACCAGAGATGTCGTTCTTCAAACGCAGACTCGAGCTTGAGCCGCCCGCGCCGAGTGCGCCCGGTGTGGCCGTCTCGGTCCAGAGCCTCAGCAAACGCTTCGGCGATTTTCTTGCAGTCGACGGCGTCTCCTTCGAGGTGGGCGCCGGCGAGATCTTCGGGTTCCTCGGCCCCAACGGGAGCGGGAAGACCACGACCATCCGGATGTTGTGCGGCACCATCGCGCCCAGTGGCGGCGGTGCCCGCGTTCTGGGCCTTGATGTGGCAAACGACGCCGAGGCAGTCCGCGCGCGCATCGGGTACATGTCGCAGAAGTTCTCGCTCTTCGAGGACCTGACCGTAGACGAGAACCTGCGCTTCTACGGCGGCGTCTACGGTCTGGATGGCGAGCGATTCGCGGCCAGGCGGGACTACATCCTCAAGATGGCCGACCTGGTGGGACGCGAAGGCGAACTCGCCCGCAACCTCTCCGTGGGATGGAAGCAGCGTCTCGCGCTCGGCTGCGCGATCATCCACGAACCCGAGCTGGTCTTTCTCGACGAGCCCACCTCCGGCGTGGACCCGCTCGCTCGCAAGGACTTCTGGGAGCTCCTCTACGAGCTGGCTGCCAACGGCGTCACGCTCTTCGTCACCACGCACTATATGGATGAAGCGGCCAACTGCTCGAGGCTCGCCTTTATCTACCGCGGCGACATCATCGCCATCGGCACGCCCGAGGAGATCCGCGTGCGTGAGATGCGCGATGAGATCTTCGAGGTGGAATCACCCGATGCGGACGTGACGCTCGCTGCGCTCGAGGCTGACGAGGACGTCCAGGAGGTGTACCTGAGCGGCGCCCGTCTTCACGTGAACATGGGTTCCACGGGCAACGCCGCAGAGCGTCTCGATGCTGCTATCGTACGGGCTGACGTGGACGGGTCATCCGCGACGCCCATCGACCCGTCGATCGAAGACGTCTTCGTGCACCTCGTCACGCGCGAGCGAAACGAAAGGGGTGTGATCTGAAGTGGAGCGACCCGCTTCAGAACCCAGGTTCTTCCGGGATGCCACTGACGACCGCAAGGGCGAGATCCTTGATGCCGCCGTAGCGGTCTTCTCCGAGAAGGGCTACGACGCAGGAAGCATGCGTGAGATCGCCGAGCTCGTGGGCGTCAGTGAGCCCGCCTTGTATCGGCACTTCTCGAGCAAAGAAGACATCTGCCTCGCCCTGATCACGGGTGTGAGCGCGCGGATCAAGTCCGAGGTCGGGCCCTTGCTGGCCGCGGCGGAGCCTGCACACATAGCCGAGACGTTCGAGACGATCTTCGTGAACCGCACCGTGGCCGTGGGCAGCTACTTGCCCGTGGTCCGAACCGTCATGATCGCGTCCATGCATAGTCCGGTGTTCCGCACGGCGTTCCGTGAGAGCGTGGCAGACCCGATCCTCGCTCGCCTCGAGCGACTTGTTCCCGTGGTGGATGCGTACTACGGCATCGAGGCGGATGCCGAAGACGTCTCCACGCGCGTGCGGACGTTGCTCAGCATGTTCGTTGGTCAGTTCATAACAGCCTTCGTCCTCGGCGATGAGCTCACGTCGCCGACCGACACGTTCATGCGGGTCATGGGCTGGACAGAGCCTACGGCCGCCAGCGCCTGAGCAGCTGCCGAGCCATGCGCTCACTCACACGTCGGCAAGACCGCTCTCCAACTCGGCGAGTACCTGGCGCGAACCGAAACCGCGATCTCGCGCGCGGAGTTCGAGGCGAACATGGTGGGCAAGCTTGCATCTCCTGACTTCCGCGCCGACGTGATCCCGCTGCTGCGCGACCCTGCGGGATATGACGTCGACGACGCCGCGTTGCTCGTGCACGACCGTATCATCGCTCGTCTTCCCGGCGAGCCGTGGAAGGGTCTCACCTGAGCTTGAGTGGGACGGTCGGTTGATAAGCGCGGGCGCGCCGGGGATCCCCGGATTTGGTGCCCGATTTGGTGCCCAAATACCTGGTGACTGTTGGTACTCGTTGGTACCTATTGGGACTCGCCGCAGCTCTGCTGTACCAACGAGTCCCAAGTAGTCCCAATAGTCACAAGCACTATCGGGATTCGAATTCCCTTGGGGGCACCATAAAACCGCAGGTCAGAGGCCTGATTAGCCCGATTTCGAGTATGAAATCGGGCTACAGACGTCTTCGGGCGGAGAGCGGGTGCGGGCTAAAGGCGCAGTTCAGAGGGGGTGGAACTGCCCTCATGCGGTCCGACGACTCCAGCTCCAGACAGAAGCTCAGAGCCATAGGCCACACCGGTCATAACATGTCAAGGCTGTTCCGGGGTTCGCCACTCTGATAGACGTAAGAACAGTATCCACTCTTGGGTGAAGGGGCGCCGTGATTGGAGTACGGGGACGCCTGACGGCACGACTGACGTCGATCATGCTTTCGGCAAGCCAAGGCCGACGGTGAGGAGAGCGCCTACCAGTACTGCGGCGGGGACCCGGTGGGGAAGGTGGATCCGAGTGGGGAGGCAGCTCTTCTAGCGCCCGCCGTCACAGCCGGAGTCATCGTTCTCCTGG
>Ga0209066_10000167_pt1 | contig 99664 bp, 98 predicted proteins | sample All_14_2_FD_187198 | JGI IMG/M metagenome (GOLD analysis project Ga0209066, IMG submission 187198) | Freshwater microbial communities in response to fracking from Pennsylvania, USA - Allegheny Zone_MetaG_DW_15 (SPAdes) (version 2) ...
CCGTTATTTATAGCGCCCCCCCTCCGCCCAACGTCGGCAGCTGGTATTTCTGCCGCTCATCCGGCCAATACTACCCCTATACCCAAGCCTGCCCGGAAGGCTGGCAAGCCGTTGCCCCGCAATAGAAAACGGGCCCGCAGGCCCGTTGACCGCAAAACAGCCCCCTGAAGTTACTTGAAGGGGTGCTGCTTGAGAATGGTTTCGTCGCGTTCCGGACCAGTCGACACGATGGCCACCGGCACTTCGCACAATTCTTCCAGGCGATTGAGATAGGCCTGGGCATTGACCGGTAGATCTTCCCAGCGCTTGACCCGGAAAGTCGTCCCTTCCCAGCCCGGCATGGTTTCGTAAATCGGCACACAGCGGGCCACATCATCAGCCCCGATCGGGAGCAGGTCGACCACTTTGTCACCCAACTGATAACCGGTACAGATCTTGATTTCCTTGAGGCCATCGAGCACGTCAAGCTTGGTAATACACAGCCCGGTCAAGCCATTGATGCGAGCCGAACGACGCAGCAAAGCAGCATCAAACCAGCCACAACGCCGCTTGCGACCAGTCACCGTACCGAATTCCTTACCCACCGAGAACATCTGGTGACCGGGCGTTCCTTCGGTATCAATATCGAGCTCACTCGGGAAAGGGCCGCCGCCAACGCGCGTGCAATAGGCCTTCGTGATCCCCAGCACGTAATGCAGCATGCCCGGGCCAATCCCGGCACCTGCGGCTGCCTGGCCAGCCACGCAATTCGACGAAGTCACGAAAGGATAAGTCCCGTGATCGATATCGAGCAACGTCCCCTGGGCGCCTTCAAACAACATGTTGTGGCCAGCTTTGTTGGCATCGTAGAGGGCCGCCGAAACATCAACCACCATCGGTTTGATCAGTTCGGCATCGGCCATCGCCTGATCGTAAACCGTCTGGAAATCCACAGCCTCGGCCTTGAAATATTCGGTCAGAACGAAGTTGTGATAGTCGAGGACTTCTTTGAGTTTTTCAGCAAAACGTTCCGGATGAAACAGGTCATAGACCCGCAAACCACGGCGCGACACCTTGTCTTCGTAAGTCGGACCGATGCCTTTGCCCGTGGTCCCAATCTTCTTGTCACCCGCTTTGGCTGCTTCGCGCGCCTGATCGATGGCTGAGTGATAAGGAAGGATCAGCGGACATCCCGGGCTGATTTTGAGGCGCGAACGCACATCAATGCCCCCTTTTTCCAGTTCAGCAATCTCGGAAATGAGGTGATGAATATCGAGCACCACGCCATTGCCGATATAGCAGTCGATCCCGTCACGCACGATGCCCGACGGCACCAGATTCAGCTTGTACACCTGCTCGCCAACCACCAGGGTATGACCCGCGTTATGCCCTCCCTGGAAACGCACCACGCCACGGGCGTGGTCGGTCAGCCAGTCGACGATCTTCCCCTTCCCCTCGTCACCCCACTGGGTACCGACGACAATGACATTCTTGGCCATTTTTCTCAATCCTCTTGTATTGCTTCAATAATCCAGTGCTCGCCGACGAAGGCGAGCTTTCTGTCGCAGACACCACCCTCGCAGGCAATTTCGCCCGGTAGCAGCTCGACGACCGTTTCACCCTGCTTACGCAAGGCTGCGATATGCGTAGCAAGCACCTTATCCCGCCCGGCGTAGGGCGCCAGAATACCGCCCCGTCCCTTGCCCGCCGGCACCAGACGAACCACTTCGCGCAAGTCCATCGAAAAACCCGTCGCTGGGCGTGAGCGACCGAAAGCCTGACCGACACCGTCGTAACGACCGCCCAAAGCAATCGCCGCCGGATAACCGGGGCAATAAACAGCAAACACCACTCCGCTGTGGTATTGGTAACCACGCAGGTCTGCCAGATCAATTGACAAAGGCAAATCAGCCGCCGCTGTCGTCAAATGACGCAAATCATTCAATGCAGCCTCAATCGCGGGCAAGGCCGGTAATAACGCCGTCGCCCGGTCAAGTACCGCAGCGTCACCATACAGGGTTGGCAAGGCGAGCAGGGCCTCGCGGTAGGGCGTCAGCACATCGGCACAAGCCTCCGTCAGACCCGGCACATCCTTGGCTTGCAGCAAGGCCAGCAAGGCCGCCTCCGCAGCCTGGGGCAATCCTGCCGCCTCAACCAGCGCCCGAAAGATGCCAACATGACCCAGATCGATCCGGCTGATCGGCAAACGAATCCGCTCAAATCCCCCTGCCAGTAAGCGAATAATGTCGAGATCTGCTTCGATACCGGCATGCCCATACAACTCGGCACCAATCTGCAAGGGCTCGCGCCCGGCCGAAATACTGGCTGGCAGCGTATGCAAAACACTGCCGCAATAGCAGAGGCGGGTCACCCCAACGTGGTTGAGCAGGTGCGCATCGATCCGTGCCGCCTGTGGTGTGATATCGGCGCGAACCCCCATGGTGCGACCTGACAACTGATCGACCAGTTTGAAGGTTCGCAACTCGAGATCCTGACCCGCGCCGGTTAACAGCGACTCCAGGTACTCCAGCATCGGCGGCATGACGTAGGCAAAGCCGCAGGCGCCAAAATGGTCCAGCACCTCACGCCGCAATTGCTCGATGCGCGCAGCTTCTGCCGGTAAGGCATCCGCAAGGTATTCAGGTAACAACCAGTTCATGAGAAGAGCGTGAAGAGGATGAGGCCAACCAACATCGAGGTCAGGCCGATGAAACGGATTTGCCCGTCCGAAAACTGGATCAGGCGACGAAAAGTTTCACGCCAAGCCGCTGGCGCGATGAAAGGCATCAAGCCTTCGAGCACTAACATCAGCGCGAAGGCCATCAGAAGGGTGGATGTCATCCGCCGGCTCAGCGTCCGATGTTCTTCATGTACTTGAAGAAATCGGAATTGGGTTCAACCACCAGGATATCGCTCTTGCTCTTGAAGCTGCTGCGATAAGCCTCAAGACTACGATAGAAGGCATAAAACTCGGGATTCTTGCCAAAGGCTTCGCCATACATGGCGGTCGACTTGGCATCGCCCTCACCCTTGATTTTCTGGGCATCACGATAGGCGTTGGCGATGATGATTTCACGCTGCCGATCCGCATCGGCGCGAATTTTTTCCGCCTCAGCCGAGCCTTCGGAACGCAATTCGTTGGCCACTCGCTTACGCTCGGCCTCCATCCGCCGATAAACCGCTTCGCTAACCTCGGTCGGCAACTCAACGCGCTTAACCCGGACGTCAACAATCTGCACCCCGATCTTGCGAGCATCGACATCGGCCTTTTCTCGCATCTGCTCCATGATCTTGTCGCGTTCGCCGGAAATCACGTCATGCACGGTGCGCTTGCCGAATTCTTCGCGCAAACCGGCGTTGACCGTCTGAATCAAGCGGGTACGCGCCCGCGACTCATCACCACCGACCGAAATGTAATAAAGCTTGGGATCGACGATGCGCCATTTGATGTAAGAATCAACCAGAACGTTCTTTTTCTCGGAGGTGATGAAACGTTCCGGCTCATTATTGTCGAGCGTCAGAATACGCTTGTCGAATAGACGAACGTTCTGAATCATCGGCAATTTGAAATACAAGCCTGGCTCGGCGATGGCCTGCTTCACTTCACCCAACTGGAAAACCAGGGCGAACTGCCGCTGATCCACCGTAAACAAGGCTGTCCCCAAAACCAACAAGGCTACGGCCACCAGGCCGGCCAGGAAATTCAGACGGCCGCTCATCAACGTCCCTCCCGATCACGCGAGCGCAGCGAAGCATCGCGTGCACTTGAATTGTTATAGGTATTACCGCCCACCACCGGCGGACGCTCCAATTGCGGCGGCGCCTCCGACGACAGCGGCCCCCCCGCGCGATTGGCGGCCACCACCGGATCGGCTGTTCCACCGTTCTGTGTCGCCGTTGCTGCGGCAGCCCCCTGCATCAGCTTGTCGAGTGGCAAGTAGAGCAAATTACCCTGCCCCTTGGTGTCGACCATGACCTTGGACGTGTTGGAGAAAACCTGCTGCATCGTATCGAGGTACATGCGCTGACGAGTGACTTCCGGCGCCTTGGCATATTCGGCCTGCACTTGCTTGAAGCGCGAAGCATCACCCTCGGCACTTGAAATGACCCGCTGCTTGTAACCCTCGGCCTCTTCCATCAAACGGGCCGCCGTTCCCTTGGCTTTCGGGATGACATCGTTGGCATAAGCCTGGCCTTCATTTTTTTGCCGCTCGCGGTCTTGACCTGCTTTGACGGCATCGTCGAACGCTGCCTGCACCTGCTCCGGCGGCTGAGCATTTTGCATCGTCACCTTGGAAATCAGGATACCGCTCTTGTAGCGATCCAGAATGTCCTGCATCAGATTGGCGGCATCGGTGGCAATCTCTTCCCGCCCTTCGTAAAGCACAAAGTCCATCTTGCTCTTGCCGACGATTTCACGCACCGCTGTTTCAGCAGCACCGATCACCGCCTCATCGGGATGACGGTTATTGAACAGATAATCAACCGGATCTTTCAAAATATATTGCACTGCAAACTGAATATTCACGATGTTTTCATCGTCAGTCAGCATCAGGGCTTCTTTGAGCACCTTGTTACGCTCGCTGCCGCGATAACCGATTTCGACCGTTCGTACCCCGGTCAGATTAACCAACTCGTGGGACTGAACGGGATAGGGCAAGCGCCAACGCAAACCAGGCTCGGTCGACTCCTTAAAACTGCCAAATTGCAGCACGATACCCCGCTGCGAGGCATCGACAATATAGAAGCCGGAACCCAGCCAGACAATGGCGATCAGCCCCAACAGCAGGCCAATGCCACCGCTGAGAAAACGCGGATTGAAATCAACCTGCGGCATGCGCGGACCGTCACCGCCGCCATTGCCGCCGCCCTTCTTGCCAATCATGCCGGTGAGTTTGCGATTGAAGTCGCGCCACAAATCTTCAAGATCGGGCGGCCCGTCATTCGGGCGCCGCGGGCCATTGCCCTTGGGTTTATTGTCGTCCTCACCGCCACGGTTACCCCATTGCGGATCGTTTAGCGACATCAGGATGCCTAGAGTTGGAATCATGGATTTCGGGGATTCGTTAGAAGTTGTCGTTCTGTGCCAGAAATGCTGCTTCGTCAATTGCCTGACGGCGCGCCAGGGATTTGGCCCGCGCCTGTTCGGCCAACGCCGCACGCAATAGTTCCAGCCCTTCGCCGGTCCGCGCACTGATGCGAACGCGGGCGATATTACCATACTCGTCGTGCTCGACTCCGGCGCTTGCCTCGGTCAGATCGACCTTGTTCCAGACCACCAGCTGCGGTAATTGGTCCGCAGAAATTTCGGCCAGCACCCGGTTCACTTCGCGCATTTGCTCATCACGCGCCTGGCTCGCGCTATCGACCACATGAAGAAGCAGGTCCGCATCGGTCGCCACTTCCAGGGTCGCATGAAAAGCATCGACCAGGGCATGCGGCAGATCGCGGATGAAACCAACCGTGTCAGAAATCACGATATTACCGGCGCCCTCGATCCACAGCTTGCGCGATGTGGTATCGAGCGTTGCAAACAGCTGATCAGCCGCCAACACCCCGGCGTGGGTCAGTGCGTTGAACACGGTCGACTTGCCAGCATTGGTATAACCGACCAGCGAGACGTTAAGGATATCGCCCCGCATCCGCTGCTTGCGTTGCACACCGCGCTGCCGTGACAACTTGCGCAGACGTTCCTTGAGCAACTTGACCCGATTGCCCAACAAACGACGGTCGGTTTCTAGCTGCTTTTCTCCCGGGCCACGCATACCGATCCCGCCGCGCTGTCGCTCAAGGTGAGTCCAGCCTCGCACCAGGCGAGTCGCCAGGTGTTCCAACTGCGCCACCTCAACCTGCAACTTGCCTTCGGCACTTGCTGCCCGCAAGGCAAAGATGTCAAGAATCAGGCTCGTCCGGTCAATAACCCGGCATTTCAGCGCCTGTTCCAGATTGCGCTGCTGAACGGGTGACAAATCATGGTTGAAGATAACCAGCGCCGCATCGGTGGCGGCGACCATCGCCCCCACCTCCTCGACCTTGCCTTTGCCAGCATAGGTTTTGGGATCAGGACTGGCCCGCCGGCCAGCCACTTCGGCCACCACCACGCCTCCGGCCGAATCGACCAGCAAACGTAGTTCTTCGAGCTGCTCAGCCAGGTCAGGCTGACCAAAATCGAGTTGCACAACAACAGCCCGCTCACCGGACGGCGGACGGTCAAGCATGATACACAGGGGAGGAAATGCGATCAGCCCGGCCGCAAAGGCGGGCTATCGTGAGCGGCAAGCTTATTCTGCGGCCTGCTCTTGCTGAAGATTGACGGGACGTGCCGGAACAACGGTCGAAATGGCGTGTTTATAGACCATTTGCGTTACGGTGTTCTTGAGCAGAACGACATATTGATCGAAAGATTCGACTTGACCTTGCAGCTTGATGCCATTGACCAGATAAATGGACACGGGGACATGTTCGCGACGCAGGGCGTTGAGGAAGGGGTCTTGTAAAAGTTGCCCTTTATTGCTCATGGTGTGGACTCCATGTGTGTTGTTATGAGGGTCCTAATGTACCCAAATTTGTTGGCGGACGGCAAAGAATTTCAGGATTATTTCCGTTCCTTGTCGGCAAATGGATTCTTGGCCGAGACGAACTGAATCCGCAAGGGCGTACCTTGCAGTTTGAAGGCCTCGCGGAAAGTGTGTTCCAAGTAGCGGCGATAGCTGTCGGCAATATGCTCGACCGCGTTGCCGTGGATGACGACAATCGGTGGGTTCGAGCCGCCCTGATGGGCGTACCGCGGCTTGGGCCGGAACAGACCGTGCTTAGGTGGTGCCTGGCGCGCAATGGCATCAGCCAATACGCGGGTCAGGCGCGGCGTTGACAGTTTGGTCATCGCTGCGGAATAAGCGCCGTCGACCGAGCGGAACAAGGCTTCCAGCCCAATATTGTCGCGCGCCGAAATGAAATGAAATTTAGCGAAATCAAGGAATTTGAGCTTGCGCTGCAAAATTTGCCGGGTTTGTTCGCGTACGTAGTGATCAAGGCCATCCCACTTGTTGACTGCAACCACCAGGGCCCGGCCGGACTGCACGATAAAGTCAGCGATGTGAGCATCTTGATCCGAGACATCGGCCTGGGCATCCACCATCAGAATAACCACATTGGCATCTTCAATCGCTTTCAGCGTCTTGACGACCGAGAATTTCTCGATCGCCTCGAACACCTTGCCCCGCTTACGCATGCCGGCCGTATCAACCAACACATATTTGCGGCCACCGCGTTCGAAATCGATTTCAATCGAGTCACGTGTCGTGCCTGGTGCATCAAAAGCGATGACCCGCTCTTCGCCGAGCAGGGTATTGATTAACGTCGACTTGCCCACATTGGGACGGCCGACGATGGCGACGCGCGTCGCATCGGAATGCCATTCGTCGTCTTCCTGCTCGGCAAAGCTGTCCAGGGCCAGATCGACCAGGCCGCGCACGCCTTCGCCATGAGCGGCAGAAATGGCATTGGGCTCGCCGAGACCAAGCTCGTGGAAATCGGCCTCGACCATGCCGGAATTCAGGCCTTCAGCCTTGTTGACCGCGACAAACACTGGCCGCTCAAGACGGCGCAGCATGTTGGCGATTTCCTTGTCGTGCGGCGTGATGCCGGAACGTCCATCGACCACGAAAATAACGGCGTCGGCTTCGGCAATAGCTTGCTCGGTCTGCCGCGCCATCTGATGCAGGATGCCGTCCTTGACCAGCGGTTCGAAACCGCCGGTATCAACCACCAGGTAAGGCTTACGACCGAGACGGCCGTGGCCGTAGTGACGGTCGCGAGTCAGGCCCGGCATGTCGGCGACGATGGCGTCACGCGACTTGGTCAAGCGATTGAACAGGGTGGATTTGCCGACGTTGGGTCGGCCAACCAGAACCAGAGTGGGTTTCATTGCGCCTCGAATGCTGCGACACGACCGCCCGTACTCTGCACCACGAAACGGGTGCCGGACAGCGTGATGGGGGCGCGTACCGGCGAGCCATCCGTCTTGCCACGGGCGACGAACTGGCCGTCCTCACGCGACAGGAAGTGAACATAACCTTCGCGATCAGCGACCGCCACACGACCTTGACGAACGGCAGGCGCCGACAACTGACGGCCCTTGAGCTTGTCCTGCTTCCACAAGCTGCTGCCGGTTTGCCGATCCAGGGCATAAACGGTCCCCCGGTCGTCGCTCACGAAGACATAACGATGATCCAGCGCCAGGCCAGCTGCTGACGAAATATCGCGCGACCACATCAAAGCCCCGCCCTGCGCCATATCGAAACAGACAACGCGGCCCTGGTAGGCCACGGCACAAATCTGGCTGCCATCGATGGCCGGTGCGGCCACCACATCGGCCACGCGGTCCAGTTCGGTCGCGCCCTTGGGCAAGGCAACAACGCCTTCCCAAACTGGTGCGCCATTTTGCACTGATAGGGCCAGCAACTTACCGCCCGGGAAACCGGAGAAGACAAAACGGTCAGCCAGGATAGGCGCGCCGCTGGCCCGGACTGACAAGGCGGGCGTCGCCCGCTGGTAAACCCACTTGCGCGTCCCGTCGACCGCGTCAAGGAAGAAAATCTGGTTGTCGCCACTGCGTACCACCACCCCCTCGTTGCCGACGGCTGGGGCGGCCAGCACTTCGCTCGACACTTTGGCGGTCCACAACAGCCGACCCTCATCGACCGAGAAGGCCAGGACATCGCCCTTCGGCGTACCGACCACCACTCGGCGAGCATCAGCACCCACACCGGCCGACAGCGGCTGCCCGGCATCAATCTGCCAGACCAGCTTGCCGCCTTCGTAGCGCGCCAGCTTGCCCTTGGCCCCGGCGACATAGGTCGACTCACCGACAACCGCCGGCACAAAGACATAATCGCCGGACTTGCCCGCATCGGCCGTCCAGGCTGTACCGAGATCGGCATTCGCGGTCAACACCGGCAGCGGGGCCATTTTCGGCGCACTGCTGCTGAACGGGTTGATCGCATCCAAAGTTGAGCAGGCCGAACTCAGGCCTGCGGCCAGAAACAACACCGATAAATGACGGGGTGAGATCATGCGGCGCCTCCAAGTTGGTCGAGTTTCTGCTGCAGCAATTCACGGCCCGGCCCGCTCTTGCCAGACAGCGTATCGAGCGCTGCCTGATACGCCTTACGGGCGGCCGGCGGCTGACCCTGGGCAACCAGGACATCACCGCGCAATTCGTTGAAACGGGCAGCAAACGCCGCAGCCGGTGCCGTTTCGAGGCGCTTCAAGGCCTCGTCGTAAGCTTGCTCGTCGAGTAAGACATTGGCCAGACGCAGGCGGGCCAGGTCGCGGATTTCGTCGCGCCCGTTATCTGCCGCCCAACTCAACTGGGCCTTGGCTGTCTTCAGGTCACCAGACTCAAAGGAATGGCGGGCCGCCTGCAGCGCTGCCAGGCCAGCGTAGCCGGTACCGCCAAATTTCTCGGCCAGCTCGCCTGCAGCTGTCCGGATCTTTTGGCCGTCATTGGCTGCCACTGCCTGCTCCAGCACCGCGTAGATAGCGGCCGCCTTGGCGCTCTGGTTGTTCTTGTACCACTGCCAACCCTGCCAGCCAACGCCGGCCAGTGCCACCGCCGTCAATACGGCGGTCACCAAATTACCGTACATCTTCCACCAGGTTTTCAGGGAATCAATCTGTTCCTGTTCTTCGAGGTCGTAATGCGCCATGCGGTTTATTCCTCTTCGTCCGAATCAATCATGTGGTCGATGATGGCCTCAGCCAGTTCATCCACCTTCAATTTACGTTGCGCCACGCCCTCGGCCCGCAGGGCCTTGAGTTGGGCTTCCCCGGTCGACGCTTCCTCGTCGCCAATAATTACGGCAAAGGACGCCCCACTCCCATCGGCCTTCTTCATCTGTGACTTGAACGAGCCACCGCCACAGTGCAGCAGCACATCGATACCCTGGTCGCGCAAGCCCTCGGCGACGCGGAAAGCCAGCCGTGCCGCCGCCTCGCCCTGATGGACAAGATAGACATCCGGTACCGGTGCCGCCGGTTCGCCGCCGCTATCCTTGATCAGCGCAATCAAGCGCTCGACGCCCATGGCAAAACCGCAGGCCGGTGTCGGCTTGCCACCCAGTTGTTCGACCAGTCCGTCATAGCGCCCGCCGGCACAGACCGTGCCCTGCGCGCCCAACTTGTCGGTGACCCACTCGAAAACGGTCAGGTTGTAATAATCCAGACCTCGCACCAGGCGCGGGTTGACCGTGAACGGGATGCCGGCATCGCGCAGAATCTGCTGCACGCCCTCGAAGTGGGCGAGCGATTCGGCGCCCAGATAATCGATCAGTTTCGGTGCCGCCGCACACAGGGCCTGGAGGGCCGGATTCTTGGTATCAAGGATGCGCAACGGATTGGTATGCAGGCGCCGCTTGGCGTCGTCGTCAAGCAGGTCGATATGCTGTTCCAGATAAGCGATCAGCGCAGTGCGATGCTCGGCGCGCTCGGCAGGCTGCCCCAGGCTGTTGATCTGCAGGGCGATTCCGTCCAAGCCTAGATCGTCCCACAGGCGAGCCCCCATCAGGATCATTTCGGCATCGACATCCGGACCATCGAAACCAAAAGCCTCGACACCCACCTGGTGAAACTGCCGATAACGCCCCTTTTGCGGCCGCTCGTGGCGGAACATCTGGCCGATGTAATAGAGGCGCTGCGTCTGACGGGCGGCCAGATTGTGCTGGATCAGGGCGCGCACGCAACCGGCGGTCCCCTCGGGGCGCAGGGTCAATTGCTCACCGTTCAGACTGTCCTCGAAGGAATACATTTCCTTCTCGACGATGTCGGTCACTTCACCGATGGCCCGCTTGAACAAGGGCGTCGGCTCGACGATGGGCATGCGGATCGGCCGATAACCGTAGGCTTTCAGCCAACTACGGATGCTATCTTCGAACAATTCCCAGAAAGCGGCTTCGTCTGGCAGGATGTCGTTCATCCCACGGACGGACTGGAGCGTCTGACTCATGCTTGCAGTTTCTTCTTGTAGGTGCGCTGGACGTAGCGCTCGATGATGTCCTTGAATTCGCTGGCGATGTGCTCGCCCTTCAGTGTCACGGTCTTTTGCCCATCTTCGTAGACCGGTGCCGAGGGCGCTTCGCCGGTGCCCGGCAGCGAGATGCCGATGTTGGCGTGCTTCGACTCGCCCGGGCCGTTAACGATGCAGCCCATGACGGCCAGCGTCATGTTCTCGGCACCGTCGTAATGCAGCTTCCACTCGGGCATGCGGGCACGGACGTAATCCTGCACCTCACCAGCCAGTTCCTGGAAGAAGGTGCTGGTCGTCCGGCCACAACCGGGACAGGCCGCGACCATCGGGGTAAAGGCGCGCAGGCCCATGGTCTGCAGGATTTCCTGGGCTACGATGACTTCCTCGGTGCGCGAACCACCGGGCGCCGGCGTCAGCGAGACACGAATGGTATCGCCGATACCTTCCTGCAGCAGCACCGACAGCGCCGCGGTCGACGCCACGATCCCCTTCGAACCCATGCCTGCCTCGGTCAACCCGAGGTGCAGAGCATAATCGGCACGACGTGCCAGTTCCCGGTAAATGGCGATCAGATCCTGCACGCTCGACACCTTGCACGACAGGATGATTCTGTTGCCGGCCAAGCCGACTTCCTCTGCCTTGGCGGCGGACTCAAGCGCCGAGGTGACCATCGCATGACGCATCATCTCGGTGGCATCGAGTGGCTGCGGTCGACGCGAGTTTTCGTCCATAATCCGCGCCAGCAATTCCTGGTCGAGGCTACCCCAATTGACGCCGATGCGCACTGGCTTGTCATATTTGCACGCCAGTTCGACCATCTGCGCAAACTGCTCGTCCTTCTTCTTGCCGAAGCCGACGTTGCCGGGATTGATCCGGTATTTGGCCAGCGCCTCGGCACAAGCCGGTTCATCCGTCAGCAAGCGATGGCCGTTGTAGTGGAAATCGCCGATCAGCGGCACGTTGCAGTTCATCTTGACCAGATGATCGCGGATCTTCGGCACGGCAGCAGCGGCTTCCGGCGAGTTGACCGTGATGCGCACCAGTTCGGAACCGGCACGCGCCAGTTCGGCACACTGGATGGCCGTGGCCAGATAATCGGCGGTATCGGTATTGGTCATCGACTGGACGATCACGGGGGCATCCCCGCCCAATCGCACAGGCCCAATGTGGCAGACGCGGGTTAGCCGCTTGCTCAAAGCACTCACGACTTACTCCAGAACCAGGCGAGCGACATCGCCCTTGGTATGCGGCTCCAGATCAACAACCTGACCGCGCGAATACAAGCGAACCCCCGGCGCATAACCGACCACGACATTGAACGGCCCCTGACCGCTCACCAGTTGTTCGCTCGGCGCCAGCAAGCGCTGCGAAAAAAGCGTTTTATTCTCGCGATCACGGACCTCGACCCAGGACGCCTTGCTGACCACGAATCGCAATTGCGGCGGCCGGGCATCAACGGCGGGGGGCGCCAACGGCACCTCAGCCGGCACGATGGTCGCGCTCGGCGCCGCCGTCGGGATGGCCACCACATCGCCAGTCGCAGGCGCACTCGCCGCCGGTTCGCCATTTAACACCTGAGGATTCAATACCTGCTCCGTACTGGCCCCCGGCGGGAAAACCGGCTCATTGGCCGGGGCGACGGCCAGCACTGGCTCCGTCACGGCGGGCGTGCCATCCAGCAAGGACTGCAGGCGATCACGCCAAGCTGCCAGATCATTGGGCAACAGAAAATAAGCCAGTGCAGCGAGCAACAGCAGGCCCATGCCAAAGAGGGCGACATTGCGGTCACGCCGCCCGACCGAACCGACACTAGGCATGGTCGCCGGCTTGACCTCAGGAACGTCGAGCGTGTCCTGTGGCTTGACCAGGACGCGATCCAGATCAGCCATCAGCGGTGACGGGTCCAACTGGACCAGACGGGCATAGTTGCGGATAAAACCGCGAATAAAGGTCTGACCAGGCAAAGCAGCCCAATCGTCGCGCTCCAGCGCATCAACCTGACGCTGTCCGAGTTTGAGCGTTTGCGCAACCTCGCTCAACTGCAGCCCCATGGCCTCGCGAGCCTGACGCAAACGCAGTCCGATGGCTGGAGTCGCCGGCGCTAAATCAGGCACCGCATCGGATTCTGTCTGTTCGATCTGTTCACTCATTATTCAAAGCGCCCTTTGAGGAAGTCTTGATATTCAGCCGAGGCCGGATAGCGGCTACGCAACTGGGCTGCATAACTGCCTTCAGCCACCCGGTTACCCAGACGGCGCTCAAGCCGGATGCCCAGCCACAAGGCCTCGGCAGTCGGCGGCTCCATCATGCGCAAGGCATCGGCCAGATAAAGGCGTGATTCCGGCAAATTGCCGCGCATGTACAGCAACTGGGCCAGCTTGAAACGGGCCAGCAAGGCCCCGTCATTCGCTACCTGAATCGCTTTCAGCAAATAGTCCTGTGCCGCATCAATATCGCCCGCCTTCAGTGCACAGGTGCCGGCATTGGTATACGCCCGACCCGGTGTCTCGTACAACGGGTTCTTCAGCGCCTTCATAAAATAGGTGATTGAGCGGGCTTCCTTACCGATATCGCACAAAAACCAGCCGTAATTGTTGTTCACCTCGGGATCATCAGGTGCCCGGTCGAGGGCCCGCTGAAAATCAGCCTCGGCCTTGTCGTATTGCTTGAGCGCAGCGTGGACCAGGCCACGCACGCTATAAGCCTGGACATAGGTCTTATCTGCATCGAGGGCAATCCGCAATTCATCGAGCGCCACCGCCATATTTCCGGCCTGGAAATAAAGCGCCCCCAACTCGGTATGAATTTTGGCGCGTTGCCGCGGGTCGGCCGGTGCCGTCTGCTGCGGGGCAGGCGCTGGCGATATACCGCTCCCCTGCTGGGCAAATTCATACTGTGCCTGCGCCGGCACAGCCGCCAACCACAGAGCAAGCGCCAAAGCCAGTGATGGGGCCTGTTTCGTCATGTCCGGATCTCCTGAAGGGGAATGACGCGCCCGGCGGTCCGCCGGGTTTTATCCTGCACCTGCCCAGCCAGTTGACCGCAAGCGGCATCAATATCATCACCGCGCGTCTTGCGTGTCGTCGTGACGATACCGGCCTGGATCAAGATCTCGCCGAAACGGCGAACCCGCTCCGCGGAAGAGCGCCGAAACGGCGAACCGGGGAAGGGATTGAATGGAATCAGATTAAATTTGCACGGTACATGGCGGACCAACGCAAGTAACTCACGGGCCTGCGCCTCGCTGTCATTGATGCCGTCCATCATGGTGTATTCAAAGGTAATGAAGTCACGCGGCGCTTTCTCCAGATAACGCTGGCAGGCCGCCATCAGCGACTTCAGGGGGTATTTCTGGTTAATCGGCACCAGTTGGTCGCGCAAGGCATCATTCGGCGCATGCAGCGATACCGCCAGTGCCACCGGGCACTCGTCGCGCAGCCGATCCATGACTGGCACCAGGCCGGAGGTCGAGACCGTGACCCGCCGGCGCGACAAGCCATAGGCGTGATCGTCGAGCATCAGGCGGAGCGCCGCAACGGTGTTATCGAAGTTGGCCAAGGGCTCGCCCATGCCCATCATGACGACGTTGGAAATCACCCGCTCATCGCCGTGGACCGCACCCAGCGCCTGATTGGCCTGCCATAGCTGGCCGATAATTTCCGCCACCGTCAGGTTGCGGTTGAAACCCTGCTTGCCGGTCGAACAGAAGGCGCAATCGAGCGCGCAACCTGCCTGCGTCGAAATGCATAGCGTGCCGCGATCATCCTCGGGAATAAACACCGTCTCGACCGCATTGCCGTTACCGACATCAATCAGGAACTTGCGTGTTCCATCGTCCGACAATTTGTCGGAAACCACGGTCGGCGGCAAAACGACCGCACGCGTCCGGAGCTTCTCGCGAAGACTCTTGGCGATATCGGTCATGGCATCAAAATCAGCCACGCCCGAACGATGCATCCAGCGTAAGACCTGCTTGGCGCGAAAAGGCTTTTCGCCTTGCTCGGCAAACCAGGCGGTCAGCGCAGCCACATCAAGATCAAGAAGATTTTGCATAGATTCCAGGAGCGAGGAAGGAGCCGTCAGCAAACGCTCGATCCTCGATCCTCATGACTGCTTTTAGCGACCGGCGTAGGTGTTCATGCCCGGGAAGAAGAAGGCAATTTCCACGGCAGCGGTTTCCGGTGCATCAGAACCATGCACGGCATTGGCATCGATGGATTCGGCGAAATCGGCGCGGATGGTGCCCGGTGCGGCTTCCTTCGGGTTGGTAGCACCCATCAGTTCACGGTTCTTGAGGATGGCGTTCTCGCCTTCCAGCGCCTGGATCATCACCGGACCGGAGGTCATGAACTCGACCAGATCCTTGAAAAAGGGACGTGCCTGGTGCACGGCGTAGAACTGGCCTGCTTCCTGGGCAGACAGCCAGGTCATGCGGGCGGCGATGACCTTGAGGCCGGCGCCTTCGAAACGGGAATAGATCTGGCCGATCACGTTCTTGGCGACGGCGTCCGGCTTGATGATGGAAAGGGTGCGTTCGATAGCCATGTTTGCTCCGAAAAAAGCTAGTCAGTTGAAAAACACGGGATTTTAGCAGATAAGCGCCGCCCCGGCCGGGCTTACTGCGGCTTGCCCTCGGCCGCAAGCGCCTGATGCAAGGGCGCGACCAACGCGGGGAAATCGCGCGGCGCGACATATTGCAGCAACTCCTTGCCGGCGCCATCGAGAATGATATCCAGACCGTGTGCCGGGTACAGCAGGTGCACCTGCTTGTCGCTGACGACCAGCCGCTCGGCCGCTTGGCCAAAGCGCTGGATAATGGTCGCCTCATCGAGGTTGACCGTGGGAATGACGCTCAGCGCCTTGACCGGCGCCTGATCAACGCGGGCCAGATCATCGGCCTGCAGGCGGATCTTGACAGTGGTGCTTTCCATGAATTGGGCTTTCGATGCCCGCGCTCGCATGGCAGAAATTTCCGCTGCCGGCACGTCGACCGTGAGCACCACCTTGGCCAGCACGAAACCGAGCGCTACCTGGCTGTAATAGGCCTCAACCGCCCCGTCTTCGTTGGGTGCGGCGACAATCGCCACCTCCGGCTCAGCCCCCAGACGGCCGCGCACCTCGGCCAGCGTGCTGACGCCCGGCTGCAGGCCAAATACCTGGCTCCCGCCCTGGCCATCCAGCTGAATCTGCCAGGGCAGATTGCTGTTCGGATCGACCCCTTGCTGCACCCCCGACCCCGGGATAAAGAACGGAATGATCAGCGCGGCAAGGATGAAGGCGATAACAGACAGGGCAAATTTCATGGTCGACGGCAATGGCATGGGGAAGCGGGGCATTGTGCCACAGCGTCCGGCCGCACAAGAAAAAGGCCGCAGCCCGGTGAGGGGTGCGGCCTTGCCTTGGCGACAAGCTATTTACAACATGCCAAGCGTTCTCGGCAGCCAGAGCGAGACTTCCGGCACATAGGTGATGAAGATCAGGAAGACCAGCATCGCATACAGCCACGGCAGCACGGCCTTGGTCATCTCGGTCATGCCGGCGCGGGTGATGCCACTGGCGACGAACAGGTTGAGACCGACCGGCGGCGTAATCATGCCGATTTCCATGTTGACCGTGATGATGATGCCAAAGTGCACCGGATCGATGCCCAGGGCGACAGCCACCGGGAAGAGGATCGGCGCCAGGATCAGGATGATCGACGATGGCTCCATGAAGTTGCCGGCAATCAGCAACAGGATGTTGACCATCACCAGGAAACCAACTTGCCCCATCCCCATGCTGACGATCCAGTCAGCGATATCCTGCGGAATCTGCTCGGAGGTGAGGATGAACGAGAACAAGATGGCGCTGGCGATGATGAACAGCAGCATCGAACTCATGTTGGCAGAGTCGATCAGCACCTTCGGAATTTGCTTGAAGGTCAGGTCCTTGTAGACAAAAACCGCGATCAAGAAGGCGTAGACCGCAGACATCGCTGCCGCTTCGGTCGGCGTAAACATGCCGGAATAGATACCGCCCATGACGACGACGATCAGCATCAGGCCCCAAAAGGCTTCGCCGAAGGTCTTCAGGCGCTCGCCCCAGCTAGCCTTGGGCAATTTCGGATAACCGCCCTTGCGTGCCTGCCACCAGGTCGTCAGACCCAGCGTCAACGCCAGCAACAAGCCCGGGACAACACCCGCCATGAACAGGGCGCCGACCGACGAATTGGTCGTCACCGCGTACATCACCATGACGATGGACGGCGGAATCAGGATGCCCAGGCCACCGGCTGACGCCACGACACCGGCGGCAAACTTCATCGGAAAACCCTGCTTAAGCATCGCCGGAATCAGGATGGAACCGATCGCCACCACGGTTGCCGGCGACGAACCGGAAACTGCCGCGAACAAGGCACAGGCCAGCACCGAGGACATGCCCAGGCCACCGGTCAGGTGACCGACCATGGCGGAGGCAAAGTTGATCATGCGTCGCGCCACACCGCCGTGAGTCAGGAAATTGCCGGCCAGGATGAAGAACGGAATCGCCATGATTTCGAACTTCTCGATCCCGGTGAACATCTTCAACGCCACCGAGGCAATCGGCGTATCGGTGAAGACGAACATGAAACCAAGCACGGTCAAGCCGAGGGCGACCCCGACCGGCATGCCAACCACCATCAGCGCCAGCAACAGGCCAAAGATAATCAGTGCGCTCATCGCTTATTTCTCCTTTTTATCCGCGTCGACCGCATGCTGCTTTGCCCAATCGCTTTCGGCGAGGCCGGCGTGGGCATGTTCGCGCTGTTCGGCAATTTCGATCGCCTCGCCCAGCGTCAGCACTTCACCCTCTTCAAGTCCCTCGACATGACCATGGTCATGCGCCGGCAACTCGCCTGTTTGCCCAAACGTGATCATCACCTGCACAAAACGGAAGCACATCAGGGCCGAACCAATGGGGACGGCGGAATAGACCGCCCAGGTCGGCCATTCGAGATCAGGGGTGATGGGACCTTCAAAGTGCTCTCCCAAATCCATACTCATGGCGTTCAAAAAGTAGTACGCCAAGCCGTTTTCCCACACAAACAGGGCACCAAAAACGGCGATTACGCCGGTAAAAAGAACGCCACAAGCCAAACCAAGTTGCACCATGAAAGCGCGAGGCTTGTCCTTCATCTTGTTGATCACCAGATCAACCCCGACGTGGATGCCGGTGCGCACGCCATAGGCGGCGCCAAACTTCGCCATCCACACAAAAAGAATGATGCAGAATTCCTGCGCCCAGCCCAGATCGAGCGACAGCAACCAATCCTGCAAGCCCGGAATGTCGAATCCGGACATATAGCGATGCACCACCGAAACGAAAATCACGAGCGTTGCCACCGCCATCAACACGGCGATCACAAACTCTTCGAGGCGGTCAATAATTTTCCCCATTTACCCTCTCCTTGCAAAAACGCCCGCCAAGTCCCGTGGACCGTAGCGGGCGCACTGCATGCGCGTTACTTACATCTTGGCGGGATTGAAACCAGTTTCTTTGTACACAGCGTCAATCACGTCCTTGCCGATCCGGCTTTCCATCTTCTTGTGAACATCCACAAGCTTCTTCTTGAAGACCACGCGCTCTTCCTTGGTCGGCATGTAAACTTCAGTCTTGCCGCTCTTTTTCACCGCATCAAGCGAGGCATCATTTTCCACCTTGGCAATCTGGTTGGCATAGCGGGTCGCCTGGACCATGGCGGTCTCCAATTGACCACGCACATCCGCCGGCAGGCCATCCCAGAACTTCTTGTTCACGATCACGGCATATCCGAGATAACCGTGCTCGGTAATCGACAGATGCTTCTGGACTTCATGCATCTTCTGCGTATAGAGATTGGAAATCGGGTTTTCCGTACCGTCGACCACGCCGGTCTGCAAGGCTTGATAAACCTCAGAGAACGCCATCATTTGCGGCATGGCACCGAGCGCACGAATCTGAGCTTCCAGCACCTTGGATGACTGAATCCGCAGCTTCTTGCCCTTCAGATCGTCCGGTGTCTTGATCGGCGTATTGGCCGAGAAGGATTTGAAGCCGTTATCCCAGAAAGCCAGACCACGAATCCCTTTGGGTTCCAGCTTAGCCATCAGTTGCTGGCCGACCGGACCGGTCGTGACCTTGTGCAGATCATCATAGCCATCAAAGATATAGGGCAGATCGAAGACTTCAAATTCCTTGACCCCCAGCGGGCCAAATTTGGCCAGCGACGGCGCCAGCATCTGGACAGCACCCAGTTGCAGGGCTTCCATCTCTTCCTTGTCCTTGTACAGCGTGGAGTTGGCGTAAACCTCAACCTTCACCTTGCCTTTGGTCAGCTCCGCAGCCTTCTGCGCGAAGAAATCGGCCGCCTTACCCTTGGGGGTGTTGTTGGCAACCACGTGACTGAACTTGATGACAATCGGATCCTGAGCATAGGAACCGAGCGAAATGGCACAGGCGAACAAGCCTACCAGCAGCTTGGAAATTTTCATGTTTTCTCCTCCATAGATTGATGCCACAAGGAATTCCCGTTGCGACAGGAGGAAAGTATTACGAAAGGTGTAATCTCCGGGTATTGTGGATTTCCACATCACCGCATTCGCGCCTGCCGATGACGCCGCCCGAAATCCCCATGCCGACCACCAACCGCCGCTTGCGCTGGCTGTTGGCCCTGCCCAAGCTGGGTATTGTCTTGCTGCTCGCCGCCCTGCTGTCACTGCTCTGGCTGCTGCATCGCAATGAAATCGAAGAAGAGCGCAGCGCCTTGATCAAGGATGTGCTGTGGCTGGAGCAGAACCTGCGCTTTCACCTGGCCAGCAATGAAGAACAGCTGGAGCAATTGGCGCTGGAGATGGGCACGCTGCCCGATGCCGAACGCCTGTTCCGCCTACGGGCCAGTCATATGCTGCGCAACACGCCGGAAATTTCACAAATTCTCTGGCTGACGCCTCAGGCGATGGTGGTCGATGCCTTACCGACCGCTCATCTACCAGACGAGGAAATCGAAACCTTTGGCCCGACAGCGGGCCGTCGCGCCTTCGACATGGCTCGCCGCCTCGGCAAGCGGGTTTATAGCGAACCCTTTTTTCTCGAAGGCAACCGGGCCTTCATCGAGGTCCTGATCCCAGTCTTTCAGCGTCGCCAACTACACGGCATGCTGGTCGCCATCTACCCGCTCGACACCCTGCTGGCCGATCAGGTGCCGTGGTGGTTTACAGCCAAATACAAGGTCGAATTGGTCGACGACAACAACACGCAATACGCCAGCAAAACCAACATTACCGGCAACGGCGACCAAAGCTACGAAATCCCCTTCGATCCACCCGGTTACGGTCTACGCCTGCGGGTCACCAGTTATCGAACACCGGACAACAGTTTGCAACGCCTCTTGGTCGGCGCCATTCTGGTTCTGGGCGCGGGGGTATTCTGGAGTTTGTGGCTGGTCCGCAAGCTGATGAAAAAACACAACCAAGCCGAGGAAGCCCTGCGCGCCGAACATGCTTTCCGCTCGGCCATGGAAGACTCGCTGACGGTTGGCATGCGGGCCCGCAATCTGGAGGGCCGAGTCATCTACGTCAACCCGGCATTTTGCCGCATGACGGGTTTTAGCCGGGACGAACTGGTCGACCGCGTCCCCCCGATGCCTTACTGGGCCCCCGAACATCTGGCCGCCACCTACGCCATGCACGACGCTGTGCTGGCGGGCGCCGCCCCCGAGGACGGTTTTGAAATCACCTTCGTGCGGAAAAACGGGGAGCGCTTTCATGCCCTGGTTTATGAAGCCAAATTAATCGACGGCAATGGCCAGCACACCGGTTGGATGGCTTCGGTACTCGACATCACCGAGCGCAAGCGGGCCGAGGAACTGGCCCGGCAGCAGCAGGCACAACTACAGTTCACGTCCCGCCTGGTCACCATGGGCGAAATGGCCTCGACCCTGGCCCACGAACTCAATCAGCCGCTGGCCGCCATTGCCAGCTACAACACCGGCTGCCTGAACCTGATCAACCAAGGTGATAACAACCTGGACAACATCAAGCCCGCCCTCGAAAAGCTCGGTGCCCAGGCACAACGCGCCGGCAAGATCATTCGCCGGGTGCACGATTTTGTCCGGCGTAGCGAGCCCAAGCGAGCACCTTGTGCGCTGGCTGACGTCATCGACGACTGTATGGGTTTCATCGAACCCGACGCCCGTAAGCAGCAGATCCGCATCGACACTGATATTCCAGCGCTGCCCGACATCCTGGCCGATCGCGTGCTACTCGAACAAGTGCTGCTCAACCTGATCCGCAACGGCATGGATGCCATGAACGACACCCCGCCCGGCGAGCGGCAACTCCAGATCAGCGCCCTCTGCGACGGTCCTGAAATCCGCATCAGCGTCAGCGACCAAGGCTGCGGCATTTCTCCCGAAATTCGCGACCAATTATTCACCGCTTTTTTCACCACCAAACCGGCGGGCATGGGAATCGGCTTATCCATCTGTCGCTCGATCATCGAATTCCACCGCGGTCGACTATGGGCTGAAGCCAATCACACCACGACCGACGGGCACGGTACGATATTCCACTTCACGCTGCCCCTGGAGTCATCTTGAGTTTGCCCCAAGCCCACCTGGTTGACGACGACGAAGCCATTCGCGACGCCCTCGCCTGGCTCCTCAAATCACGCGGTCTACCGTGCGCCACCTATGAATCGGCCGAAACTTTTCTAGCTGCCTGGCACCCTGGTCTATGCGGCTGCGTGGTCCTGGACATGCGCATGTCGGGGATGAGCGGCCTTGATTGCTTCGACATTCTGCACAGCCGGGGCGCCCGCCTGCCAGTCATTTTCCTGACCGGCCATGGCGATGTCCCGATGGCGGTCGCCACCTTGAAGAAAGGTGCTTTCGATTTTTTCGAAAAACCATTCAATGACAATGATCTGGCCACCCGCATCAGCGAAGCAATGGCCACCGACTGCAAGCAACGTGCCGCCGAAGCCTGTGCCGATACCGTCAACGCCCAACTGGCCCGCCTGACCCCGCGCGAACGCCAGATCATGGAATTGGTTCTCGCCGGCAAGTACAACAAAGTCATTGCCGACGAATTAAACATCAGCATGCGCACCGTCGAGGTGCATCGGGCCAACCTGTTCGACAAAATGCAGGTTAAGACGGCGGTCGAATTGGCCAATCTACTGCAGCGCACCCCGTAAAGCTTCCCTTGCCCCCAATTTTTCGCTAGCATCACGCCAAATTTCATAGCGCCCACGGCGCTTTTCCTAAGACAGCAGACACCCATCCCAAGAGGCCATCCAATGAGCGAGCATATCCATTACGTCACCGACGACAGCTTCGAAGCCGAAGTGCTGCAGGCACAGCAACCGGTGCTCGTCGACTACTGGGCCGAATGGTGTGGTCCGTGCAAGATGATTGCTCCCATCCTCGACGAGATCGCGGCCGAATACGCCGGTAAGCTCAAAGTTGCCAAGGTCAACATCGATGACAACCAAGGAACGCCGGCCAAGTACGGCATCCGCGGCATCCCGACCCTGATGATTTTCAAGAACGGCAATGTCGAAGCCACCAAGGTCGGCGCCCTTTCCAAGTCTCAACTCGCTGCCTTTATTGACAGCAACCTGTAATCTCCGTAGTCTGCCGCCCTGAAGGTGCGTCCTGCACCTTCAGGCTGACGCCAAACGGCATTCCTGCCCAGCGTCCTTTCCCCGATCCCAAGCAATTTTAGCTTCCGCGTCCCGTTGACCGGGCCTGTGCCCGTTTCCCCTTCCCGGCGCCACACGAATCCTCATGCAACTTTCAGAACTCAAGACCCTGCACGTCAGCAAACTGCTCGACATGGCCACCGAACTGGCGATTGAAAACGCCAACCGCATGCGCAAGCAGGAGTTGATTTACGCCATTCTCAAGGCCAAGGCCAAGAACGGTGACACCATTTACGGCGATGGCACGCTGGAAGTCCTGCCGGATGGCTTTGGTTTTCTCCGCTCGGCTGACACCTCCTACCTGGCCAATCCGGATGACATTTATGTCTCACCCTCGCAGGTCCGCCGCTTTAACCTGCGGACCGGCGACACGGTCGAAGGCGAAATCCGCACGCCAAAGGATGGCGAACGCTACGTCGCACTGACCAAGCTCGACCGCATCAACGGCTTCCCGCCGGAAGCCAACAAAAACAAAATCATGTTCGAGAATCTGACGCCGCTGCACCCGACGCGTCACCTGAAACTCGAGCGCGACATCAAGTCGGACGAAAACATCACCAGCCGTGTCATCGACATGATCGCGCCGATCGGCTGTGGCCAGCGCGGCCTGCTGGTTGCGCCACCGAAGACCGGTAAAACCGTGATGCTGCAGAACATCGCGCACGCCATTACGGCGAACCATCCGGAAGTTACCCTGATCGTCTTGTTGATCGATGAGCGCCCGGAAGAAGTCACCGAAATGACGCGCACCGTGCGCGGCGAAGTTGTCGCCTCGACCTTTGACGAACCGGCCTCACGCCACGTTGCCGTCGCCGAGATGGTCATCGAGAAGGCCAAGCGCCTGGTTGAGCACAAGAAAGACGTGGTCATCCTGCTCGACTCGATCACCCGCCTGGCCCGCGCCTACAACACCGTGCAGCCGGCTTCCGGCAAGGTGCTGACCGGCGGCGTCGATGCCAACGCGCTGCAGAAGCCGAAACGCTTCTTCGGCGCCGCACGCAATATCGAAGAAGGCGGCTCGCTGACCATCCTCGCCACGGCGCTGATCGACACCGGCTCGCGCATGGATGAAGTGATCTACGAAGAATTCAAGGGCACCGGCAACTCAGAAATCCACCTCGACCGCCGCATGGCCGAGAAGCGGATGTATCCGGCGGTCAACGTCAACCGCTCCGGCACCCGCCGCGAAGAGTTGCTGCTGAAGCCCGACGTACTGCAGAAAATGTGGGTGCTGCGCAAGCTGTGCTACCCGATGGACGACCTCGAAGCGATGGAGTTCCTGCTCGACAAGGTCAAGTCGACCAAGGGCAATGCCGAGTTTTTCGATGCGATGCGTCGCGGTTAATTAATTACATTGCAAGCCCGCGTTTTTTCAAGGATAATCGCGGGCTTCCCAGATCGGCCACATCCGCCGGTCGCTTGCTTAAAGGACAAAAGATGAAAGCCGATATCCACCCGAAGTACAAAGAAATCCAGGTGACCTGCTCCTGCGGCAGCACCTTTACGACCCGCTCGACGATGGCCAAAGATGCCTTCCACGTTGAAGTCTGCTCGCTCTGCCACCCGTTCTACACCGGCAAGCAGAAGATTGTCGACACCGCCGGCCGCGTCGAGAAATTCAATCAGAAATTCGGCGCCAAGCGCGGCAAGGCTGCAGCAGCCTGATTGGCCACGCACTCGTCTCGAGTCGATAAGGCAGCCAGCAGGCTGCCTTTTTTATTTCGCCCATCGTGCCTGAATTAATCACCACCCTGCGTCGCGGTATTCGCCTGCCCCCGAGCGGCTGGATGCTGGCCGTCATGCTCGCACTGTATGTGCTGGCCGGGCTGTTCGGCCGCGACCCATGGAAGGGTGAAGACGCCATCCACCTTGGCGCTGCCTGGGAAATGCTCAGCACCGGCGACTTGCTGCACCCGGCCATTGCCGGCCGCCCGTTTCACGAACCCCCGCTGTATTACTGGACTGCCGCACTCAGTGGCTGGCTGCTTGGCGATTTGCTGCCAGTACACGAAGCCATGCGGCTGGCCAGCGGCCTGTGGATCGCCCTGACCCTGGCCGGACTGTATTACGCCGGGCGTGAATTTTTCGGCCAGACACAAGCAGCGGCCAGCCCCCTGTTACTGGCAGGCTGCGCCGGACTTCTGATCCACGCTCACGACGCCCAGCCGATGCTGATTGCCCTGGCGGCCTACAGCGCAGCCCTGGGCGCCTTTGCCGCCCTCGGCCGCAAGCCGCAACTGACCGGGCCGATTTATGCGTTATCGCTGGCCAGTTGCCTGCTCGGTGCAGGCGTCGCCCCTAGCCTGCCTTTACTGGCCATGCTGCCGGTCGCCTGGTGGCTGGCCGAAGACCGTCGCATCGCCGGCCATACCCTGCTAATTGGCCTCGGCCTGGCCCTGCTGCTCGTCGCCCCCTGGCTGCTGGCGGTATACAGCACCACCCCCGCGCGTCTGACCGCCTGGCTAAGCATGGAATTGCAACCCTTGCGCACCCCTTTCTCGCCGGGTGGCCTGGGGCGTTTTCTGGCCTTACTACCGTGGTTTGCCTTTCCCGCCTTACCGCTGGCCCTGTGGAGCCTGTGGCTAGCCCGCCGCCAGTGGGCGGCGTCGCCCTTGCGCCTGCCCTTCATTTTCTTGTTGATGACCGTGCTGCTGCTGGCCTGGGCCTATCGCCCGCGGGAAATTCCCGCCTTGCTGCTACTCCCCTCGCTGGCCCTGCTGGCCACCCCTGGCGCGCTCAAATTGCGGCGCGGTGCTGCCAGTGCCTTTGACTGGTTCGCGATGACCACCTTCAGCATTTTCGCTGGCCTGGTCTGGCTGGCTTGGTCGGCCATGGCACTGGGCTGGCCACAACAGTTAGCCGGTCGAGTCACCGCCCTGCGGCCCGGCTTTGTCGGTCAATTTGATCTCTCCGATGTCCTGGTCGGTCTGGCGGCCAGCGCCTGGTGGCTGTGGCTGATCCTGACCGCACCGCGTTCGCCCTACCGCAGCCTGACCCACTGGACGCTAGGCTTCACCATGCTGTGGCTGCTCGCCACCTCACTGATCCTGCCCTGGTTCGATTACGGCAAGAGTTACCGACCGGTGGCGGAGCAAATCGCCCGCGCCCTGCCCGACAGCGAGCGCTGCCTGGCTGAACAGGGGCTGACCGACGGTCAACGAGCCTCACTGGCTTATTTTGTCGGCCTGCGCCCGGTCGCCCGACAGAGCAACGACGGCGGGCGCTGCCGCTGGCTATTAGTCGTCGGCCAGAACAGCCGCGAACTGGCGGCGCCGGACGACCGCTGGCAACTGCGCTGGGAAGGCAGCCGCCCTGGTGATCGGCGGGAAAAACTCCGCCTTTATCACCGTTGACCGCAAACACCGCGGCTCAGGCGCGCAGGAAGTGCTCGCGGTAGTACTTCAATTCGTCGATCGACTCATAAATATCGGCCAGCGCCGTGTGCCGGCTTTTCTTTTTGAACCCTTTGTAAATTTCCGGCTGCCAGCGTTTGCACAGCTCCTTCAGCGTGCTGACATCGAGGTTGCGATAATGAAAGTGATCTTCCAGGGTCGGCATGTAACGCGCCATGAAACGGCGGTCCTGGCCAATCGAATTACCGCACATCGGCGAATGGCCCTTGCCGGAATATTTCTGCAAAAAAACCAACGCTTCGGCTTCCACCGCCGCCTCATCCATCGTTGAGGCACGCACTTTATCGATCAGGCCGGAACGACCATGCGTTTTCTGGTTCCAATCATCCATCGCGGCCAGGGTGTCATTGGATTGATGCACCACCCAGGCGGGCGACTCCGCCACCATCTCGAGTTCGGAATTGGTCACCACCATCGCCAGTTCGATGATGCGGTCGCCGTCCGGATTCAGACCGGTCATTTCCATGTCCAGCCAGACGAGGTTGTTTGTAGTCCCTGCCATATAATTGCCCGCATTTTTCAAAAATCGAATTTTCTCACAGCTTGCCAACGCCCCCGTGCCCTCGACCCTGACATTCTTCTTCCTGCTCGCCCTAGCCTGCTTTCTACTAACCCAATCTCTGCTCAAATGGCGTCACATTCGCCACATTCAGGCCCATCGGGCGCAAGTGCCGGCCGAATTCAGCCACCGCATCAGCCTGGCCTCGCATCAAAAGGCAGCCGATTACACCGTCGACCGCAGCCGCTTGGCCCTCGTCGGCCAGTTGAGCGAAAGCGTGCTGTTGCTCGTTCTCACCTTGGGCGGTGGCCTGGCCCTGCTGCATGATTTCTGGGCCACCCACAGCAGCGGCCTGAGCTACGGCCTTGCCCTCATTCTCAGCGTGCTCGGCCTGTCGGCGCTGGTCGACCTGCCACTGACCCTCTACAAACAATTCGTCATCGAAGCCCGCTACGGCTTCAATCGCATGCGCCTTGGCCTCTTTTTTAGCGATCTGGCGCGGTCGACCGCGCTCGGCCTGTTGATCGGTGCCCCGCTGATTCTAGTCGTACTGTGGTTGATGGAACGCATGGGTGACGACTGGTGGCTGACCACCTGGATATTCTGGTGCAGTTTCAACCTATTGCTGCTCTTCATTTACCCGACCTGGATCGCCCCGCTGTTCAACAAATTCACCCCCCTGGCCGAAGGCGAGATGAAAACCCGCATCGAAGACCTGCTGCAGCGCTGTGGTTTCAACGCCGCCGGCCTGTTCGTCATGGATGGTTCCAAGCGCTCCGGCCACGGCAATGCCTATTTCACCGGTTTCGGCCGCAACAAGCGCATCGTTTTTTTCGACACCCTGCTCGAACGACTGAGCCCGGGCGAAATTGAAGCGGTCCTCGCTCACGAACTGGGGCATTTCCGCAAACACCACGTCCTGCAGCGCCTGCTCCTCAGCTTTGCCGGCTCGCTGCTACTGCTCTGGCTACTCGGCCAACTCATGCACTACCCGACTTTTTACAACGCGCTGGGGGTACCGACGCAGAGTACAGCCCTGGCCTTGATCCTGTTTTTTCTGGTCATTCCGCTCTTCCTTTTCCCACTGGGGCCGCTCAGCAGCCGCTGGTCGCGCCGCCATGAATTCGAGGCCGATGCCTACGCGGCCGAACATGCCTCGGCCAGTGATCTGGTTCGTGCCCTCGTCAAGCTGTACGATGACAACGCGGCGACCCTGACCCCCGATCCGCTGCACTCGCTGTTCTACGATTCGCACCCCCCCGCTGCCCAACGCATCGCCCACCTTCAACGCCTGGAGAATGCCGCATGAAAAAACTCATCGTCACCCTCGCCGCCCTCTGGCCACTTACGACGCTGGCCGCTGATCCCTGGGGCAAAGCCGACCCTGTCGCGGGCCATGATTTGCACGAAACAGCCTGCGTTGCCTGCCACGTTCGCCTCTACGGCGGCGACGGCAGCAAGATGTACACCCGCGACGGCCGTCTGTTATCGAGCAAACTCGACATCCTGCAACGGGTCGCCGCCTGTAACGCCCAGGTCCATGCCGGCTGGTTCCCCGACGAGGAAGGCGCCGTCGCCGCCTATCTGAACAAGCAGTATTACCACTTCAAGGATTGACCATGCCACAACGCCCCGCCCGCCCACCAATCACTGGAACACCTCACTAATGGAAGGACGGGTCGTTGCGGCACATGGCCGCCAGTACATCGTCGAAACCGACGCCGGTGACCGTCTGCCCTGTTTCACTCGTGGCAAGAAAAGCGATGTTGCCTGCGGCGATCGGGTGCGTATTCTGCAGACCTCCGACGACCAGGGCGTCATCGAAGCCATCCTGCCCCGGCACAGCCTGCTCTATCGATCCAACGACATCCGTCAGAAGCTGATCGCCGCCAACGTCGACCTGCTGCTGATCGTCGTCGCCACCGAACCGGCCTTCTCGGATGACCTGATCACCCGCGCCCTGCTCGCCGCTGAGAGCGAAGAGATCGATGCCCTGATCATCCTCAACAAATGCGACTTGGCCGAGCGTCTGCCAGCCGCACGCGAGCGCTTGCAACTGTTCGCCCTCCTCGGCTATCCCACCCTGGAATTATCAGCCCGTTGCGACGCAGCCGCCCTGCGCCCGCGACTGGCCGGGCAAACCAGTGTCCTGGTGGGTCAATCCGGCATGGGTAAATCCACCCTGGTCAATGCCCTGATTCCCGAAGCGCGGGCCGCAACGCGTGAGATTTCCCAAGCCCTCGACTCGGGCAAACACACCACCACGCATGCCACGCTCTACCATCTCGATGCAGACAGCCATTTAATCGACTCGCCAGGTCTGCAGGAATTCGGCCTCGGCCATCTCGACCGCCCGGATATTGAACATGCTTTTCGCGAGTTTCGGCCCTATCTGGGCCAATGCCGTTTCCGCGACTGTCGCCATGACCGCGAACCGGATTGTGTGTTAACCGCTGCGGTCAACGCGGGAAAAATCAACTTTTCCCGTTATCAAGCCTATCGCCGACTGGTCGGTCTGCCCGTCAATTAAGCCTATCGCGGCCAATTGCTAGCCAGATTGGTGACGAACAGACATAATCGTCTGACCTTCATCCTGGAATCGGACCGTGGATCATAAAACGCCGTTGCCGCCGACCGTGCTGATTGTCGACGACATTCCGGAAAATCTCAGCGTGCTGGGCGAATTGCTGCAACCCCTGTACCGCGTGCGTGCCGCCAATTCCGGACGCCGGGCGCTACAGATCGCCCACACCCCACCCATACCGGACATCATCCTGCTCGACGTCATGATGCCGGACATGGATGGCTACGCCGTCCTCGCCGAACTCCGCCAAGACCCGCTGACCCGTCACATCCCGGTCATCTTCGTTACCGCCATGGATGGCACCGATGATGAAGAACACGGTCTGGAACGTGGTGCCGTCGATTACATTGCCAAGCCGATCCGGCCAGCCATTGTTCTAGCCCGCGTCCGCACCCAGCTCGAACTGAAGCACGCTCGCGACATCCTCAGCGACCAGAACAGCTATCTGGAAAGTGAAGTAGCCCGCCGCATGGCTGAAAACCGGGTGATTCAGGAAGTCAGCATCCACGCCCTGGCCCGCCTGGCCGAAACACGCGATCCAGAAACCGGTAATCACTTGCGACGCACCCAGGAATACGTTCGCACCCTGGCCCGCGCCCTACAGGATCACCCGCGCTTTCGTGACTACCTCGACAACCGGACCATTGATGCCCTGGCGCAATCCGCACCACTGCATGACATCGGGAAAGTCGGCATTCCGGACCACATCCTGCGCAAGCCCGGCAAACTGACGCCGGAGGAGTGGGAGATCATGAAAACACACGCCGAACTGGGTGCCCACGCCATTGCCCAAGCCGAAGCGGATGCCGCCAACCCGGTTGACTTTCTGCGCATCGCCAAGGAAATCGCCCGCCACCACCATGAGAAATGGGATGGTAGCGGCTACCCCAGTCAATTGGCTGGTGATGCCATCCCCATTTCAGCCCGCCTGATGGCGCTAGCCGATGTCTTCGATGCCCTGATCTGCGCCCGGGTGTATAAACCGGCCTTCTCGATCGACGATGCTTATCGCATCATCATCGAGGGCAGTGGCAAGCATTTCGATCCCGACATCGTCACCGCGTTCGAACAGGAATTCGAAACCTTCCAGCAGATCGCCGCCACCTACGGCGAGTAAGGCCGCCGATCATGACGGATACACCTCGCCAATCCACACGTCACCCGCTGTTGTGGAGTGCCTTGCGCCGGGTCGTCCTGCCTTATGTGATATTGGCCAGCCTATGGATTCTGCTATCGGACGAATTACTGCACCAATTCCCGCTATCGACAGATCTTCGTCATCAGTTCAGTCTGCTCAAGGGCTGGTTCTTCGTCCTGATTACCGCGGGTTTGCTGACCCTGCTGCTGCATCGTTTGCTCAAACGCCACGAGACCGGGCGGCACGCCGAACGCCAGGCCTTGTTGCTGGCCGAACGGGCATTGCGCAAGCTCGACGATGAGAAAACCCTGCTGCGCCGCGTTCTCGACGCCGCACCCGACCTGATCTGGCTCAAGGATGTGCAAGGCATCTACCTGGCCTGCAACGAACGGGTCGAACAGCTTTACGGCACCACGGAACAACACATCATCGGCAAAAGCGATGCCGATTTTGTCAGCCCGGACATTGCGACCCATATCCGGCAATCCGACGCCCAGACGCTGGAAGCCAGCGTTCCAATCAACGAGCAAAGCTGGCAGCGCTTCGCCAGCGATGGTCACCGCGAACTCCTCTACATCACCAAGGCGCCGATTCGCGATGCGCACGGTCGACTGCTTGGCATCATCGGAATTGGTCGCAACATCACCCTGATGCATCAGTTGCAGGAACGCTTCGCCGTGGCCTTTAACGCCAGCCCGGCCGCCATTTCCTTAAGCACCCTCGACGACGGAATTTTTCTCGACGTCAATCCGCGATACTGCGCCCTGGTCGGTCAATCCCGCGAGGCACTACTCGGCCAATCTGCCCTGTCCTTTCATTTCTGGCCCAATGCGGCGGCCCGCCTCACCTGGCGCAATGAATTACAACAAAAAGGCCGGATTCAGGACTACCGGACAGAATGGCTGGCGCCGGACGGCCAAGGTCGCGCGGTCAGTCTTTCTTCCGAAATCATCGCCCTGGACGCCCAGCCTTTTGTCCTCTCTTTCATCATCGACATCAGCGAGCACCAGGCCGCTGAACGTCAGGTCCGACAGTTGCAATCGCGCCTGGCCACCGCCTTTAGCGCTGCCCCGGTAGCGGCCTGTATCACTCGGGTCCGTGATGGCCGGTTGATCGACGTAAACCAACGACTGTTGACCGAATATGCCTGGACCCGCGATGAACTCATCGGCAAGACCACGCTCGAAGCCGGTTTATGGGGGCGTCAGGAAGACCGGATACGAATGGTCGAGCAACTACAACGAGACGGACGCATCCATGATTTCGAAAGCATCGGGGTCGGCCGCGATGGCCGCAAACGGGAAATCAGCTTCTCGGCCGAACCGATCGAACTCGATGGCGAAGCGCATATGGTGGTTTATATCGCCGACATTTCTGATCGCCGCGCCGCTGAACGTGCCCTGCGTGAGCGGGAAGAACTCTATCGCGGCATTTTTTCCTATGCCCAGGATGGTATTTGCCTGGTCAACCCTGACACGCTGACCGTCGTCGAAATCAACGATGCCGGTTGCCAACTGATCGGTTATACGCGAGAAGAAACGACCCATCTCCGCCTGAGCGACCTGGAAGTTAACCAGGATCAGACGCTGGCACAGCAACTCATCGCCGACGTCATGGCGCGCGGCCAAAAAACTTTTGAAACCCCTTATCGCCACCGTGACGGCAGCCGGCTGTTTGCCCGCGTCGCCGCCAGCGTGGTCCACCTCGCCAACCGACCGCACATCAATTTCATCTGGCAGGACATCACCCGGCAGAAAAAAGCCAGTGCCGAATTCGCCGCGGCGCATCAGGAACTTGAAGTCCAGGTCGCCGTGCGTACCGCCGAATTACGCAAGGCACGCGACGCAGCCGAAGCGTCCAACCGGGCGAAAAGTGCTTTCCTGGCCAATATGAGCCATGAAATCCGCACCCCGATGAACGCCATCATCGGCCTCACCCACCTGAGCGAGCGCAATACCAGCGACCCGGCACAACGAGAACGTCTGGTCAAAGTTGGGCAAGCAGCCCATCACCTGCTCGGCATCATCAACCAGATTCTCGACTTGTCGAAAATCGAAGCGGGCAAACTGGAAATTGATGCCAGCGACTTTTCGCTGCGTGAACTGCTCGACAACACCCTGAGCATGATCAGCGATGCCGCCCGCGCCAAGGGGCTGACCCTACGCACCGAACTGGACCCGCAACTGCCCGATGCCTTGCATGGCGACCCCCTGCGCATCGGCCAGATCCTGCTCAATTTCCTGTCTAACGCCCTCAAGTTCACGCAGGATGGCGAAATCCTCCTCAGCGCCCAATTGCTGGAACGCAAGGAACACACGCTGCACCTGCAACTCAGCGTCAGCGACACCGGCCCCGGACTGTCGGCGGAAGAACAGGTGCGTCTGTTCGAACCCTTCGAACAAGCCGACAGCTCAACCACCCGAGCCCATGGTGGCACCGGCCTGGGACTGGCCATCGCACGCCGGTTGGCCGGTCTGATGGGCGGCGATACCGGGGTTGACAGTCAGCCGGGGGAAGGCTGCCGCTTCTGGTTCAGCGTGCAAGTCACGCCGGGCCGACAGGAAAAATCAAACCGCCTCCCCACTCAGACCGACAACCATCTGGAAAACCAGCTGCGGGCCAATGGGGGACAGTGGCGCCTGCTGCTGACCGAAGACAACCTGATCAATCAGGAGGTTGCCAGTGATTTACTGCGTCAGGTCGGGCTCAGCTGCGATCTCGCGGTCAACGGTCACGAAGCCGTCAAAATGGCCGGGGAAACGCGTTACGACCTGATCCTGATGGACATCCAGATGCCAGAAATGGATGGCTTGAGCGCCACCCGCGCCCTGCGGGCCGCCGGCCACCAGATGCCAATCATCGCCATGACGGCCAACGCTTTCGGCGAAGATCGCCAGCGTTGCCTGGCCGCCGGCATGAACGACCATCTCGGCAAACCCGTTGATCCCGCCACGCTGTATCGCAAACTGCTCGACTGGCTGCCGTCGACCAGCCGCCCGCCGGTACAGCCCGCTACGAATACCCCCCCGCCGTCTGACGAGGCCACGGGTAGCGACGAGCCCCTGCGCACCGCACTGGCCGCCGTGCCGGGGGTGGACCTGGCCACGGGCTTGCGGACCACGCGTGGCCGATTGAGCAACTACTGCCGCTTGTTGCGCCACTTTCTGGATAGCCATGGCGACGACGCCCAGCGATTGAGCCAAGCCCTGAGCGAGCACCGCCCTGACGATTTGCAGCGCCTGGTACATAACCTCAAGGGCGTCAGCGGCACACTGGGCCTGAACGATATTTTTGTCGCAGCCAAAGTCTGCAACGACCACTTGCACAACAGCAGTTCGCCCCCTGAGGCGAGCCAAGTGGCCCCCTTGCAACACGCCCTGCAGCACACCCTAGTCGCGCTGCGCGCTGTTCTTGACCACGAAAGCCCTCCCCAGTAATGAACCTGCAATTGCCCCTGACCCTGGCTGAAATCATGAACCCCGCGGTGCAGAGCATCGGCCCGGACACGCCATTGCATGACATCGCCCGGCAGATGGCCGAAGCCCACATCTCCAGTTTGCTGGTGCAGGATGACCAACAGGCCTTGGGCATCATTACCGAAAGCAACATCATCCGGGCCCTGCACACCCACCGTCCGCCACACACCCGCGCTGCCGAATTGATGTCATCGCCGCTGGTGACGGCCCCGGCCGCTCTGGACCTGATGGCCGCCCGCCAGTTGATCGAGCAAAAAAATATTCGCCATCTGGTCGTTGTGGACCCGCTGGGTAAAACAGTCGGTCTGGTCAGCGAAACCGATTTCAGGATTCATCTGGGCAACAGTGTCTTTCGTCACCTGCGCTCAATCGAATCGGTCATGCAGCGCAAAATTCCACAACTACCCCCAGAAACCTCGTTGGCGGAGGGGGTTAGTAGCATGCTTGCCTTTGGCGCTGACTATCTGATCGTCGCTCGTGATCGCTACCCGATTGGCATTTTGACCGAACGCGACATTCCGCGCCTGTTACGCGACTACGCCAGCAGCGAGGGCCTAAGCCTGGCCGAGGTCATGAGCAGCCCGGTCCACAGTCTGTCGCCGACCGCCTCGGTCACCGAGGCGCTGGAAGCCATGAATCGTTTCAAGGTCCGTCACATGACGGTCTGCAATGAGGAACAACAGCTGATCGGTGTCGTCAGTCAGCACCGTCTGTTCGAGCGCCTGAGCTTGCACGAACTCGAGGAATCCCTGCGTGAAGCGCAGCAGGAGCGCGAGCGTCGTCGGCTGGAAACCCATCTACATCTGGCACTCTCGGCAGCCGGTGCCGGGGCCTGGGAATATTTCCACGAAACCGACCACTACGTCCTGAGTGACAGCCTGCTTGATCTGATCGGCCTGAGTGCCGATGCTGCGCCGGTCACCCTGTCAGTCTGGCTGCAGCACCTCCATCCTGACGATCGCCACCTGCTCACTCAAACCCTCACTGCCGGCGACGATCCAGCCCAAGGCGACCACCGCATCGAATACCGCATCCGGCGCCACGATGGGCAGTGGCTGTGGGTTGAGGATCGCGGCCGGGTGATCGATCGCAATCGGGAACAGCAAGCACGGACAACCACCGGCATCCTGACCGACATCACCCGCCATCGCACCGATCTGGAGCGCTTGCGGCGACAAACGAAATTGCTGCGCTTGCTGCATGGAACAGCGCAAGCCATGGTCAGAAACCAGGACGAAGACCAGATCCTGGCGGAAGTCTGCGCAATCGCCACCGACATTGGTGGCTATCGCCTGGCCTGGATCGGCGAAGTCCAGAATGACGCAGAAAAATCGGTGCGCATTCTGGCCGATGCGGGCTACGACAACGGTTATCTCAGTCAGATCAAACTGTCCTGGGGCGACAATCCGCTGGGTCAAGGTCCCACTGGGCGCGCCATCCGCACCGGCCTGCCGGTCATCTGCCGCGACATCGGAAGCGACCCGGCTTTTTCCCCATGGCGCGAAACAGCCCTCGCGCACGGCTATCACGCCTCAATCTCGCTCCCTCTGCGGATTGATGGTCAGGTCGAAGGCGTGTTCAACCTCTACGCCAAGCAGTCCGATGCGTTCGACGACGAGGAAATCAGCCTGCTGGAAAACCTGGCCGGCGAACTCAGCCTGGGTCTGGCCATGCAACGCTCGCGGCGCGCCCTTGATGAAAGCGAAGCCAATCTGCGGCAGTTGTCGTTGGCCATCCGGCAAAGCCCGCACAGCATCGTCATTACCAACAAAGACGGCAGCATCGAATACGTAAACGAATCCTTTGTCGCCAACACCGGCTACAGCGCCAATGAAGTCATCGGCCAGAACCCGCGGCTGCTGCAGTCCGGGCGCACCTCGGCGGCGACCTACCAGGACTTGTGGTCAACGATCCTGCGTGGCGACATCTGGCGTGGCGAACTCATCAACAAACGCAAGGATGGCAGCGAATATGAAGAGTTCGCCATCATCTCGCCGGTTCGCCAACCTAATGGCCAGATCACCCATTATCTGGCGATCAAGGAAGACATTACCGAAAAGAAACGCACGCAAACAGAACTCGACCGTTATCGCGCCGAACTTGAGGCCCTGGTAGTCGACCGCACCGCCGAACTGGAATTGGCCAAAAATGCGGCCGAATCAGCCAACAAGGCGAAGAGCGCCTTTCTGGCCAACATGAGCCACGAAATCCGGACCCCCATGAACGCCATTCTGGGTCTCACCCACCTGCTGCAGCGCGATGTCGAGCGCGAGGAAGACCGTCAGCGCCTGGCCAAGGTCTCGGACGCCGCGCAACACCTGATGTCACTGATCAACGACGTACTCGATTTGTCGAAAATCGAGGCCGGCAAGATGGTGCTGAGCCAAAGCAATTTTTCGCCACTTGAGATCACCCAATCGGCGATTGCCCTCGTCGCCGACAAGGCGCACGAGAAATCCCTGCCCATCGAGTCCAACATCGACCCCCTGCTACCTGAGCGACTGCAAGGCGACCCCCTGCGTGTGCGCCAGATCCTGCTCAACTTTCTGTCCAATGCGGTCAAGTTCACTACCCACGGCAAAATCGAGGTTCGACTGCAGCTTGAATCCCGAGGCGACGAACGGGTACGCCTGCGTTGGCAAGTCATCGACCAAGGCATCGGCATCAGCGACGAAGCGCAGGGACGCCTGTTCCGGCCCTTTGAACAGGCCGATAGTTCAACCACCCGTCGCCATGGGGGCACCGGTCTGGGCCTGGCCATCAGCCACCGTCTGGCCGAGGCCATGGGCGGAACGATCGGGGTCCAGAGCCAAACGGGCCAAGGCAGCAGTTTCTGGTTTATTGCCGAATTTTCCCCGGCAGCCCCCTTCCCGCTATCCCTCCCCCATCCCGACGTATCAACCCTGAGCGCCGAACAGCAATTGCAGAAAAATTATCGCGGCACCCGGGTTTTGGTCGCGGAAGACAATCCGATCAATGCCGAAGTGGTCCAGCAGTTGCTGACCGATGCCGGTTTGCTGGTCGAGCTGGCACAGGATGGACAGGAGGCCCTCGACCTGGCGAAACAACACGGCTATGCCTTGATCCTGATGGACGTCCAGATGCCCCGCCTCGATGGCCTGGCCGCTACCCGGGAAATTCGCCGCTTGCCCGGTCTGGCCGAGTTGCCCATTCTGGCCATGACGGCCAATGCCTTCAGCGATGACCGCAATCAATGCCTGCAGGCCGGGATGAATGATCACGTCGCCAAACCCATCGACCCCGCCCAGTTGTTTAAAACGGTCTTGCACTGGCTGCCTGGCCGAACCGCTGCACCGCCAAGCGCAGCACCTTCCGCCCCCCCCGGCAACACGGAACAAGATGCCGACGCCCTGTTGCAGGCCCGCCTCGAGCAAATTCCTGGCCTCGATGCCCATACGGGCTTACGGGCCTTGCGTGGCCGTTTCAACAGCTATCGACGCCTGCTGATCCAATTCGCCAGCATTCATCGCAACGATCTGGCTCGCATTCCCGACTTGCTCGATCAACAACCCGACGAAGCCCGGCGTCTCGCCCATTCGATCAAGGGCGCGGCGGGCACCTTGGGTGCCAGCACCATCCAGCGACAGGCTGCTGATCTCGAAAGTGCCATTCGACAACAGCGGACACGCCCCGAGATTGAAGCATTGCTGGTGCAAACCCAGCGCAGCTACCAAAATCTACACGAGCAGTTGTTAAAGGTTTTTGGTAGCGAGACGATTTCTGGTCAACCGCAAGCACAAATTGACCCGGGTTTTGCTTTGACCCTGCTCAAGCAGATTCGCCACCAACTGGCCGAAGGCGACTTTTCAGCCCAAGGCACCATTCAGCAAAATGCCCTGCCCCTGGAAAAAATTCTCGGCCCGCGCTATCCCATCTTTGCACGCCAGGTTAACGAGTTCGACTTCGAGGCTGCGATCAATGAACTGGATCAATGCCGCCACCGTTGGCAAGCCAGCCAGCCGACCTAGCGGGTTTCGCCCAGCCAGCAGCGTACACCGCGACCGGCCCGCCAGCCGGTCGCCAAACAGGCGGTCAGCAGATACCCGCCGGTCGGCGCTTCCCAATCCAGCATCTCGCCCGCACAAAACAGGCCAGGCCGCGCAACGACCATGCCCTGATCGTTCAACGCGGCCAGGTCAAGACCGCCAGCTGAACTGATCGCCTCGTCCAATGGTCGCGTCGCCTGCACCACCAGCGGCAAGGCCTTGATCGCGGCGGCCAGCGTGGTCGCCACGGTCAACTGCGCTGGCGAGAAAAATTCACGCAATAAACCCGCCTTGACCCCATCGATTCCGGCCCGTCGCCGTAAATGATTGACCAGCGTATCGCGGCCCTGCGGCAGCGCCAGATCAGCGCTCAGCCGCGCCAGGCTGCGGCCCGGCGCCAGATCAAGCTGTAACACCGCTTGTTCACCACGGGCCAGAGCCTCTCGCAAGGGCGCCGACAAAGCGTAGATCAAACCACCCTCGACCCCCGTTTCGGTAATGTTGAACTCGCCCTGTTGCTGCCGTTGACCGCAAGCGGCGATGACTGCCTTCACCGGGGCGCCGGCAAAGCGCTGGCGAAAATGATCCGACCAGGCAACCTCAAAACCACAGTTGGCTGGCTGCAAATCGGCGACCGGCAAGCCGGTCGACCGTAACAAAGGCACCCAACGGCCATCCGACCCCAGGCGCGACCAACTGCCACCGCCAAGTGCCAACACGGTCGACGCGGCAAAAACGGCCATTTCGCCGTCTGGCGTGGCAAAACGCAAGGCCCCCGCATCACCCCAGCCCAGCCAGCGATGCCGGACATGAATCCGCACCCCACGCTGGCGCAGACGATGCAGCCAGGCGCGCAGTAAGGGAGCGGCCTTCATCCCGGTCGGAAAAACCCGACCTGAGGTGCCAACGAAGGTTTCGATGCCCAGACCATGAATCCACTCACGCACCGCTGCCGGGCCAAAGGCCAGCAGGCATGGCGCCAACTGAGCAGCCCGTTCACCATAACGGCGAATGAAGTCGGCCAGCGGTTCAGCATGGGTGATGTTCATGCCGCCCTTGCCGGCCATCAGAAACTTGCGGCCGAGCGAGGGCATGGCTTCGAAAATATCGACTTGCAGGCCGTCGACCGTGGACAGTTGCTCGGCCGCCATCAGGCCTGCCGGACCTCCGCCAATAATTGCCACCCGCCGCATCAGTCGTCGGCGGGAACAGTCGGACTCGCTTCCAGCAAGCCCTCTGGCAAAGCCTCTTCATCGAGCGGCACCACCGTGACGGCGACATCAGGCTCCGCCCCGCCGCCGCCCAGGATGATGCCGCGTAGCGGCGAGATGTCGCTGAAATCGCGACCCAGCGCAATGGTGATGTGCTCGGTATCAGGCAGTAAATCGTTGGTCGGGTCGAAATCAACCCAGCCATGTTCGCTGCCCGGTGAATAAACTGACACCCAGGCATGCGAGGCATCGGCACCGATCAGCCGGGGTTTGCCCGGCGGTGGCCGGGTCAGCAGATAACCGCTGACATAGCAAGCGGCCAGACCGATGGCACGCAGGCAACCAATCATCAAATGGGCGAAATCCTGACAAACGCCGCGCTTGTTCTCCAGCACCTCAAGGATAGGCGTCGACACCGTGGTGGCCTCGGGGTCAAATTCGAATTCGGTAAAGATTTTCGTCATCAGCGCCTGGGCGCCAAGGAGCACCGGCCGACCCGGCGGAAAGCAGTCAGCGGCGTAATCGGCCAGTTCGTGCTTAATCCGGATATGCGGACTCTCAAAACGGAAACGCACTGCCAACAGATCCTCGGCCAGCGGCTCGTCAGCGCCATACGCCAGGCGCCTGCGCAAGGCATCCCAAGGCATCGACTGGTCGAGATCAACAGGCCGGTGCGGCAGGATATCAACCGTCATGGCCGAGCGAATGCGCAAACTTTCGTGCGGTGCATTGAAAGCCAGCCAACTCACCGGATTGCCAAAGGCATCCTGGCCATCACGGCGCCAGGTCGGCACCGGCTCGATATCGATCCGCTGCTCCTCGACCTGCTGCCAGGGCAGGAAGCGTGGCGACAAGTGCAGTTGCTGCTGCGACAAGGAAACCGGACTACCGTAGTCGTAGCGGGTCTCGTGCAGAACGTGATAGCGAACGGCTTCCATTGTCACAAGGCCATGGTCTGCCGGCTGACATCGCCGACGTGAGTGAAATAACGCATCCCCAGTTGATCGGACAACTGACCTGCTGCGGCCTCCAGGGCCAGCAAGCGTGCCGCCAGATCATCACAAGGCGAACATTGCGTGCAGTGGCTGAATTGCAGATGCTCAAGCGATTCCAGCGAAAACTGGCGCAAGGTCTCACTGGCCTCGAGCAAGGGGGCCTCCGGATCAGCCGCCAGTTCCCGTGCCATGCGGTCCAGGTAACGCCCCAGCACGCCCGCCTGGAAAAGTACGCTATGCGGATTGCTTTCGTCAAAGACCAGTAGATCGACCACCGGCAACAACTCTGGCGCACGCGAGTAGCGCGAACGATATGTGATGATCGAATCGGCCAACTCAAGCAACCACTCCAGGCAACCCGTTGCCCGCGACGAGGGCATGTGCATGAAATGAGCAATGGCCAGCGCGAAGAAAGACAAGCGCTCCAGTCGCCGGCCGATGATCAGGAAACGCCAGCCATCGTCGCGCGTCATGTTGTCCATGGCGAAGCCATTGAGCGAGGATGAAATCACCAACACCCGGTCGAGAAAAGCAATTGCCTCGGTCAGGGTCGGATGTTTTTTCTGCGCGGCCTGTTGCTCGCGCTGCAGGCGGTTAAGTGAATGCCAGTGATCGAGTGACAGTCGTTCGCGAACGTGGGTGGCCGACCACATCAGGTTGCGGATGGTACCCGCCAGGCTGCCCGGTTGTTTGGGGTCGTAAATGGCTTCAAGCAGCACATGTTCGCCCCCCTCCGCCATCGGCGCATCCTCCTCCGGTTTGGGCAGGACGCCCAGACGTTGTGCCAATTCCATGACCGAGGCCACCGCCGGTGTTTTTTCGCCGCCGGCATCAACCAGCCGCGATAGCGCCACGCGCAGCAGACGGGCGCTGTCGTCGAAACGTTCGGAATAACGGCCCAGCCAGAACAGATTTTCCACCACCCGTGACGACAGATTGGCGCCAGCCCGCACCAGGTCACGAACCGTGACCGAGGGTTTGAGCATGGTGAATTCACTGACCTGGCCCTTGGTCAGTACCCAGGTGTCTTTCGATGCGCCGCCGCGCTGCATGGAGATAATGCGTTCGTTGGCTCCTGCTGCCACCCGCGTCAGCCCCCCTGGCATCACCGAATATTCCCCCACCGCATTGACTGCGGCATACGCGCGCAGGCCCAGGGGTCGAGCAATCAGGCGCCGTTCGTGCGCCCGGCTCCAGGTCGGCGCCTGCGACAGATTGACCATTTCCTGAGCGACATAGGCATGGGGTCGGGCTTCGATACGACGCAGCATTTCAGCGCGCTCCTCGCCTTCCAGCGTATGGCCAAATACGGGCAACATATTCTGGGTTGGGTAGGCTGGCTTGATGACCAGATCGTCAAAATGTTTCTTGACATAGTCCAGGGCCGGTTTTTCGCCGCACCACCAGGTGGCCACCGAGGGCATGGCCAGCTTTTCACCAAGCAGACGCTCGCAAATGCCGGGCAGAAAACCCATCAAGGCACCGGAAGTCAGCAATCCGCTGCCCAGCGCATTTGCAATGACAACCCGGCCGGCACGCGCCACATTGAGCAATCCAGGAATACCCAGCGCCGAATCGCCACGCAATTCAAGCGGATCGCAATAGGCATCATCCTGACGACGAAGAATGACGTGCACCCGCTTCAGGCCACGCAGCGTTTTGAGGTAAATACTGTCGCCGCGGACAGTTAAATCCTGCCCCTCAACCAGTGGATAACCCAAATAACGGGCCAGATAGGCGTGTTCAAAATAGGTTTCGTTGTACGGTCCGGGGGTCAGCAACACGATGTGCGGCTGCTCATCACCTTCAAGCGGAGCCAGCGCCGCCAGGCCATCTTGTTGGTCGCGGAAGTAATCGGCCAGATGCTGAACATGCAGGTCACGGAACATTTCCGGAAAAACACGCGACACGATCAGCCGGTTTTCCAGCGCATAACCGGCGCCGGACGGTGCCTGCGTCCGGTCAGCAATCGCCCACCACTGCCCATTCGGCGAACGAGCTAGGTCTACCGCGTAGTGATGCAGCCAGATACCGCCGGGCGGCTTGATCCCCTGGCAAGGCCACAAATAACCATGCTGGCCATACACCAGGGCTGGCGGCAGCAGGCCTTCGGCCAGCAGGCGCTGTTCGCCATAAAGGTCGGCAATGATGGCATTCATCAATTGCGCCCGCTGAGCAACCGCAGCCGATACCTCGGCCCATTCATCCTCGGGAATGATCAATGGCAGAGGATCGAGCGCCCACGGTCGGTCGGCGCCATTGGGATCGGCATAGACGTTATAGGTAACGCCATTTTCCAGAATGCGTCGATCAACAAAATCTAGTCGGTGGTGCATTTCTTCTGGGGCCACCGAGTCAAGATGGACGAAGAAACGCCGCCAGTGCGTGCGAACGCTGCCCTCGGACGACAACATTTCATCGTAACGGCGGGCGCTATGGGGATAGATCGCGAGTAGTGTTCGGGCCATATGGGCGGAAAAGAAACAGGCCGTTTATCGGCCTGTTTTTAGGGTCGACCGCAAAAAACATGCGGTTTTACAATTAATTACCTGCGGCGCAAGTCTAACGTAAACGGATGCTCGGCGCTGACCTCAAGCGGCTTGACCTGCATTTGCCCAGGGGTATGACCGAAGCGGAAGAAACGTGCCAGACGTCGACTTTCGGCCTCGAAGGCATTGACCGGGAAAACATCGTAACTACGCCCACCCGGATGCGCCACGTGGTATTGACAACCACCCAATGAGCGCTGCATCCAGGTATCGACGATATCGAAGACCAGCGGTGCATGCACGGCGATGGTCGGATGCAAACAGGATTCTGGTTGCCAGGCGCGGTAGCGCACGCCAGCAACGAACTCGCCGTTCTTGCCGGTGTTGGTCAGCGGCACGGGTTCGCCGTTACAGGTCAGCACATAGCGATCCGGTGCCATGCCGGTCACTTTGACCTGAACGCGCTCAACTGAGGAATCGACGTAACGCACGGTTGCCCCGGCGCCCCCCTCCTCGCCCATGACATGCCAGGGCTCCAGCGCATGCCGCAATTCGAATTCGATTCCTTTGACGGCGAAATCGCCGTATTTCGGGAAGCGGAATTCGAAATGTGGGGCAAACCATTCTTTCTTGAAGCCAAAACCGGCCTGCTGCATTTCTTCCATCACATCGGCAAAATCCTGCTCGACAAAATGCGGCAGCATGAAGCGGTCGTGCAACTCGGTGCCCCAGCGCGCCAGCTTGGGCGGGGTATAGGGCGTCTTCCAGAAACGGGCCAGCAGGCCACGTAGCAAGAGTTGCTGGGCCAGCGACATGCGGGCATGCGGCGGCATTTCAAAAGCGCGCAATTCAAGCAGGCCCAAGCGACCAGTCGGGCCATCCGGTGAATAGAGCTTGTCGATGCAGAACTCGGCGCGGTGCGTATTACCCGTCACGTCGATCAGCAAATTGCGCAGGATACGGTCGACCAGCCAGGGCGGCACAAAACCACCGGGATTTGGAATCTGCTTGAAGGCGATTTCCATCTCGTACAGGCTGTCGTTGCGCGCCTCATCAACACGCGGCGCCTGGCTGGTCGGCCCGATGAACAAGCCAGAAAACAGGTAGGACAGGCTGGGGTGATTGTGCCAGTAGGCGATCAGGCTCTTCAGCAGGTCTGGCCGGCGCAGGAAGGGCGAATCATTCGGCGTTGCGCCGCCGAGTACGAAGTGATTACCGCCCCCCGTCCCGGTATGACGACCGTCGAGCATGAATTTTTCGGTGGTCAGGCGCGAGTAGTAGGCCGATTCGTAGAGATGGGTGGTCTGGTCGACCAGTTGATCCCAACTCTTGGCCGGATGAATATTGACTTCGATCACGCCCGGATCCGGCGTCACGCGGAAATGCGTCATCCGCGGGTCGGACGGCGGCTCGTAGCCCTCCATGATGATGGGCAAGGACATTTCCTCGGCCGTCGCCTCGACTGCGGCCACCACTTCCAGATAATCATCCAGCGTCTGCGTCGGCGGCATGAAGATGTAAAGCTTGCCGTCACGCGGCTCGGCACACATCGCCAGGCGAGTAATCCAGGCGGCGGATTCCTTGAATCCCGGCACGGTATCCGACGGCTTGGCCCAGGCCCGCGCCTTGCCATCCGGCCCGATCGCCTGCCAGCCCTCGGCCTGGCCACGCATCTGCTGGCGGATCGGCGTGGCGCTGTCGCGCTGACCATCCACCCGGGCCCGCAAAGCTTGATAACTGGCCAACGGATCGGTCGCCGTTTCAGCATCCGGCACGTTGACATAGGGGTAGTCGCTCGTCGCCGTCCACGGCTGGGAGTCGATCGGCAGGCGATAGCCCATGGCCGAATCGCCCGGGAACAGGTAGCAACGTTCAGCACGCAGGAACCATGGCCCGGTCTGCCACTGATTCCAGACATTCTTCATGATCGGCAGGACATGGCCGACGGTATGCGTCATCCCCTGGGTAAACACCTTCATCAGGCGCTCGCGCTCCAGGGCGTCGTCAACCCGAGAATCAAAAGGATCGACATTGCCCGGTAGCCGGCGCTCACGCCACATGTAGTAATAGACATCCTCGAACGCCGGGAAGACGTGCTCGGCAGTCACGCCCAGGCGCTCGGCAACCCGCTTGAGGAACTGTCCAGCCTGCTCGGCGCTGACGTGGTAGTCCTTGCGCTCATCGGCATAGAGTGCCGGCGAATTCCAGATCGGCTCACCATCCTTGCGCCAGAAGCAGTTAAGCGACCAGCGCGGCAATTGCTCACCGGGATACCACTTGCCCTGACCGAAATGCATCAGGCCATTGGCGGCGTATTTTTCGCGCAAACGATGGAACAGGTCAGCCGCGAAATACCGCTTGGTCGGCCCCATCGCAGCGGTATTCCATTCTGCGCCATCCGGGTCGTCGACCGCGACAAAGGTCGGCTCGCCCCCCTGCGTCAGACGCACATCCATGCGCTGCAATTCTTCGTCGATCTGATGACCGAGGCCTTCGATCTCAACCCATTGCGCATCGCTATAGGGTTTGGTGACTCGTGGTGCTTCCCACACCCGGGTGACCTGCATGTGGTGACTGAACTCGGTTTCGCACTCGTCCAGCACCCCGGTCAAGGGGGCTGCTGAGGCCGGTTCCGGCGTACAGGCCAGCGGGATATGGCCTTCACCGGCAAACAAGCCAGAGGTCGGATCGAGCCCGACCCAGCCAGCGCCGGGCAAATAAACCTCGCACCAGGCATGCAAGTCAGTGAAATCAGCCTCTGGCCCGGAGGGACCGTCGAGCGATTTGACGTCTGCGGTCAACTGGACCAGATAGCCGGAAACGAAACGCGCCGCCAGACCGAGATGACGCAGGATCTGTACCAGCAACCAGGCCGTATCGCGACAGGAACCGGAACGCTTGGTCAGCGTTTCCTCCGGCGTCTGCACGCCGGGCTCCATGCGAATGGTGTAGCTGATGTCGCGCTGCACCTGGGCATTGAGCGCGACCAGGAAATCGACACTGCGCTTTTTCTCTAACGGAATAGCCGCCACGTAGCGATCAAACAAGTCGCCGCCCGCCACCTTGTACAGGTAAGGCATCAGCTCATGGCGCTGCCAGGCTTCGTAGGTGAAGGGAAATTCCTCGGCGTACGGCTCAAGGAAGAAATCAAAGGGATTGATGACCGACATTTCAGCGACCAGATCGACTTCGATCGACAGTTCGCGGGTCTTTTCCGGGAAGACCAGGCGGGCCAGGTAATTGCCCTGCGGATCTTGTTGCCAGTTGATGAAATGCGTTTCCGGACCGATCTTCAGCGAATAGGAAAGAATGCGGCTGCGCGAGTGCGGGCAGGGACGCAGGCGGATAACCTGCGGACCCAGATTGATCAGGCGGTCGTAGCTATATTTGGTTACGTGATTCAGTGCGACATGAATGGACACAAGTTTGCTCCGGGCAAGATGACTGCGTGATTAAAAGCAAAAGGCGAACCAGCCTGTAAGCCACTGATTATTCGAGTGGTCAATTCTGCCACGCACTCGGTGAAGGCTCCATGACAGCAGGAATGCACCACAACAGTGCATCCCCGCTCACTCGGCCAGCCGCAAGCTGCCATCGCTGGCCAAGGGCATGAAGGGATTGAAACAGACCTCCCACAGGAAGCCGTCAGGGTCGGCAAAATAGCCACGATAACCGCCCCAGGGCGCCCGACTGGCCGGCTGCGGACACGTCGCCCCCACCGCCTGCGCAGCCGCCAGCAGGCTATCGACGGCAGCCTCGGAAGTCACGTTATGCGCCAGAGAAAAACCGGCAAAGCCCTGGCCGGCCGAAGCCACCCCGGCGTCTTCGGCCAGCGCCTGACGTGGAAAAAGCGCCAGCACGACACCGCCCGCCTGGAAGAAAGCCACCTCGGCTTGACTGGCCGCCGCCTCCTGCCAGCCCAGCGCGCCATAAAAAGCCCGACTGCGCGCCAAGTCAGAGACCCCCAAGGTAATGAAACTGATTGTCTGCTGCATGTCGTTCAAATGAAATGGACAATCGCTGCATTATGCCCGCAGCCCCTGGCAGACGTCAGCAAATGTAAGCATCTCCCGCCCGTTTACCGGGCACCGTATAATCACCCTCCGCTTTCCTTCCGAACCGACCTGGCCATGTCCATCTCGCTGAAAAATGCCCTGCTTTTGTTGTCGACCGTCGCTGTTCTGACGGCCTGTGGTGAACCCGAGGACACCCGCCCCGGCCAACCGGTCAAAACGCGGCAAACGGCATTCAAGGAGATCCTGCGCGTCTTCGAGCCGATGGGCACCATGTTGCGCCAGGATCGCTACGAAGCTGACAAATTCGAAGCCTTGGCCGAACGCCTGTCCACCCTGCGCGATGCGCCCTGGCCACTTTTTGCGGCCGACACGCATTACCCACCGTCCAAGGGCACGCCGGCCATCTGGCAACAGCCCGCTGTGTTTGCCGAGCGCCGCGACGCCTTCCTGCGCGCCACCGACTTGTTGCTGGCCACCGCCCACGGCAAGGATGAAAGCCAAGTGCGCGCCGCCTACAAAACGGTGCACGAGACCTGCCAGGACTGCCACAAGACTTTCAAGAGCCGCTGAGCGGGCCCGTCACACATGTTGCGAATTTCCGAACTCAAACTCCCCCTCGACCACCCTGCGGACGCCCTGCGCCCAGCCATCGTCAATCGCCTTGGCATTAGCGACGCGCAATTGCTCAAGGTCAGCGTCTTTAAGCGCAGCCATGACGCACGCAAGAAAAATGCGATCACACTGATCTACGCACTGGATGTCGAGGTACAGGACGAGGCCACCGTCCTCGCCCGTCTGGCCGACGACCGCCAGATCGGTCCGGCGCCGGATACCCGTTACCGCTACATCGCCCAGGCCCCGGCCGAACTGACGACGCGTCCAGTCGTCATCGGTACCGGCCCCTGTGGCTTGCTGGCCGGGCTGCTACTGGCGCAGATGGGCTTCAAGCCGATCATCCTTGAGCGCGGCAAAGCGGTGCGCGAACGCACGAAAGACACCTGGGAGCTGTGGCGCAAACAGACCTTGAACCCGGAGTCGAACGTCCAGTTTGGCGAGGGCGGCGCCGGTACTTTCTCCGACGGCAAGCTGTACAGCCAGATCAAGGACCCTCATTTTCTCGGCCGCAAGGTGATGGAAGAGTTCGTCAAGGCTGGCGCTCCCGAAGAGATTATGTACGTCAGCAAGCCGCATATCGGTACTTTCCGCCTGGTCAAAATGGTCGAAGCCATGCGGGCGACGATCACCGGCCTGGGCGGCGAAATCCACTTCGGCAGCAAGGTCGACCGCATCCTGATCGACAATCATCAGGTCAAGGGCGTTGAACTGGCCGGCGGCGAGCAAATTGCTGCCGAACACGTCGTGCTGGCCATTGGCCACAGCGCCCGCGACACCTTTCAGATGCTTTACGACGCCGGCGTCTATGTCGAAGCCAAGCCCTTCGCCATCGGCTTTCGCATCGAACATCCGCAAACACTGATCGACCACGCCCGCTTCGGCCCCAATGCCGGCAACGAACTGCTCGGTGCCGCCGATTACAAGCTGGTGCATCACTGCGCCAACGGCCGCGCCGCCTACAGCTTCTGCATGTGCCCGGGCGGCCAGGTGGTCGCCGCGACGTCCGAACCGGGTCGCGTCGTCACCAACGGCATGAGCCAGTATTCACGCGCCGAGCGCAACGCCAATTCGGCGCTGGTGGTCAATGTCGACCCCAGCGACTTCCCCGGCGATGCCCGGCAAAACCCTTTGCTCGGCATCGATTTTCAGCGCCACTGGGAAAGCCAGGCCTTCATTGCCGGCGGCAGCAGCTACAACGCACCAGCCCAGCGCGTCGGTGATTTTCTCGCCGGTCGGCCGTCGACCGCGCTCGGCCAGGTCGATCCGTCCTACCAGCCCGGCGTGCACATGACCGACCTGAGCAGTTGCGCCCCCGATTACGTCATTGATGCGCTACGTGAAGCGATCCCGGCCTTCGACAAGCAAATTCGCGGTTTTGCCATGGCCGACGCGGTGCTCACCGGCGTCGAGACGCGGACCTCATCGCCGATCCGCATCAAGCGCGGCGACGACTTCCAGAGCATCAACACCCGCGGCCTTTACCCGGCCGGAGAAGGTGCCGGTTACGCCGGCGGCATCCTGTCCGCCGGTGTCGACGGCATCAAGGTGGCTGAAGCCGTGGCCAAGGCCATACTCAAGGACCAAAACTGAACGAGGGTGCGAGGGCCCGGTCAGGCAAACTGCCCAGCCACCCAGCCCGACGACCAGGCCCACTGGAAGTTGTACCCCCCCAGCCAGCCGGTGACATCGACCACTTCACCGATGAAGTAAAGACCGGGTACATCCCGTGCAGCCATGGTTTTTGACGACAAAGCTGCGGTCGACACACCGCCCAGCGTCACTTCGGCTTTGGCAAACCCCAGCGTCCCGGCCGGCATCAGCGACCAGGCATTGAGTTGGCGAGCGATCTGTTCAAGATCACGGCGACCCAGTTCGCCGATCGGCCGACTGAGTGCCTTATCGCCGCCATACAAAGCGCACCATTCGTGGGCAAAACGCCGGGGCAGATACTCGGCCAGCACATTTGGTAAATGGCTGCGGCCCTGGCGATGGGCATCCAGCCACGCCGCGGCGTCGATACCGGGCAACAGGTCGATTTCCAGTGGTCGCTTTTTACCACTGCCGTATTCCTGCATCTGCCAGTAACTGGAAATCTGCAGGATGGCCGGGCCAGACAGCCCGCGATGGGTCATCAGCACATTCTCGCGAAATGCCGCATCGGCAAAGCGGGCACTGGCATCAAGCGTGGTTCCGGCCATTGGCTTCAAGGGTTCGAGCAGTTCCGGGGCCAGTGCCAATGGCACCAGGGCCGGCCGTGGCGGCACCACCGGAAGACCAAACTGCTCGGCCAAACGATAGCCAAAGGGGGTCGCGCCTATTTTCGGAATGGCCAGCCCCCCCGTTGCCACCACCAGCGATTCGGCAGAAAAACGCCCTTGCGTGCTGTCGACCGCGAACGCACCGCGGGCGCTGCCCGCTGACCGAGCCTCAATGCCCTGCACCGCACACGGCATGGCCCATTGCACACCGGCCTCGTCGCAGGCATCACGCAGCATGGCGATGATGTCTTCGGCCGAGTCATCGCAAAACAATTGACCCTGTTCGCGTTCATGATAAGAAATACGCCGCTTTTCCAGTAGGGCGATGAAATCGTTCGGGGTAAAACGCGCCAGCGCCGAGCGGCAGAAGTGCGGGTTTTGTGACAGGTAATGATCGGCGCTGACTGTCCGGTTGGTGAAATTGCAGCGACCACCGCCGGAAATGCGGATGCGTTCAGCCAGTTTTTCGGCGTGATCAATCAGCAGCACCCGCCGCCCCCGCCGGCCGGCTTGCGCCGCGCACATCATGCCGGCCGCCCCGGCCCCGATGATAACGACATCGAAATACATGGCACCCCGTTCCCCCGGCCCGGCCGGGACATGCAAAGCGGCGAATTCTAGCACCGCCCCGCCAGCCCACCGGTTGACGCTCGTCTGGCTGGAGTTCAATCTGCAAGTTGACAAAACGGGATAGCAGCAGATGGATGGCATCAACCCCGGCGCCCTGATCGGCGGCGCCTTCGAGTTGGATTACCACCAAAGCGCATTTGCAAGACAGCGGAGCGCGTGACTAACTCAGAATCGAAGCAATGGATCGCCTGCTGATCGGTCTGAGTGCCCTGCGTCGTGTGCTTGAACCGGCGCAAAAAGCAGCGGTCACACTGTGCCGCATGCCGCTGCCCTCTGAATCAGCGACGGCGGCCAAAGCCACCGCCTGATCCAGGCACAGTCAGGCAGCCTCTGCCATCGGCACCAGAAAATCCTTGCTGATGCCATCACCCAAGGCATAGATCCGATCCATGAAATCGGTCAGCCACTGGTGCAAACCATGCGCCAGGATATCTTCAACTCGGGCATAGTGCAGTTGGGCATGCAACAAACCAACCTGACGCAGCGTTTCACCGGAATGACTGTTGGCAATCAGCTCAAGATTTTTCAGGACGCCATTCATGCAGAAATGCAGCGAACGCGGCATGTCATTACGCAGGATCAACAGTTCAGCCACCCGCTCCGGGGTAATCACATCGCGATAAGCCTTGCGATAAACCTCGAATGCGGACACCGAGCGCAGCAGGGCGCCCCACTGATAGAAATCGGTCGCCCCTTCGTCGCCATGGGGGCGCAGAACGTGATATTTGACATCGAGAATCCGCGCCGTGTTATCGGCCCGCTCGAGCAGGGTCCCCAAACGGATGAAGTGGAAGGATTCGTCTTGTAGCAAGGTGCCGAGCGTCGTCCCGCGGGCCAGCGAGGAACGCATCTTGACCCATTCGAAAAACTCGCCGATCCCGGCATTGATAATGTGCTCGAAGCTCTTGCCCCGCGCCTCCAGCCAGGTGGCATTCATTGTTTCCCACATTTCTGTGGTAATCGTGCCACGCACGGCATGTGCGTTTTCCCGCGCCAAACGCAGGCAGCTGGTGATCGAGGCGTAATTATCCGGATCACTCACCATGAAATGCAGCACATTGTCGCTGTTGACCGCAGAATACTTGGCGGCATACGCCGCTTCGAGGCTGTTCAGACCGATGATGGCATTCCAGTTCTGATTCGCCGCCTCCTCGGATTGCGGCACCAGCGACATCTGCCAGGTGACATCGAGCAGGCGGGCCAGGTTTTCAGCCCGTTCAATGTAGCGAGACATCCAGAACAGGTGATCAGCAGTACGCGATAGCATGTTTGTTCTCCGTAATCAGTCTTCGAGGACCCAGGTGTCCTTGGTCCCACCGCCCTGCGACGAGTTGACCACCAGCGACCCCTTGGTCAACGCGACGCGGGTCAGGCCGCCTGGCACCATATTGACGCACTTGCCCGAGGACAAGACAAAGGGGCGTAGATCGAGATGTCGTGGCGCAATGCCTTCTTCGACGAACGTCGGGCAATTGGACAAAGCCAGGGTCGGTTGGGCGATATAGCCGTCCGGCTTGGCGATCAGCAACTGACGGAAATGCTCGATCTGTTCCTTGGTCGACGCCGGGCCGACCAACATGCCGTAACCACCAGCGCCGTGCACTTCCTTGACCACCAGTTCTGCCAAGTGTGCAAGCACATAGGCCAAATCATCCTTTTTGCGACACATATAAGTCGGCACGTTGTTAAGGATCGGCTCCTCATCCAGATAGAAACGGATCATATCCGGCACATAAGGATAGATCGACTTGTCATCAGCCACCCCCGTTCCGATAGCATTCGACAAGGTGACGTTACCGGCCTGGTAGGCGCGCAGGATGCCCGGCACGCCTAATGCGGAATCCGCCCGGAAAGCCAGCGGATCCATAAAATCGTCGTCAATGCGTCGATAAATGACATCAACGCGCTGCGGCCCTTGGGTCGTCCGCATATAAACCACTTCATCCTTAACGAACAGGTCACGACCTTCGACCAGTTCGACCCCCATTTGCTGGGCCAGGAAGCTGTGTTCGAAGTAAGCACTGTTGTAAGCCCCCGGGGTCAGCACCACCACCGTCGGATTGCTGACGCCATTCGGCGCCACGGCACGCAACTTCTCCAGCAGCATGTCGGGATAGTGCTGGACTGGTGCCACTTTGTGCCTGGCGAACAACTCGGGGAAAAGCCGCATCATCATCTTGCGATCCTCAAGCATGTAGGACACGCCAGACGGCACCCGCAAATTGTCTTCGAGGACGTAAAACTCGCCCTCGCCGGCTCGTACCAGATCGACCCCGGCGATGTGGGCGTAAACCTGCCCCGGCACATCGACCCCCTGCATCACCTTGCGGTACTGGGTGTTATTCAGGACCTGTTCAGCGGGAATTTTCCCGGCCTTTAGAATTTCCTGGTCGTGGTAAATATCCCACAGGAACATGTTGAGCGCCTTGACTCGCTGCCGCATGCCTCGCTCCATCGACTTCCATTCTTTGGAAGGAATGATGCGCGGAATGATATCGAAGGGAATCAGTCGCTCTTTTCCTGCTTCTTCACCGTAGACCGCAAAGGTAATACCTACGCGGTGAAACGCCAGATCGGCCTCAGCACGCTTACGTTCAATGCGCTCAGCCGGCGTTGCCTTGAGCCAGGCATCGTAACGCGCGTAATGCGCCCGGACTTGACCGTCCGTCTCGTACATCTCGTTATAGAAATTCATAGTGAACTCGCAAGGGATTCTCTCAAAACCAATTCAGCAGTTTCCATGCCACACATGAAAACTTTATAGAATCAGTGGATTAAGAAAAACCAATAAACCAACACGCCCCAACATGGTGCACACCGATTTCATGGTGGTGCAATAAAAAACCCGCCGGGATTAGCCGACGGGTTTTTCAATCACGTGATCAGATGAATCAGACGCGTTCGAAAATCACGGCAATACCCTGACCGCCACCGATACACATCGTGGCCAGACAGTAGCGACCGCCGATGCGGTTCATTTCGTAGATTGCCTTGGTGGCGATGAAGGCACCGGAACAGCCAACCGGGTGACCCAGGGCGATGGCACCGCCGTTCGGGTTGGTCTTGGCCGGATCCAGGCCCAGCACCTTGTTCACCGACAGGGCCTGTGCGGCAAAGGCTTCGTTGGATTCGATAACGTCCATCTGGTCCAGGGTCAGGCCGGCCTTCTTCAGCGCCAGCTTGGTCGCCGGAATCGGACCTTCGCCCATGATGTCGTTCGGCACACCGGCAACGGCGTAGGAAACGATGCGGGCGATCGGCTTCTGGCCAGCCGCTGCAGCCTTGGCCGCATCAGCCAGCACGAAGAAGGCAGCGCCATCGTTGATACCGGAAGCGTTACCGGCGGTGACCGTACCGTCTTTCTTGAAGGCCGGCTTCATCTTGGCCAGGGATTCCATCGTGGTGCCGCGCTTCAGGTGCTCGTCGGTGTCGAACACGACTTCGCCCTTGCGGGTCTGCTTGACGATCGGGAAGATCTGGGACTTGAAGTGACCGGCATCAATGGCGGCCGCCGCACGACGCTGCGATTCAACAGCGAAGGCATCCTGGTCTTCGCGGCTGAAACCATGCTTGGCAGCGAGGTTCTCAGCGGTGATGCCCATGTGGCCAACACCAAACGGGTCGGTCAGCACGGCCACCATGGCGTCGATCGCCTTGGCATCGCCCATGCGGGCACCCGAGCGCAGGGCTGGCATCAGGTAAGCCACCTTGGACATCACTTCGACACCACCACCGATACCGTACTCGGCATCACCCAACATGATGTTCTGGGCGGTGGTAACGATCGCCTGGAGGCCAGAAGCGCACAGGCGTGAAACCTGCATGGCGACGGAGTCCATCGACAGGCCAGCCTGGATAGAAGCAACGCGGGAAACGTAGGCATAACGGCTGTCGACCGGCATCGTCGTGCCGACAGTCACGTAGTTGATCTGTTGCGGATCGACGGAGGAACGGGCAATCGCCTCCTTCATGACAGCAGCACCCAGATCACACGGATCCATATCGGCCAGGGCGCCACCAAAAGCGCCAATCGGGGAACGAACCGCGCTCAGAACGACAACATCTTTACTCATGAAAACCTCCTGAAAAAAATGATTCAACCCACCAGACTGGCGAGTCCCAGCAAAAAGAGCAATAGCATCCACAAAACGGTGGCTCGCCAGACGAGCCCGACCGCAGCCTGCATAAAATCAACATCCGCAGGATCACCTAGACCCAGTTCAGCTTGCTCCTCCAGCGTCCCACCCTGAACCAGCTGTTTGCCTAGTTGTACCCCAAGGGCACCAGCACCCGCTGCCAGAACAATGCCCAAATCCTGATCTGGCCATTGCGCCGGCTGCGTGCGCCAACAGTACGCAGCATCCTCAAAATCACCGACGACGGCAAAGGCAGCCGCCGTTGCCCGAAGCGGCAACCAGTCAATGATAGCGAAAGTCTGTTGCGCAAAGATTGAGAACTCACGATGCTCTGCCGCCTCTGGGCGCGTCCAGCGATCACGGACGATGAGTGACAAACGGTACAGCAAGGCACCACACGGCCCTGGCAACAAGACGAAACATAGCAATACGGCAAAGACATGTCGATGCGAAGCAGCCAGCGCACCTTCAATGGCGCGTGCCGAAATCTCTTCGGCGCTCATGCCATGGCTAGCATGCCCCAGCCAGCCCGCTAGTCGCTCACGAGCCAGATCAAGATCACCCATCCGCAGGGCCAGCTGAATTTCAGTGTAATGATGACTGAACTGCCGAAAACCCATGGTCAGATACAGGACACCGACACTTAAGAGCCAGGCGAGCAAGGGATGCAAAGCCTGCAGTCCGTAGTAAAGCACGGCAAGCCCGGCGACCGGCAAAAGTACAGCCAGACACCACGCCGCGACCCCGTGCGCCCGGGTTCCCGCATTAAAGCGGGATTCGACGAAATCGGCCCAGACGGTGAGGGGCTCACCGACCACGCGCCGGTAGTCCAGCGGCTTGAACTGCTCGATGATAAAAACGGCGATCAGCGAAAAAAGACTCATGGGAACATCGTGGGCGCAGGCTGCGTTATTGTCTTGTGCTAAAGCGCCAAGATACCACAAGGCTCCGCTGACTGCAGGGCCAGGCGGTCGGACAGTGCCCGGATCATGCCTGCCGTCGCCCCCCAGATGAAGTAATCACCGTAGGGCATGGCGAGATATTGGCGCAAGGCGCCGCGGTAATGCAGCTCGTGTTGCTGATGGTTTTTTGGGTTAAGCAAAAAAGCGAGCGGCACTTCGAAAACCTCGGCCACCTCAAAAGGATCGGGCTTCAATTCGAAGGGTGGCCTGATCGCTGCCACCACCGGCGTGACGCGAAAACCCGTCCCGGTTCGGTATTCCGGCAGATAGCCAAGCACCTCGACATGCTGACGTGCCAGACCGATTTCTTCCTCGGTTTCCCGCAGGGCCGTCGCCAGCGGCGACTGATCCTCCGGCTCGACCCGTCCGCCAGGAAAACTGATTTGCCCAGCATGGTCGCGAAGATGCGCCGTTCGCTGGGTGAGCAATACGGTCTGCCCACCCGGGTGCTGGACGATGGGGAAAAGCACGGCGGCCGGCGTCAGGACAAGGCCCTCGCCACCCGCTTCCTGAATAAATTCACTTGCTGGCGGCGCCGACAACAGCACGGCCCGGAGGTCTGCCAACGCCAAGCTCATGCTGCCGGTGAATCTTCCTCGATTTCAGCGTGGACCGCAGACAAGGCATCCTGCAGCGTTTCCTCAGCCAGGCCATTGATGGTGGTCGCCACCATGTCTGCCGCCTCGACGGCGCCTACGGGCAAACGCTTGCTATCGAGCGAGGCAATCAGTGCGGCCGATGCGCCCACCACCCGCAACAGGGATTGACGTTCCCCCATCAGCATTTCCAACTCATCGCGCAGCAAGGCAATTTCCTGATCTCGGTGTGGCACGTCGTCTCTCCTAAAAGCGTTTTTTCATTGTCATGGTTTGACCATCCTGCCGAATCTCCATTCGGCTCAGAAAACTCATGCCCAGCAAAGCAATGGGCATATCCGTCTGATGAATAACCGCATCCACCTGATGCAGGGTAACACCACCAATCCGGACTGTGTCGAGTTGTACCTTACTGGTCACCACTTGCCCGTTCGCCGTCTGGGTCCAGCCTTTCTGACCTTGCTCGAAATTCAAACCCAGGCGCCGCGCATCATTTGCCCCGAGGAAAATCATCGTCGCGCCCGTATCAACCAAAAAGCGCTGGGTGCGACCATTGACTGTCCCGTTGGTATAAAAATGCCCCTGCTGATCAGCCGTCAACAAAATCTGCTCGGCGCTCGCCTCACTCCGCCCCACGGCGTGCTGTCCGACCCGCAAAGGACGCTTTTTGCCGTCGATCTCGACAAGGACCTGATCTCCCTGAACAGCCACGACACGGACACCCTCTAACACGGCACCCACCGGCACTGCACGAGGTGGCTGACCATTCAGCATCAGCAAGGCTTTATTCCCCATGATGCCCGCCAAGCCGACCTCTTGTGCCAGCAGCAGCGGGGCAGCCAGACAGAGGGCGGTTGCCAACGTACAATGCGTCATCCCACATCTCATTTTCTCTGCCTCGCCATGAAACCGGTCGCCATTTTTCGTCACTCACCCACCGAAGGTCCGGGTTATTTTGCCATATTCCTCGAACGCCACCGGATTCCCTGGACACTGATCGCAGTCGACGAAGGGGCCACAGTCCCGCGGACGGTCGACGATTATTCCGGCCTGTGTTTCATGGGGGGACCGATGAGCGTCAATGATCCCTTACCCTGGATTGAGCCCATTTGTTTCTTGATTCGCCAGGCAGTTGACCGTGACATCCCGCTCATCGGTCATTGCCTAGGGGGGCAACTGATCAGCAAGGCGCTGGGGGGCCGGGTGACGAAAAACCCGGTCAAGGAAATTGGCTGGGGAACGGCGCAGGGCGAACACGACACCATCGCCCGCCACTGGTTGGGCGCCCAGGCCGGAAAAACGGCAACCGTCTTCCAGTGGCATGGCGAAACCTTCAGCATCCCAACCGGCGCCACCCGCCTGCTGGCCAATGCTTACTGTGCAAACCAGATGTATGCGCTCGGCCCACACCTCGGCATGCAATGCCATGTCGAGATGACACCCGAAATGATCGCCACCTGGTGCGACCAATGGGCCGACGAAGCCCTGTCCGTCGCCGACCAGGACAGTGCGCAGCAGCCGGCAGAGATGCTGGCGCAGATCAACGAACGCTTACCGACGATGCGGCAGTTGTCCGAGCAGTTGTATTCGGTCTGGATCGGCGGGCTGACGCGCTAATGGAAAAAGGCAGCCGAAGCTGCCTTTTTGCTACCCCTCTGCGGTCGACCGCGTTTAGTCGCGGAAATTGCCGTACTTGATCGGGAAATCAGTAATCGATTTCTTGATCAGCGCAATACACTCCTGCAGATCGTCGCGTTTGGCGCCCTGGACGCGTACTTCGTCGCCCTGGATGGAGGCCTGGACCTTGAGCTTGGCGTCCTTGATCATCTTGACGATCTTCTTCGCCATCTCGGTCTCAATGCCGTTCTTGATTTTCAATTCCTGCTTGACCTTGTTGCCGGAAACTTTCTGCACCGGCTGATGATCAAGGCGCTTGGTACTCTCCACTTCCTTTTTTTCCATCGCCGGAAAGAGGATGTCCTTGATCTGGTCAAGCTGGAAATCGGAATCGCCGTGCAAGGTGATGACCTTGTCTTTTTCGTTCAACTCGAGCTTGGCCGAAGTGCCCTTGAAGTCATAGCGATTATCGATCTGGCGAATGGTGATATCGACGGCGTTCTTCAACGCCACCATGTCCGCTTCAGAGGTGAAGTCAAAACTGGGCATGGAACTCTCCTTTTCTGACAACGCCCGGCCGGCGCCGGGCGGATACTGCGGTCAACCGCGGGCAATCAAGCAAAATGGCAGACGTAGTGATAAGCCTCGCCGTCAGCAACGGCAATCTCGAAGGACGAATTACCCGGCACATTGAAGGACTGGCCTTCGCCGTAGGCGGTCCACTCGGAGTCGCCCTTGAGCTTGACACGGCAGGTGCCGCCGACGCCTTCCATGATTTCCGGCACGCCGGTATTGAAGGTGAGACTGGACGGCAGGATGACGCCGACCGTCTTCTTCGTACCATCGGCCAGCACCACGGTGTGGCTGACGCACTTGCCATCGAAATAAACATTGGCCTTCTTGACCACAGACACGTTGTCGTATTGCGACATCAGATTCCCCACATTTTTTGAATAACGGATTTGGCGACAAAGCCGACCATGCCGAAGGCCAGCACAAAAAACAGGACGAAAGTCCCGGTCTTGCCCGCCTTGGACTTCCAGGCAATCTCGCCAATGATGAAGAGCATGAAGATGATGAAGGCGGCCACGCCCCAGGTCGAAAAGAAATCTGAAATTTGCTCTTCGTTGAGCCCGAACAGGGTTCCGCTTTCCATCACCGTTTACCCCTGGCGCGCCTTGAGATTAGCGGCGATGCGCAAGCGCAATGCGTTCAGCTTGATAAAACCAGCAGCATCCTTCTGGTCGTAAGCGCCGGCATCATCCTCGAAGGTGGCGATGGTCGAATCGAACAGCGAATCGCTCGGCGAGTCGCGACCGACGACGATGACATTGCCTTTGTACAGTTTCAGGCGCACCGAACCGTTGACCGTGGTCTGCGTGAAATCGATCAACGCCTGCAGGGCCAGACGCTCCGGGCTCCACCAGTAGCCGTTGTAGATCATGCTGGCGTAGCGCGGCATCAGATCGTCCTTGAGGTGGGCGACTTCACGGTCAAGGGTGATCGATTCGATGGCACGGTGGGCACGCAATAGGATGGTGCCGCCCGGGGTTTCGTAGCAGCCGCGCGACTTCATACCGACATAACGGTTCTCGACCAGGTCAAGCCGGCCGATGCCGTGCTTGCCGCCGAGTTCATTCAGCTTGGCGAGCAATTCGTGCGCTTTCAAGCGTTGACCGTTGATGGCCACCAGATCGCCCTGCTCGAATTCGAGATCAAGGTACTCTGCCTGGTCTGGCGCCGCTTCCGGCGACACGGTCCACCGCCACATCGACTCCTCGGCTTCGGCCGCCGGATCTTCCAGGTGACGGCCTTCGAAGGAAATGTGCAGCAGGTTGGCGTCCATCGAGTACGGCGAACCGCCGTTGCGGTGCTTCATGTCGATGGGAATGCCGTTGGTTTCTGCGTAATTGAGCAGCTTCTCACGCGACAGCAGGTCCCACTCGCGCCATGGTGCGATGACCTTGACGCCCGGCTTGAGCGCATAGGCTCCCAGTTCGAAACGCACTTGGTCATTACCCTTGCCGGTCGCACCGTGCGAAATGGCATCACCGCCGGTCAGGTTGGCGATCTCGATCAGGCGCTTGGCGATCAGCGGACGGGCAATCGACGTACCCAGCAGGTATTCGCCTTCGTAAACCGTGTTGGCACGGAACATCGGGAAGACGAAATCGCGGACGAACTCTTCACGCAGGTCATCGATGAAGATGTTTTCCGGCTTGATGCCGAACTGCAGCGCCTTGGCACGGGCCGGCTCCAGTTCTTCACCCTGCCCCAAGTCGGCGGTAAAGGTGACCACTTCGCATTGATAGGTATCCTGCAACCACTTCAGGATGACCGAGGTATCCAGACCGCCCGAATAGGCGAGAACAACTTTTTTGACATCGCTCATGACAATTTCCCTGTTACGTTTCAATCCTGCCGATCAAGCCTGAATGCGGCCGAGCAGCAAGTATTCCATTAATGCTTTCTGCACATGCAGGCGATTTTCTGCCTCGTCCCAGACCACGGACTGTGGCCCGTCGATCACTTCTGCCGTGACTTCCTCGCCACGATGCGCCGGCAGGCAGTGCATGAAAACGGCCTCCGGGTTGGCCACCCGCATCATGTCGCCATCGACGCACCAGTCGGCAAAGGCCTTGATCCGTGCTTCGTTTTCAGCCTCGAAACCCATCGAGGTCCACACATCGGTGGTCACCAGATCGGCACCGCGGCAGGCATCCATCGGGTCGGCAAACTGTTCGAAATGATCGGTGCCGTACAAGCCGGCGCGCTCAGCCTCGACTTCGTAACCCGGCGGCGTCGAAACATGGACATTGAAGTCCAGGACTTCTGCCGCTTGCAGCCAGGTATTGCACATGTTGTTCGAATCACCCACCCAGGCCACCGTCTTGCCCTGAATGCAGCCGCGATGTTCGATGAAGGTAAAAATGTCGGCCAGGATCTGGCAGGGATGGTATTCGTTGGTCAGCCCGTTAATCACCGGCACGCGCGAATTGGCGGCGAAGCGTTCGATGATGTCCTGCTCGTAGGTGCGAATCATCACGATATCGCTCATCCGCGAGATGACTTGGGCGGCGTCCTCAACCGGCTCGCCGCGACCGAGTTGCGAATCGCGGGTATTCAGATAGATCGCCGAGCCGCCCAACTGGTGCATGCCGGCCTCGAAAGAAAGACGGGTCCGCGTGCTGGCCTTCTCAAAAATCATCACCAGCGTGCGGTCGACCAGCGGCCAGTACTGCTGGTAGGCCTTGAACTGATCCTTGATCCAGCGGGTGCGCTCGAACAGGTATTGATACTCTTCGCGCGTGAAATCCTTGAATTGCAGATAGTGTTTGATCGACATGGTCAGCCTGCCAGGAAATTCTTGATCAGCGGCCGCATACGGTCGACCAGTTCGCGTGCCTCATTTTCCGAGAACGTCAGTGGAGGCAGCAGGCGGATCACCTTGTCGCCCGTCACGTTGATCAGCAGCCCGGCCTCTAGCGCCTTGCCCACCAGTTCGCCACAGGGGCGATCCAGCTCAATCCCGATCATCAGACCACGACCGCGAATCTCAACCAACCCCTTGTCGCCGGCCAGCGCCTCGGCAAACAACTGACGAATCAGAGCGCCGATCCGCTCGGCGTTGGCCAGCAGACCTTCTTCTTCAATCGTATCGATGGTGGTCAGCGCCGCCACACAAGCCAGTGGATTACCACCGAAGGTCGACCCATGGTTTCCCGGTCCAAACAGGCCGGCCGCCTTGCCGCCAACCATGCAAGCACCAATTGGCACCCCGGAACCCAGCCCCTTGGCCAGGGTGGCGATATCCGGCTGCACACCCGCATGCTGATAGCCGAACCACTGGCCCGTCCGGGCCATGCCGCACTGCACCTCATCGCAGATCATCAACCAGCCCTGCTCGTCACACAATTGGCGAACACCCTGCTGGTAGTCGGCCGAGGCGAGATGAATCCCGCCCTCTCCCTGAATGATTTCCAGCATGACGGCGACGATATTCTTGTTGTGTTCAGCCACTGCCTTGATCGCCGCCAGGTCATCGTAAGGCACCCGTACGAAGCCGCTGACCAGCGGTTCGAACCCGGCTTGCGCCTTGCGATTACCGGTGGCCGACAGCGTCGCCATGGTCCGGCCATGAAACGCCTTTTCCATCACGATGATGGTCGGCGTCTCAATGCCTTTTTTGTGGCCATAGTAGCGAGCCAGTTTGATCGCAGCCTCGTTGGCTTCGCAACCGGAATTGCAAAAAAAGATTTCCTGCATGCCGGATCGCTCAGCCAGCTTGTCCGACAGCAAATCCTGCTCGCGAATCCGATACAAATTGGAGGTATGCAGCATTCGGCCAGCCTGGGCCGACAAGGCAGCAACCAGCTTGGGATGGGCATGGCCCAAGGTATTGACGGCGATCCCGGACAGCGCATCGAGATATTCCCGACCGTCAACATCGGTCATCCGGCTGCCCTGACCATGGCTGAAGGCTACCGGCAACCGGGCGTAGGTATTCATGACATGCGACATGAGACGACCCCATAAAACGAAAACGGCGGCCACCGCCGCCGGAACGACCACGACTCAGGAGGAACATCAACGCCGCCAGAGTTGCAGAAAACGAAATGTTAAGTGAAAAATATCGCCTTGTATAGAATGAACGAACCATGCGAATCGCCATCTTCAATCAGAAAGGCGGCGTCGGAAAAACGACGACCGCGCTCAATCTCGGCGCAGCCCTCAGCCGGGCCGATAACCCGCCGCTGCTGATCGACCTTGATCCGCAAGGCCACCTGTCGAGCATTCATGGCAACATTCCACTGGAAGCCAAACACAGCCTGTTCGCATTTTTCCAGGAAACCACGACGCTCGACACCCTGGAAATCGACTGGCCACCGATCGGCCAACTCATCCCCGCCCACCAGCAGCTGATCAAGGTCGACTCGATTTTCGGCAAAGGCCCCGCCGTCCTCAACAAACTGCGGGTTGGCCTCGACACGCTGGCCCAGCAGCACCCCAATCGACCGGTCTTGATCGACTGCTGTCCTTATATCGGCGTTCTGGCGCTCAACGCCATCTTTGCTTGCGACTGCCTAATTGTCCCAATTTCGACCGATTATCTGTCGCTGCAAGCCGCCGAACAGATCACCCGGACGCTGCAAGTCCTCGAACCCGTCCTCAAACGCCGCGTCCAACGCCGTTACCTGCTAACCCGTTTCGACCGCCGCCGCCGGATGAGCGATGACATCCGTCACAAGCTGCACGAACGTTATGGCGACGACGTTCTGGAAACGGTCATTTCGGAAAACGTCACCGTTGCCGAAAGCCCCTCGCTCAACTGCGACGTCTTTCGCCATAACCCCTCCAGCCCGGGTGCGCACGACTACAAAAAATTGCTCAAAGAGCTGGTCGACCGCGGCGACATCAAGCCACCACCGCCTTGAGTCGCCGCAGCCCTGTGGTAAGACCAACGGCTTCTGTTAGAATGCGGCCACGCAAGGTCGCATCGCCCATAAACGCAGAGTAGAACAATGACAACTCAAGAATCGACCACATTCATCATTGTCGGCGTCACCAAACAGGGAAAAAAATTTCGCCCCAGCGATTGGGCGGAACGTCTGTGCGGCGTCATGTCCGCTTTTGGCGCCGAACGCAAGATGAAATACTCCCCCTACGTCGGCCCCGGTGATTACAACGGCGACAAAGCTGTTTTCGTAGACGGCCGCCTCGGCGAAATCGAGCCGATGGCCTATCGCTTCATGCTTAATTTCGCGCAGGACAACGACCTGCAGATCATCGACGGCGTCTGTTCGATCGACGGAAAGAAATAACAAATAGCGACACAAAAAACACAGATTGCGGTCAACGTGACCAGCAAACAAAAATGGCGCCCGCAGGCGCCATTTTTAATGGTCGTAGACCAGGACTCAGGCGGCGACGCCCAAAGCCTTGATCTGGGCCGACAAACGGCTCTTGGTACGGGAAACCGCGTTCTTGTGAACAATCTTCTTGTCAGCGATACGGTCAATGACCGCAACAGACTGCTGGAAGACGCTCTGGGCGGCGGTTTTGTCGCCGGCGACGATCGCCTTGCGCACGCTCTTGATCGCGGTACGCAGGGTCGAACGCAGGCTTGCGTTATGGGCGCGCTGCTGGTCAGCTTGACGGGCGCGCTTGCGGGCTTGTGCGCTATTGGCCATGAAAGTTATCCGGTAAGTAAAACTGAATTCGGCATTCTATACCAGAACCTCATGCAATGACAAGGCATGTATCACTCAGAGAAGCGTCGGCGTCGAGCAAAGCAAGAGGATATTCACTGTTACCATGCCCGCCTCGGGCAATTAAACCGTCTGCCTCATTTCAATGCACCACAAACGCTGACATGTCATTTCATCCCGCCCATACGGGGCGGTTACGCCTGATCATTTCCTTGATTTTTTCGCTGATCATTCACACTTTGATCGGACTGCCGTTGTCCCGGCAAAATCCGCCATCACTCACTAACGCGCCATTGACCATCCGCTTCACCGCACACCCAGTTGCCGCCCAAGAGCGCCCCCGCCATGCTCTTCCCGGCCAGAGTCTTCCAAGGTCACAAATTCCCCCTGCGGCCAATCAGCCAGACCCCGAACTTGGCACAAGCACAACGACGCCCCTGCCACAGGAGCGCGTTGTTCATGGCCCGGTATTTCAGCCTCCCGGCCGCCTGACCCGAAAACCCGAGGCACAAGCAGATTTCGATCAACAGATCCTGAATGATCTTCCTGAAACGCTGACTGGCAGCATCACGGTAACCTTATGGCTCGACTCGAACGGAACGGTGCTGCGTGCGACCCATGAGGGCGGTAGTCTCCCGCCCGACATCGGTCAAATCGTCGCCCAAGGTTTTATCGCGATGCCCTTTAGCCCGGGGGAAATCGAGGGTCAGTCGGTGGCCACCTGGCTGACGCTGGAAGTGTTGATCGAGTAAAGCGTCGGCTCAGCCGAGGCTGAGTTCGCGCGGTAGCGGAAACGCCACATCCTCGGCAACACCATCAAGGTGAGCCAGACGAGCGCCTGTCAGCGACTGGATACGGTCGACCACCCGTTCGACCAGAATTTCCGGAGCAGAGGCACCGGCGCTGATCCCGATGCACTGCTTGCCCTGCAGCCAGACGGCATCGATTTCGTCAGCGTTATCGACCAGATAGGCGGCAATACCACGGCCGGCGGCCACTTCTTTCAAGCGACGAGAGTTGGAACTATTCGGACTGCCGACGACGATAACCAGATCGCACTGCTCGGTCAGCGCCTTGACGGCATCCTGGCGATTTTGCGTCGCGTAGCAGATATCATCCTTCTTCGGCCCCTGGATGGCTGGGAACCGTTGGCGCAGCGCGTCGATGACCACCGTCGCATCATCAACCGACAAGGTCGTCTGCGTCACATAGGACAGATTGTCCGGGTCGGCCACCGCCAGACCAGCGACATCGTCCACCGTCTCGACCAGATGCATGCCGCCCTCGCTCTGCCCCATCGTCCCTTCGACTTCCGGATGTCCTTTGTGGCCGATCATCACCACCTGACGGTCGCCCTTGCGCATCTTGCCGACCTCGACATGCACCTTGGTGACCAGCGGACAGGTGGCATCAAACACCTTGAGCCCCCGCGCCTCGGCATCATCGCGTACCGCCTTGGCGACGCCATGCGCGCTGAAAATCACCGTACTGCCAGCCGGTACTTCATGCAATTCCTCGATGAAGACCGCCCCCTTGGCGCGCAGGTCATCGCACACAAACTTGTTGTGCACCACTTCATGGCGAACGTAAATCGGCGCCCCAAATTTTTCGAGGGCGCGCTCGACGATGGTAATGGCGCGTTCGACACCCGCGCAAAAACCGCGGGGATTGGCGAGAAGTATCTGCATTACATGATTCCGATGATTTTCACCTCGAAGCGGATCGTCTTGCCGGCCATCGGGTGATTAAAGTCAAACAAAGCGCTGCTATCGTCCAACTCACGCAAAAAACCGGCGAAGGTACCGCCGTTGGGCGCGGTGAATTCAACGACCGAGTTTTCCTTCAGTTCCATCTCGGCGGGCAAGCCACTGCGGGCAATGCGCTCGACCAGGCGTTCGTTGTGCATGCCAAAGGCCTGCACCGGCTCAAGTTCAAACGCGAAATGTTCTTGTGCCGACAAGCCAATCAGGACATTTTCGAGATTTTCAGCCAGTTGACCGCTGCCCATTTGCAGGGTCGCCGGACTCATGTCGAAGGTGGACAGAAACTCCTCGCCATCCAGCGTGCTGATACGGTAATGCAGCGTCAAATAACTGTCGGAACGGACGGTCGTACTCATACGGATTCTTCTTTCGATTCTTTAACGGTCAACGAGGCAAAAACCAGCACAACAGCACCGACCGTGATCGCCGAATCGGCGACATTGAAGGCCGGCCAGTACCAGCCGGCAGCATGCCACTGGATGAAATCGACGACCGCACCGAAGCGCACGCGATCAATCACGTTACCCAGCGCGCCGCCCATGACCAGCGTCAGAGCCAGTGCCATGGCTTTTGGTTCCGGATGCTTCCTGATTTCCAGGGCAATCCAGCCGGAAATGGCCAGCGCCAATCCGGTGAAGAACCAGCGCTGCCAACCCGGCTGATCCGCCAGAAAACTGAAGGCCGCACCCGGATTGAAAGTCAGCACCCAGTTCCAGAATGGCGCGACATAGATCACCTCACCGGGCGCGATACGGCCCAAAGCCAGCCATTTGCTGAACTGATCGAGGAAAATGATCAGCCCAGCCAGCGCGTACCAGTGGACTGGTTTAGGCATGCGTGCGCGCCTCACCCGCCCCCTGCAAGTTGCTGACGCAGCGGCCACAAATTCCCGGATGTGCCGGATCGGCCCCGACATCCGCCCGCACATGCCAGCAACGGTCGCACTTGGCATGGGCCAGCGGAGTGGCGATGACCGCTTCGCTGGCCGCGTCGACCAATACGGTCGACGAGCAAATGAAGACAAATTTCAGATCCTCGCCCAGAGAGCGCAAGGCCGCCAGCTTGTCACCCGCGCAACGGATTTCAACCGACGCCTGCAAAGCGGCGCCGATTTCGCCCGCTTCCCGACGCGCCTCCAGTGCCTTGGTGACATCGTTGCGCACCTCGCGAACGATGCTCCACTTGGCCAGCAAGCCGGCCTCATCAAGCTGTTCCGGCAGGTCATGCCAAACCTGGAACATGATTGACTCATCGGCGCCCTCCGCCAGCACCGCCCAGACTTCTTCTGCGGTAAAAGCAGTGATCGGGGCCAGCAGGCGGACGAAGCTTTGCGTGATGTGCCACAGCGCCGACTGGGCCGAACGGCGGGCCGGGGAATTCGGCGCGGTGGTATAGAGACGGTCCTTCAGGATGTCGAGGTAGAACCCCCCCATATCTTCTGAACAGAAAGTTTGCAGCGCCTGAACGACACGATGGAATTCATATTTGTCGTAATCGACGGCGCAGTTATCTTGCAACTGACGGGTCAGGGCCAAGGCGTAGCGGTCAATTTCCAGCCACTCATTGACCGGCAACATCGCGGTCGACGCCGAAAAATCAGAAATATTGGCCAGCAGGAAACGCAAGGTATTCCGAATACGACGATAACCTTCCGAGACCCGTTTGAGGATTTCGTCGGAAATGGTCAGCTCGCCGGAGTAATCGGTGGACGCCACCCACAGACGCAGGATATCGGCCCCCATCTTGTCAGTCACTTGCTGCGGGGCGATGACATTGCCTTTCGACTTTGACATCTTGTGGCCCTTGCCGTCGACCACAAAGCCGTGCGTCAGCAGCGCCTTGTACGGAGCGCGCCCGTCGATGGCGCAGCCGGACAATAACGACGACTGGAACCAGCCACGATGTTGGTCTGAGCCTTCCAGATAAAGATCTGCCGGATACGTCGACACATCGGCATGCGAACCGCGCAAAACATGCCAGTGGGTCGTGCCGGAATCGAACCAGACGTCGAGGGTGTCCTTCATCTTGACGTAATCCGCCGCTTCCGCGCCGAGCAATTCGGCGGCATCCAGACTGAACCATGCCTCGATGCCCGCTTGTTCAACCCGTTGTGCCACCTGTTCGATCAGTTCAGCACTCCGCGGGTGAGGCTGGCCGGTTTCCTTATGCAAGAAAAAGGGAATCGGCACCCCCCAATTGCGTTGCCGCGACACGCACCAGTCGGGTCGCGTCTTCATCATGCCTTCCAGACGGGCCCGCCCCCAGGCCGGGAAAAATTGGGTTTCATCCACCGCCCGTTCGGCTATCCAGCGCAAAGAGGGTGCGCTGTCCGACTGGCGGGATTCCATGCCGATGAACCATTGCGTCGTGGCGCGAAAAATGATCGGTGTCTTGTGTCGCCAGCAATGCGGATAGCTATGGCGGATTTTTTCTTGTTTGAGCAGTCGACCGCACGATGCCAGTTCAGCCAGGACCAGCGGATTGGCTTCCCACACCGTCTTACCAGCCAGTGCCCCGCTCGACAAGGCGGGCACAGTGGAAATAAATTTACCGTCATTGCCGACCGGATTATTGACCGGCAAGCCGTACTGGCGACCAATGTTGTAGTCGTCGACGCCATGCGCCGGGGCGGTATGGACCAGCCCTGTCCCCGCCTCGGTCGTCACATGTTTGCCGCAGATCAGAGTGACCTCGCGCGGCTGGAAGGGATGCTTCAAAAGCAAGTGTTCCAGCTTGTCGCCCGTCGTGCAAGCAAGGGTCTGACCAGTCAACTCATAACGCTGCAAGGCTGATTCCGCCAGTTCATGTGCCAGGATCAGGCAGCCCTTTTCGGTTTGAATCAGATCGTAGGTTAAATCGGGATGCACACTGACCGCTTCGTTGGCGGGCAAAGTCCATGGCGTGGTTGTCCAGATCACGGCGAAGGTCGGGCCATGCCGATGCGTCAGGCCAAAGGCATGCGCCAGTTTGTCTGCGTGGTTTTCATGCACCTCAAAAGCCACATCGATGGCCGGCGAGGTCTTGTCCTCATATTCGACTTCCGCCTCGGCCAGCGCCGAAGCACAGTCCAGACACCAATTGACTGGCTTGAGTCCCTGATAGAGGTAGCCATTCTCCAGAATCCGGCCGAGCGCGCGAATCTCCTCAGCTTCTGCCTTGTAGTTCATGGTCAGGTATGGATTTTCCCAATCCCCCAAGACCCCCAGACGAATGAAATCCTTTTTCTGACGCTCCACCTGTTCGGCCGCATAGGTACGGGACAAGGCCCGCACCTGATCAGCCGGGACATTCTTGCCATGCAGCTTTTCAATCTGATGCTCGATCGGCAAGCCGTGACAATCCCACCCCGGCACATAGGGCGCATCGAAACCGGACAAAGTTTTGGCACGAACAATCATGTCCTTCAAAACCTTGTTGACCGCGTGACCAATGTGAATATCACCATTGGCATAGGGCGGACCGTCATGCAACACGAAACGGGGGCGACCAGCGCACACCTCACGGATACGTTGATACAACTTTTTTTGTTGCCATTGACCCACCCATTGCGGTTCCCGCTTGGGCAGATCACCCCGCATCGGGAAAGGGGTATCGGGGAGATTCAGAGTGTCTTTGTAATCAGCCATGGTGTGCGCTCATTGCGTAAAGAAGGCCCGCGCCGCCGCGGCATCGGCCGCGATCTGCGCCTTGAGGGCATCGAGATTAGGAAAACGTTGCTCATCGCGCAGCTTGCGCACGAAACGTACCGAAATATGGGCGCCGTAAATATCGCGCGCGAAATCGAAAAGATGCACTTCCAGCAAGGCGCGGGTGCCGGCCACGGTTGGCCGGATACCCAGATTGGCCACCCCGGGCAAGGGGTTCGGGCCCAGCCCCGCCACCTCGACGGCAAACACGCCGCGCATCGGCAAGGGATTGTGCTTGATGCGGATATTGGCCGTCGCAAAACCAAGTTGCCGGCCCAACTTGTCGCCATGTGCGACCTGGCCATCGATCATGTAAGGGCGGCCGAGCAAGCGGGCGGCATGCGCCATATCACCCGCCGCCAGCGCCCGCCGCACGCCGGAACTGGAAACCCGCTCTCCATCAAGCCGCACACTCCCCATCGCCTCCACGGTAAAGCCAAGGTCGGCGCCCAAGCGTTGCAACAAGGAAAAGTCGCCGCGCCGCTCGCGGCCAAAGCGAAAATCATCGCCAATGATCAGGTGGCGAAGTTGCAAGGCCTCAACCAGCACGCGCTGAACGAATTCTTCGGCACTTAGCGCGGCAAAAGCCGCGTTGAACGGGCAAATCATGGCTTGCTGCACACCGCCCTCCGCCAGCAGCTCGAGCTTCTCACGCAAGGTGGACAAACGAGCCGGCGCCGATGACGGTGCGAAGAATTCGCGCGGATGCGGCTCAAAGCTCAGCACGGCCGGCGTCAGGCCACGCACCACGGATGCCTGGACCAATTGCCGGACAAGCGCAGCGTGCCCGAGATGCACCCCGTCAAAGTTGCCGACAGCGAGCACGACAGGCGCCGGAACAGGACGCGAATAACCGCGAAAAACGCGCATGGAGGCTGGCCAAAAAATGGGCAATTATAGCGGTGGACCGTGAAATCAAGGCGAATTTGCACACTCGGGTGGTAAGATGGCCCCGCGTTTGCGCCATATCTTTAACGTTTTCATTTAGGACCATCGCCCCATCGACCATGCTTGAACTGATCAGCCACGTTGTCAGAATTTCCGCCCGACGCGACCGAACAGAAATCAACTCGGCCATGGTTGATGCCCTGGTTGACCTCTTTCATCCGGAGCGGCTGACCATTTATCGCTGCTACGCCGGGAAACGCAAGACCGTTGTTTTCGCCTGTGCCGGCCATGGCCCGCAAGGCCCTTTCCTGCGTAACGCCTATCTGCCGGACAACCGTTTTTGTCAGACAGTGGATCAGGATCCCTTGCTCAATCGCTGCCGCAAGGAATTGTCAGCGGTCCTCGACGTCATCGACGCCCAGTCGCATCGCATCGTTTTCCCGGTCATCCGACGCGACGAGCCGATGTACTTCATTGACCTGCAACTGCGCGACGATTTTTCGGCGGATCAACGAGTTTCGTTGATGGGGTTGATCGAATATTTCGGCAACCACATTTCGCTCCTCGACTATGGCGAAGCCGACACCCTGACCGGTTTGGCCAGTCGCAAGACCTTCGACAAACACTTGTTCGAACTACTGGGTCAGGCCGCCTCCGACGAATTACTGGGCAATGCCGCCGCCCACCGCCGACGTAACGCCAGCGACGGCGGCAACCACTGGCTGGCGGTCTGCGATATCGACCACTTCAAGGGGGTTAACGACACCTTTGGTCACCTGATCGGTGACGAAGTGCTGATCCTTTTATCGCAAGTGATGCGCCAGTCTTTTCGTTTCGATGACCAACTCTTTCGTTTCGGCGGCGAGGAATTCATCGCCCTGCTGCAACCGACCAACCAAGCCTCGGCACAAGCCACGCTGGAACGTTTTCGCAAGGATGTCGAGAACACTGTTTTCAGCCGCGTCGGCCACGTCACGGTCAGCGTCGGATTCAGCCGCCTGATGCCGAACGATACGCCGACCGACGTCATCGACCGCGCCGATGAAGCGCTGTACTACGCCAAACGCAATGGCCGTAACCGGGTCGATTGTTACGAACATCTGGTCACTGAAGGACAACTGACCGCCAAGGAAATCAGCAAGGGCGAAGTCGAACTATTCTGACTCCCGCTTAATCGAGGCGGGCGATCTTGGCTTTCGGGCTGGGCGGATGCTTGATGAAAAACTGCTTGATCCCTCGGATCATCGCCTCGGCCAGACGATCTTGATAGGCATCGTCATTCAGGCGCCGCTCTTCTTCGGGGTTGGAGATAAAAGCCGTTTCGATCAGCGCTGAAGGAATATCCGGCGCTTTCAAAACAGCAAAACCCGCCTGCTCAACCTGCGCCTTGTGCAAGGTGTTGATGTTTCCCAACTCGCCGAGCAAATATTTACCCAGCTTCAGGCTGTCGTTAATGGTTGCGGTTTGCGACAAATCAAGCAGTGTCCGGGCCAAGAAAAGGTCTTTCGAACCCAGGTTGACGCCGCCAATCAAGTCGGCCCGATTTTCGTTCTGGGCCAGCAGGCGAGCCTGCGTACTGGTGGCGCCCTTTTCGGACAACACGAAAACCGACGACCCCCGGGCATCCGGCTTGATCCAGGCATCGGCATGGATGGACAGGAAGAGATCGGAGCGAATGCGGCGCGCCTTCTCGACCCGAACCCCCAAGGGAACGAAGAAATCAGCATCCCGGGTCAACACCGCACGCATGTTCGGCTCGGCATCAATCCGGCTTTTTAAACGCCGCGCCACGGCCAGCGTGACATTTTTCTCGTAAGTCCCCTGCTTGCCAACCGCGCCAGGATCCTCGCCACCATGGCCGGGGTCGAGCGTGATGGTCACCAGACGGTCAACGATCGGTTTTTGCGATTTCTTGCTGGTGTGAACCTCGGGGGCCCGCGCCACCGGCGGCTCGCTGACTGCGGATGGCGGTGCACTGTCTGACAACTGCAACTCACCGTCCATTTTCAAGGGTTCAACACGGTCCTGCCGCCCTTCGACCAGCGCCATCAAGGGGTCAACCGGCACCTTGGGGTAGACATCAAGCACCAGACGATGACCATATTCGCCGACCGGCACCAAGGTGAACACCTGTGGCGCGACCGGCGCCTTGAGCTCCATGACCAAGCGAACCACACCGGGTTTGAAGCGCCCCGCCCGTACCAGCTTGATGTAGGGATCGTCGGTCGCCACCTTGCGGGCCAGCGAATCAAGCACGCTGTTGAATTCAACGCCCTCGATATCAACAACCAGGCGGTCCGGGTTTTCAACCATGAAATGATTGAATTTGAGTGGCGCATCGTGCTCCAGCGTCACCCGGGTGTATTCGGCGGCCGGCCAGATGCGGACGGCGAGCACGGACGGCAACGCCGCCGCAGCCGCCGTGAGCGGCTTCAGCGAGAGGACGAGGGCGGCGCCGGCACCGCGGAACAGCTGCCGTCGCCCCAGATTGAGGTGAGTGTCTTTACGCATGACGCCCCCCTTGCGGACGCTGCTTCGAGGTGGGCAACACGAGCGTTGCCCTGATGCAGAAGCTTGATGCGTAGATCAGGCGAAGGAACGCAAGCAGCCGCCCGTTCCGGCCATTCGACCAGACAGACTGTTGATTCGTTGAAGTAGTCGCCAAACCCCGCATCGAGGAACTCCTCCGGTGACTCGAAGCGATAAAAATCAAAGTGATATAAGTATAAGCTCGAAATTACGTAAACTTCAACCAAAGCATAGGTCGGACTTTTGACTGGACCGGCGTGGCCCAGGGCACGAATCAGCGCCCGGGCCAGCGTCGTTTTCCCAGCACCCAGATCCCCCTCCAGAAAAATCACCAGCCCCGGCGCCATGACTGGCGCTAGACAGGCCCCCAGATACTGGGTCGCTGCCTCGTCGGGCAAGGGAAAAAGCGCGGTAACATCGCTGCCATGCATGATCAGGACTCCTCTTTCGATGGCCAGGAACTCAAGGCCCGCATTCGTGCGGCCGCGCAGCAACTGGGTTTTTCGGCAATAGGCGTGACGAGCGCCGACCCCGGCGCAGCCGTTGGCCGCCTGCGTGACTGGCTGGCCAATGGCCGGCATGGGGAGATGGATTATATGGCGCGTCATGTCGAATTGCGCGCCCAGCCCACCTTGCTACAACCTGGCACCCTCAGCGTCATCAGTGCCGCGGTCGACTATCTGCCACACCGAAAAACCAGCGACGATCCCGCCCTCGCCGCCATTTCTCGCTACGCCCAGGGACGCGATTATCACAAGGTGGTGCGCCAGCGCCTGCAAAAACTGGCGGATACCATCGCTGCCCTCATCGGCCCCTTCGGTTATCGCGTTTTTTCCGACTCGGCGCCGGTCATGGAAGTCGAATTCGCCCGTCAGGCCGGCCTCGGCTGGCGCGGAAAACACACGCTGCTGCTATCGCGGCAGGGCTCCTGGCGTTTTCTGGGCGAAATCTACTGCGACCTGGCTTTACCTGCCGACTCGCCGGTAAGCACACACTGCGGCCAGTGCACCGCCTGCCTCGACGCCTGCCCGACTGCCGCCATCATCGCCCCTTACCAGGTCGATGCCCGACGCTGCATCAGTTATCTGACCATTGAACTGGCCGGCGACATTCCCGTCGAATTCCGCCCTCTGATCGGTAATCGCATTTACGGCTGCGACGATTGCCAAACCTGCTGCCCCTGGAATCGTTTCGCCCGCCTCGGCGATCCGGACTTCGCCCCTCGGCACGGGCTCGACGCCAGCATGCTGACCAGCCTGATGGCCTGGCACGCCAGCGAATTCGAACAGCGCCTGGCCGGCAATCCGATCCGCCGTATCGGCCACGAACGCTGGCTACGCAATATTGCCGTCGCTCTCGGTAATGGCCCAGCCACGGTCGACAGCCTGGCCGCCCTAAAAAGTCGCCTCGATCACCCGTCAACCGTGGTCCGCAGCCATATACACTGGGCATTGGGACGACTGAATAACGAATCAAACAATCAAACAGCATAGAGCATCATCTTCTCGAGCTTGTCGCCCGGAAGTTGGCGGTTTAGCAGCACTAAGACATTTTTTCGACAGCAAACGGCTTTTTTGTTCAGCCGGCAGGTCGACCGCAGGCATGTCAGCCTGGCGCTGGGGAAGCCACCAGGACAGGCGGTGCATTGGCTGACGCTGGATTACGCCACTGGCCGGGTCGCATCAGCGCACCACTCGCTCCACGAGCCGCCGTAGAGACGACCACCGCTTAGGCCGGCAATTTCGAGCGCCAGCAGGTTATGACAAGCCGATACACCAGAGCCACAATAATGAATGGTCTGCGCAGCGGGAACCGCCCCAAGCACGGCCAGCCATTCGGTGCGCAACTCGGTTGCCGATTTAAAGCGCCCATCGGCGGCCAGATTGTCGCGGAAGAAACGGTTGACCGCACCAGGAATATGCCCGCCCAGTGGATCAATGGTCTCGTTTTCACCGCGAAAGCGGTCCGCCGCCCGGGCATCGACCAGGCGCAAAGCGGTCGCGGTCGACGGCATTTTCTGCACAAAATCGACGTCGACCGCCAACGGCCGCAAAACCGGGACAAAAACAGCCGGCGACACCGTAGGGAGGGTCTGATCGACGCCGCCCCCTGCCGCCTGCCAGGCCTGAAAGCCGCCATCAAGCACGGCCACCGCCGGATGCCCCAGCCAGCGCAGCAACCACCACAGGCGCCCGGCAATCATGCCTTGCGCGTCGTCGTAGACCACGACCTGGCTTTGGCCATCAATACCCAGTTCACCCAGCCGTGCCGCCAGACGTTGCGGGTCGGGTAAGGGGTGGCGGCCATTCGTCCCGTTGAGCGCCCCCGACAGGTCACGGTCGCAATGCAGGAAGCACGCGCCCGGGATATGCCCTTCGCCATACTGCCGCTCGCCATAGGCGGTATCGGCCAGTTGGTGACGGACATCAATCACTCGCCAGTTCGGATTGACCAGATTGGCACGCAGCGTCGCTGCATCGACCAAGGGGCTGAACATGCCGCTCATTCGGCCAGCCAGGCCTTGGCTTCGTCGGCCTCGGTAAATACCTCGACATCGGCGTTGACGAAGGTCTGCGACAGCCAGGCGCTCCAGGTCACCCACTGACTGTCGGTGACCACCGCCACCCGCTTGAAATCATTGGCATGAGCCCGTGAGAACTTGAGTTCCTCCCAGGCAACATCCAAGGTCAGCCCCGCCATCTGGCTGAGGTCAAAATACAGATCAACCGGGCCTTCAAAGCGCACCTTGAAATTGACGACCTCTTCAAACTCCTGGTAATCGGCCAAGGTGAATTCGCCGAAAACCGAAACGCTGACCCGATTGGGCTGGTGATCGATGACGATCATTTTTTTGCTCCTTTTATTGATGAGTCGTTCGCTGCTCGCCGGGAGTGCGTTGTTGCACTGTAGCGCCTCAATCCTATCCTAATCCTGCTCAGCTGGGCTGGCCCGGGAAAAGTGCGTCGCTGCGATGCCAGACAGGATGATCAGGGCGATGGCCAGCCAGGCGGAGGCTGGCAGCACCTCACCCCAAAGCAACATGCCGAACAGGCTGGAAAAAATCACCGTGCTATAGGCCAGCGACGCCGAAAGCAGCGTCTTGCCATGCGTGTAGGCACGGGTCATCGCCAGTTGGGCGAGTGTGGCAAAGGCGGCCACGCCAAGCAAAAGCAGGCCACTGTCGCGGTCGACCGCGTGCAGATCGGAAAAAACCAGCCACAGGCCAGAACCCAGCGAGGCCACCAGCGAAAAATAAAAGACCGTGCGACTCCCGGGTTCGCCACGGGCGCCCAGTTCGCGTACTGAAAAATAGGCCATGCCGGCCAGCACACCGGAACCGAGGCCGACCAGGCCGCCGAGCAATTGTTCGGCCTGCAAGGTGGGTTTGAGCAGCAGCCCGACCCCGAACAAGCCCAGCGCCAAGGCAGCAATGATGCCGCGCCGCAGTCGCCAACCGGCCAGTGCCAGATAAAGCGCCAGAAAAATGGCCGAGGTGTAGTTCAAGGTGACTGCCGTCGCCAGTGGCAACAGCGTGATGGCGTAAAAATAAGCAAACAGCGCGACGAAGCCGACGGACCCGCGAATCATTTGCCAGCGCCAATGCGGTGTCGCCAACGGGATGCCCCGCAGGCGGATCAGGCCGACCATCAGGATCAACGAAATAAAGCTGCGGTAAAAGGTGATTTCGACCGCAGAATGGGTTGTCGCCGCCAATTTGACGCAAACGCCCATGCAGGCGAACAGAAAACTGGCAACGATCATCCACAGGGATTGCATGGGCGGTTCAGAACTCGCAGGAATAAATGGCGGACATTGAATGTCACAAGGCGCCGGATTTTAGCCCGACGCCCCGGTCGACCGCGAAAAAGCGCAAAAATGCCGGCCGCGCTCAGCGCGCCTCAATCGCTGGCTGCATAACCCGCCGATAGAACTCATGGAAGTGCTGCATGCCATCTTCCATCGGGCTCTGGTAGGGGCCCACCTCGTTCCGGCCGGCGGCCAGCAGGGCCTTGCGACCGCGGTCCATGCGCTCGCCGATGTCGTCGTCCTCGATGGCAGTTTCCATGTAGGCGGCACGCTCAGCTTCGATGAACTCACGCTCGAAATCGACGATTTCCTCCGGATAGTAGAACTCGACGACATTCATCGTCTTGTCCGGCCCCTGCGGGATCAGCGTCGACACGACCAGTACGTGCGGATACCACTCGACCATGATGTTCGGAAAATAGGTTAACCAGATCGCGCCCTGCGGCGGCGTTTCGCCACGGTCACCGTAATACTCGCGAACCACTTTCTGCCAGCGGTTGTAGGCGGTCGAGGTGGAATTCTTCAGCAAAGACGTGATGCCGACCTTCTGCACCGAATACCAGTCGCCAAACTGCCAGGTCAGATCATCGCAGGTGACAAAATTGCCCAGGCCCGGGTGGTAGGGCACGACGTGGTAATCCTCCAGATAGACCTCAATGAAGGTCTTCCAGTTGTAATTGCACTCGTGCATCTCGACGTGGTCGAGCTTGTAGCCGGTGAAATCGAGATCGCGCGCGACCTTCATGCCACCGAGATCGGCGTTGGCCGAGCGCGGCCCCTTGAACAGCAGGCCGTTCCAGTTTTCTAGCCGGGCCTTGTTCAGGTTCAAACAGGGGTTTTGCGGAAAATGCGGTGCGCCGATCAGTTGACCGCCCTGATCGTAGGTCCAGCGATGAATCGGGCAAACCAGCGGCCCTTCAAGCTTGCCGCTCCCCTGCAACATGATTGCTTGACGATGGCGGCAGACGTTCGACATCTGCCAGATGCCGGCATTCGGTCCCTCGGCGCCGCCATTGAGCAGCATCTGGCCGTGGTCCTTCCATTCCAGCGAACGGTAATCCCCCGCTTCCGGCACCATGAGCTGGTGACCGACGTAGCCCGGACCGGCATCGAAGATAAGTTTCTTCTCCAATGCATGAATCCGTTCATCGAAATACCAGTCCACCGGCAGTTGGGAAACTGCAGGTGCCAACCGGGACGACGTCGCCATGTCGGACATTCCAGAGCTCCAGCGGGGTTAAAAAGGGGATTGATTTTACCCCGAAATTTGACCGGAAGACCCTGGATAGAGTATTTTCGCGTGTTTCCCCAAGTGCATTGCCATGGATCAGACACCGATCGCCGACATGAAATTCGAGACGGCGCTGGCCGAACTGGAGGCCATCGTCGCCGGGATGGAAGAGGGTCAGCTTGACCTCGACGCGTCGATCGCCGCCTACCAGCGAGGCATGACACTGATGGCCCATTGTCAGCAACAGTTGAATCAGGCCGAGGATGAAATTCGCATCATCGAAAATGGCTCGATCCGTGAGGTCGACCGCAGCAGCTTGGAGCGCCCGTGAGCCAGCCCCCTTTTGCCGACTGGATGGCCGCCACGCAGCAGCGTGTCGAAACCGCCCTCGCCGCCCACCTGCCCGCCGGTGGCAGCATTCCCGCCCGCCTGCATGATGCCATGCGCTATGCCACGCTGGGCGGCGGCAAGCGGGTCCGCCCGTTACTCGCCTTTGCCGCCGGCGAACTGAGTAACGCTAGCCCCGCACATCTGGACATTGTCGCCTGCGCCGTTGAGCTGATCCACGCTTACTCCCTGGTCCACGACGATCTGCCGTGCATGGACGACGATGTCCTGCGTCGCGGTCGACCGACTTGCCACGTCGAATTTGACGAAGCCACTGCCCTGCTGGTCGGTGACAGTTTACAGACGCTGGGCTTTGAACTGCTCGCCCGCCAGCCGCTGGGCACCCCCCAGCAGCAACTGGAAATGGTTGCCCTGCTCGCCCAGGCCAGCGGCTCCTGCGGCATGGCCGGTGGTCAGGCGATTGATCTGGCGGCCGTCGGCCAGGCACTGAGCCGCCCCGAACTGGAGTTGATGCATGCCCTGAAGACTGGCGCGCTGATCCGCGCTGCGGTCCTGCTTGGCGCTCTGGCCGGCCAGGCACTCAGTACCGACGAACGCCAGCAACTCGACCGCTTCGCCAAACGCGCCGGCCTGCTCTTCCAGGTCGTGGACGACATACTCGACTGCACGGCCAGTACCGCCACGCTCGGCAAGACGGCCGGCAAGGACGAAGCTGCCGACAAACCGACCTATGTCAGTTTGCTCGGCCTGGACGGCGCCCGCGCTTACGCCGAAGAACTGCGAACCGACACCCTGGCGGCGTTGTCCACGTTCGGCGAACGCGCCCGCCGCCTGACCCAACTGGCCGATTTCATCTGCCACCGGCAATTCTGAAATCCGACATGACCGCTGCCTCTTACCCGCTGCTCGACACCATCCACAGCCCGGCCGACGTGCGCGCACTGGAGCGCCGCCAACTGCTGCAACTAGCCGACGAGTTGCGCGCCTTCCTGATCGACTCGGTCTCGAAAACTGGCGGCCACTTGTCGTCCAATCTCGGCACTGTCGAATTGACCATTGCCCTGCATGCTGTCTTCAACACGCCGGAAGACCGCCTGGTCTGGGACGTCGGCCACCAGTGCTACCCGCACAAGGTACTGACCGGCCGCCGCGCCGGTATGGCAAGCCTGCGTATGCGACACGGTGTAGCCGGCTTTCCCAAACGCAGCGAAAGTATCTACGACACCTTTGGCGTCGGTCATTCGTCGACCTCCATTTCCGCAGCGCTCGGCATGGCCCTGGCGGCCAAACAGAAGGGTGAGGAACGCAAGGCCATCGCCATCATTGGTGACGGCGCCATGTCTGCCGGCATGGCCTTTGAAGCGATGAACAACGCGGGCGTCGCCGATGCCGACATGTTGGTCATCCTCAACGACAACGAGATGTCGATCTCGCCGCCAGTCGGCGCGCTCAACCACATCCTGACCCGCCTGACTTCCAGCCAGACGTTCAACGCCGCCCGCTCGGCAGGTCGCCACATGCTGGGCTTCGCCCCACCCTTGCTCGAACTGGCTCGCCGCGCTGAGGAGCACGTCAAAGGCATGATCGCCCCCGGCACACTGTTCGAGGAATTTGGCTTTCACTATTACGGCCCGATTGATGGCCACGACCTCGATGCCCTGATCCCGACACTGCACAACCTGCGCGCTATCAAGGGTCCGAAATTCCTACACATCATCACCAAGAAGGGCCAAGGCTACAAACTGGCTGAGGCCGACCCCATCCTTTACCACGGCGTCGGCAAGTTCGCCGCCGACCAAGGCATCCAGACCGCCAAAGCCGGCAAGCTGACGTACACCCAGGTCTTTGGTGACTGGCTATGCGACCAGGCCAAGGCCGACTCCCGCCTGGTCGGCATCACCCCAGCCATGCGCGAAGGCTCTGGTCTGCTGCGCTTTGCCACTGAGCACCCTGACCGCTACTACGATGTCGGCATTGCCGAGCAGCACGCCGTCACTTTCGCTGCCGGCATGGCCTGCGAAGGCCTGAAACCGGTAGTTGCCATTTATTCGACCTTCCTGCAGCGCGCCTACGATCAATTGATCCACGATGTCGCCTTGCAGAATTTACCGGTCGTTTTCGCCGTTGACCGTGGCGGCCTGGTCGGTGCAGATGGCCCGACCCACCACGGCACCTTCGACCTGTCCTTTGTCACCTGCATTCCAAACATGGTGGTGATGACCCCGGCCGACGAGGCTGAATGCCGACGCATGCTATCCACCGCCTTTGCCCATGACGGCCCAAGCATGGTTCGCTACCCGCGCGGTGGCGGCCCGGGGACGATTCCCTCAACGCAACTCGACACCCTGCCGCTGGGCAAGGGCGAAATCCGCCGCCAAGGCAAAGCAATCGCCATTCTCGCCTTCGGTAGCCTGCTGCCGGCGGCGCTGGAAGCCGGTGAAGAACTCGACGCCACCGTCGCCAACATGCGCTTCGTCAAACCCATCGATGCGGAACTGATCGCTGAATTAGCCGGGAACCATTCCTTGCTGGTCAGCGTCGAAGAAAATGCAGTGATCGGCGGTGCCGGTTCGGAAATTGCACGGGTCCTGGCCGAACGCGGCCTCCACGTCCCGTTGCTGCAGCTTGGCCTGCCCGACCAATTCATCGATCACGGCGAACAGGGCCAACTCCTCGCCGAGCTCGGCCTCGATAAAACGGGCATCGTGCATCGCATCCGCGACAGCCTGCCCTCAGACAACCTCGACAGAACAGCCCCATGACCAGCCAGAACGCCATTCCGGACGTCCAAAACTCTGCGGACACCCGTCAAATCGCCATCAACAAAGTCGGCATCAAGGCCATTCGCCATCCGATCAAGGTCCAGGACCAGTCGACCGGCGTCCAGCACACCATCGCCGTCTTCAACATGTACGTCGGCCTGCCACACAATTTCAAGGGCACGCACATGTCGCGCTTTGTTGAAATTCTCAACAGCCACGAGCGTGAAATCTCGGTCGAGAATTTTCCGGTCATGCTGCGCGACATGGTGCTCAAACTCGAAGCCGAAACTGGCCACATCGAGATGAACTTCCCCTTTTTCATCAACAAAACCGCGCCGGTCTCCGGCGTTCAAAGTCTGATGGATTACGACGTCACCTTCATCGGCGACATCTGCCATGGTGAAATCAGCACCTCGGTCAAGGTCGTCATCCCGGTGACCAGCTTGTGCCCCTGCTCGAAAAAGATCTCCGAGCGCGGCGCCCACAATCAGCGCTCACACGTCACGGTGACTGCCCGCACCAATGATTTCGTCTGGATTGAAGAATTGGTTCAACTGGTCGAAAGCGAAGCCTCCTGCGAACTCTACGGCCTGCTCAAGCGCCCGGACGAGAAATACGTCACCGAACGCGCCTACGACAACCCAAAATTTGTCGAAGACATGGTGCGCGACGTTGCCGCCCGCCTGACCGCCGAAAAGCGTATTGACGCCTATGTGGTCGAATCGGAAAACTTTGAATCGATCCACAATCACTCGGCCTACGCGCTGATCGAAAAGGATAAGACCCAGAACTGAGCAAGTGGCCCAACCGGGCAAGTTGGCTGCTGCAGCAACTCACCGGATGGCGCGTATTGCGATGCGTGACAGCCAACTCGCCCTTCCTCAAGATGACGGCCGTGTCTTTTACGATATGGCCACATCAGACAACCCTTGCTTTGGCTGCGGCTTGTGTTGCCGCCATTACCGCGTTTCCTTCTATTTTGGCGAACTGGACTCGCAGCCCGGCGGCTACGTGCCGGCCGCCTTAACCGCTGCCGTCACGCCTTTCCTGGCCTGTATGAAGGGAACAGAAAGTGGGCACGCCCGCTGCATTGCCCAGCAGGATGATGGCCGCTGCAGCATCTACAGCCAGCGGCCCAGTGCCTGTCGCGAATTCCCGGCCTATTTGCCCGATGGCCAGCGCAACCCGGAATGTCTGCGCCTGCAGAACTTGTACGGTCTACTGTAAAAACAATCGGCATAGGGGGCAGCCATTATAGCTGCGCCCCTGCCACACCACCCGGCATGCGGGTCCGCACCGGGCGGTTCGAGAAGTTGAGGTTATGAGAGCCGGGGCACCCTGAGTCGATCAAAGTGAGCAATGGTCAGTACCGTTTTCAGCAATCGGGCGGTTTCGGAAATATCCCGTCCATCCACGCCAGCCGCACCTTTGTTGGCCTTCACCCGCTTCCATGCTTGTTGCAGGTTCTCTCTCGCCAGCGCCGACATCAGTAGCGCTGACCCTGTGTTTCCTGTTTCATGTCGCGGGCGTGTCGCTTCGTCGCTGGTGCTTGCGCGAGCGGCTTCACCGCACACTACGGGCACCCGCCCCGATTTCTCGGGCATCTGACGCAGGGCTTCACGCATCGACATGGCGTAAAACACGCCTTCTCGTTTGGCCCTTCGCTCCAGACTGGCAGCTACTATGGCCGCTGCTGACTCCTCGCTCCGGTTTCGGCCGTCGCCCTTTCAGGCGTGAGGCGAGGTCTCCCCAGGTAAGAACGCACTCCTTCTCTGCACAACCGCCGGATCTACGCCACTTCGCCTTGATCACGAGAGCTTCGCGGTCACTTGCCCGCTCACCCTGCTCGGCAGCGCCTTCTATCCGGTTCTTGTTCATCGGCTCGCAGTTTATGTTCCACGCCGCCCACGGAATCCTTTGCAAAGGATTCCGGCTGCGGCAGCGCAACGCATGCGTTGCGAAACCCTGCCTCGCCCTCCCCACACTCGGTCGCCCTCATGCAGTTGCGCTTCACTTCGTTCGTCGTGATCAACTTACGGCGGGACTTACACCCGCAAGAGTGCGCCCATGCTGGGCGCACCATAAAAAAACGGGGCGCCGTAGCGCCCCGTTGTATTCAACCAGAAAATCAGGCCGCCGTTTTTTTGGCGGGCAGCTTTTCCTTGATGCGAGCCGACTTGCCGGAACGATCGCGCAGGTAGTACAGCTTGGCACGACGAACGTCACCACGACGCTTGAGTTCGATCGAGGCCACCAGCGGCGAATACGTCTGGAAAGTACGCTCGACGCCTTCACCAGACGAAATTTTGCGAACGATGAAGGAGGAGTTCAGACCGCGGTTACGCTTGGCGATGACCACGCCTTCGTAAGCCTGCAGACGCTCGCGATTACCTTCCTTGACCTTCACTTGCACGACGACGGTGTCGCCCGGTGCGAATTCAGGAATGGTCTTGCCCAGGCGGGCTATTTCTTCTTGTTCCAGCTGTTGAATCAGGTTCATGTGAGATCCTTCTTGTAAAACAACATTACTCACCGCATTGCTCCTCTCCGACGATTTCCGTGAGGAGTTGCGTTTCTTCCGCGGTCAACCTGCGGTGCGCCAGCAAATCCGGGCGACGCTTCCGGGTCCGTGCCAGCGACGCTTTTAGTCGCCAACGACGAATCTTTTTGTGGTCACCGGACAGCAAGACAGCCGGCACCCCATGTCCTTCATACATCTCGGGCCGCGTATAGTGCGGGCAATCCAGCAGGCCCGACACAAACGAATCTTCCACCGCTGATGCGGCATCGCCCAGCACCCCCGGCAACTGGCGGACAATGGCGTCGATCAACACCATCGCCGGCAACTCGCCACCGGACAGCACAAAATCCCCGATCGACACTTCTTCATCAACGCAGCGCTCGATCAAACGCTCGTCAATTCCTTCATAACGGCCACAGAGCAGGATTAAGCCCGCCTCGCCGGTCGCCAGTTGCATCACCCGCTGATGGGTCAACGGTGCGCCTTGCGGCGACAGGTAAATCACCCGACTACTAACCAAGCCAGCGGCGTGCTGCGCCACTTTTGCTGCAGCAATTGCCTTTTCCAGCGGCCCGGGCTGCATCAGCATGCCGGGACCACCACCAAAGGGCCGATCATCGACTCGGCGCCAGGAATTCTCAGCAAAGTCACGTGGATTCCAGGCCTGCCAGCACCAGCGCTGCTCTTCCAGCGCCCGACGGGTAATGCCACTGTCAGTCACGGCAGCAAAAATCTCGGGGAACAAGGTGATGCAATCAAAGCGCATCAACAACCGCCCACCAAAAAATTACCAATCCAGGCCCCAGGCGACCAAAATCTGCCCACCCGTCTTGTCGACCGTCAGCACCACCTCATCAACGAATGGCAGCAAGCGCTCGTTTTCCGCCGCATCAACCACACGTAGCACCGCATTGGCCCCGGTTTCCAGCAGACCGGCTACTCGCCCCAGGCATTCGCCCTCACGATTAACGACTGCCAGACCGAGCAGATCGGCCCAATAAAATTCGTCCTCACCAGTCGCCGGCAACAGATTGCGAGGCACACCGACCAGCAAGCCTTTCATCGCTTCAGCCGCTGTACGATCAACCACCCCTTCAAGCGCCACCACCAGACCACTGGCGTGCGCCTTCAGGCCAACCAGGCCAATCTCACGCCAACGATCCTCCTGACCCACCCACCAGACCGGCATACCGGACCAGCCAAGGGGGTCATCACCAAAGGCATGCAACCTGATCCAGCCACGGATACCATAAGGGTCCGCCAAGCGGCCCAGAACAACGATTTCCTGACTGGACAAAGGGAGCGCGCGCCTTAGGCGACTTGCTGCTTGGCGTACTGCTTGACCAGACGGGCAGCGGTCGGCGACATTTGTGCACCATTTTCCTGCCAGTAGGTCAGACGGTCCATCGCCACGCGCAGACCTTCAGCTGCACCGGAAGCGACCGGGTTGTAAAAACCGATGCGCTCAACAAAACGACCGTCGCGACGATTACGGGAATCGGTCACCACCAGGTTGTAGAACGGGCGCTTCTTGGCGCCACCACGGGCAAGACGGATAACAACCATGAGAATACTTTCGTAAGCTGGGAAAAAGACGCAAGATTATATCTTCTAATCGATAAAAATCAAGCCACTTAGACTACCCACAAAAGCGCCCCGCCGACCAAACACCTCACCACCCGGCTTTTGGACGTAATTTTCACGCCAGTCCGTTTTTTTTGCTATTCTCGCCAGCGTATGACAACCGACCTTGATTTTTCAGCAACCGCCGCCCCCGAAGCCAACATCAAGCGCATTCTTGAATGGCTGGCCATGGCTCACGGCCGTAACGGCAGCGACGATATCGAGGAGGTGCTCAAGCACATCATCGTGCTGCGGCAGACCCCCATTCCTTGTGGTCAACGGATCAAATTACTGGATCTGATTTATGCCCACGTCGAACGGGTCGTCAAAGCCGAACTCCCCAGGCTCAACAAGGTCTCCCTGCCCATATCGCGCAAATTGCGCCTTAAAGTGCGTCAATTACTCGATTTGCTGGAGCGACTAACGCAAGATTATTTCAATAGCCTGGCCGCAATTTTCGATCCACAAACCAGCGAAGCTGGCAGCCTAGCGCAGGTCTCCCTACGCCGCGCCATGCTGTCGATCATCTGGCAAATTCGTATTTTTCACTTGGTGGCCTCGCCTGTCCGGCCCATGCTCTGGCAGCAGCTACACGCCACTTATCGCAATGCACGTCGCTTCGGCATTGCCGACTTACCTGGACCACGCGACACGCCCAGCATCCAACGCCTTTATAGCGATGGACTACTGGCTGCCATCGCTCAGCCAGCCTCGTTTTGCGCCGAAGAATTGAGCTTCATCAGCGATTACATTGAATATTGCACACCCGATGTGCCTTTTTCTGAAGCACCAATTAGCCCGACGGAAAGCACCTTCTGGATCGACCAAGACCGTGACTTTCCTGCCCATGCGCTGGTGCGGCGCGGCCCCAGCGGGGAGTGCCGACCGCTCTACTTCAATTGCGCCGACGTTGCCACCCAGGCCTTGCAACACCTTGGTCAATTGCAGCGCGGCACGTCGGCTGCCAGCCTGCATCTGCCAGTTTTTGCCGAAAGCCACACCGGACAAGGCATCCTTCGCCGCTTGGCGCGCTTATGGGGCGAACCGGCCAAGCGCAAATTCTCCCGTCGCCACCAGTCGTATCGTGCCCACCTTTGCGTCGGCCTGGACACCCTCTGGCACCTGCTCAAGGCGCCGAATGCCGAAGCCGATGCCAGCGAGTGGATGGTCACCAACGAAAGCCCGGATGGCTACGCCTTGATGCATATGTCCGGCAACACCCGCGAATTGCGCGTCGGCGACATCGTCGCCCTGAAGCCCATGGACAAGGTAGCCAGCACTGAAAGCGGCTGGCATGTCTGCATCATCCGTTGGGCCATCTCAGAAAACCCGGAACATGTTGAAATTGGCCTGCAACAAATTGCCTCCCGCGCCATCTCGGCTCATATTGCACAGCCTTACGAGTTGCAAAACAGCAATCAGGTAATGGCGCTCATCCTGCCCGAAACGCCCCCGTTGCGAACATCCCAGTCGCTGGTCGTACACTCCGGACTCCTCAAGGAGCACACCCGGCGCATCATCGTGCTGGTCGAGCAGGACAACCTGGAAATCCGTGAGGTGCAGGCAACTCGCATGGATGAACAAACCAGTGCCATCGAGATTTTCTCGCTCGAACCAGACGAACTGATCTAGCCTGATCCAGCGGCCGGGGCGAGACGTATAATCTCGCCCCATGCAAGACATTCTCGTTCTCTACTACAGCCACCGAGGTTCAGTGCGCCAATTGGCCGAACACCTCGCCCGCGGCATTGATTCCATCCCCGGCACGCAGGCACGTCTGCGGACTGTCCCGCGGGTATCAACCATCTGCGAAGCCAGCGCCCCGGACATTCCGGACAGCGGCGCCCCATATGTCGAAGCCTGTGATCTGGAAGAATGCAGCGCCATCGCCCTGGGGAGCCCGGTCCGTTTTGGCAATATGGCCGCCCCAATGAAGTATTTTTGGGATAGCACCATTGCCGCCTGGCAGAACGGTACGCTCGCTGGCAAACCGGCCTGCGTCTTCACCTCCAGCAGCAGTCAGCATGGCGGCAATGAAGCAACGCTGCTCAGCATGATGCTACCCCTGCTGCACCATGGCATGCTGCTGCTGGGCCTCCCCTTTACCGAACCGGCCCTGGCAAGCACCCGCGATGGCGGCACCCCCTATGGAGCCAGCCATGTAGCCGGCCCGGATGGCAACCCCGGCCTGACCGACCACGAACGCCAATTAGCCTTTGCCCAGGGACAACGCCTGGCAAATATCGCCCTGAAACTGAGTCGACCGTGCGCCTGAGCCCTCAACACTATCAATGGGCGACCAGCGCCAGCCTGATTGCCCTCACCTTCCTCTGCCTGGCCTGGGAGGGCTGGCTGGCCCCCTTGCGACCCGAAGGCTCGTGGATGACTCTGAAAGCGGTTGTCTTGCTGCTACCGCTGTTCGGCATCCTGCGCGGCAAGCGCTACACCTACAAATGGCTATCCTTGCTGATCCAGTTTTACCTGCTGGAAGGCCTGACTCGCGCCACCAGCGACCAGGGCTTATCACAGTGGCTGGCGGCAGCGGAAACGGCACTGGCAATCCTGGTCTTTGTTCTGACTATCCTCTTCTTGCGGTCAACGCGCTCAACAGGCGAAAAAAAGACCGCCTGACGGTCGGCGGCCTTTGTTGTCGACGCGCACAATCAGTGATTACACATCACCCTGCGCCTTGACCCGGTCGAGAGTTGAATAAAGCTTGTTCAGCGCATTGACGTATGAACGTGCCGAGGCAATGACGATATCGGTGTCCGCCCCACTCCCATTGACGATGCGGCCAGCTTTGGCCAATCGGGTCGTCACTTCGCCCTGGGCATCGGTTCCGGTCGTAATCGCATTGACCGAGTAAAGCAACAACTCGGCGCCGCTGGCCACCATCAGCTCGATGGCCTTAAAGGTCGCATCAACCGGCCCGCCACCACTGGCCTCCGCCTTGTGCTCAACCCCACCGATATTGAGAATCACCGCAGCAAGCGGCATCTCGCCAGTCTCCGACGTCACCCGCGAATAGACCAGCTTGTAGTGCTCTTGATCAGGCGTTACCACCTCTTCCGAAACCAGCGCATGCAAGTCTTCGTCAAAAATTTCGTGCTTCTTGTCGGCCAACGCCTTGAAACGGGCAAAAGCTGCATTCAGGACTTCATCGCTCTCCAGTTCAATACCCAATTCATGCAACCGGCTCTTGAAGGCATTACGCCCGGAGTGCTTGCCCAACACTAATTTGTTCTGCGTCCAACCCACATCCTGAGCACGCATGATCTCGTAAGTTTCGCGATGCTTCAAAACGCCATCCTGATGAATACCCGACTCATGAGCAAAGGCATTGGCCCCGACCACCGCCTTATTAGGCTGAACCGGGTAGCCGGTGATCTGCGACACCAGCTTCGAAGCCGAAACGATCTGCGTCGTATCGACACGCGTCTCGACCGGGAAAACATCAGCCCGCGTCCGAACCGCCATGACAATTTCCTCAAGCGCCGCGTTACCCGCCCGCTCACCCAGGCCGTTAATCGTACATTCCACTTGCCGCGCCCCGGCCAGCACAGCGGCCAGTGAATTAGCCACCGCCAGACCCAGATCATTGTGGCAATGCACCGACCACACCACCTTGTCCGCACCAGGCACTCGCTCAATCAACTGGCGCATGGTCTCGGCGTATTGCGACGGGATGTTGTAGCCGACGGTATCCGGCACATTGATCGTGGTTGCCCCCGCCCGAATGACCGCCTCGAAAATTCGGCACAGGAAATCGAGCTCGGAACGCCCGGCATCCTCAGCCGAAAATTCCACATCATCGGTATATTCACGTGCCCAACCAATCGCCTTGACCGCCTGATCAACCACCTGATCGGGCGTCATGCGCAGCTTCTTTTCCATATGGATCGGCGACGTGGCAATAAAGGTGTGAATACGCCCCGATTGCGCCGGACGGATCGCCTCGCCTGCGCGCCGGATATCGTTCTCGTTGGCACGCGCCAGCGAGCACACGGTCGACGTCTTGATCGCCTGAGAAATGGCTTGAATGGCCTCGAAATCACCGGGTGATGCGGCAGCAAAGCCCGCTTCAATCACATCGACCCGCATCTTTTCCAACTGCCGGGCCACCCGTATTTTTTCTTCCTTGGTCATCGAGGCGCCAGGGCTTTGCTCACCATCGCGCAAGGTCGTATCGAAAATTACCAGATGCTGCTTCATGAAAAACTCCAGAAACTCAACGCGTCCGCCGCTTGATGAGGCCATATGCGGCCAGCACATAACCCGACAGACCATACAGGACAAAGAAACCGAACAAGGCCATTTCCGGGCTCAGGGAGACCAGGGCAAAACCCAGCGCAATGGCCGCCACGGCAAAAAAAGGCACGCTCTTGCGCAGATTGACGTCCTTGAAACTGTAATAACGAATATTCGAAATCATCGTCAGGCCAGCCACCACCGTCAGAATACAGGCCAGCCAGCGGACATCACTCCCGGGAACCCCCGAGACGATCATTACCCAGACCAAACCGGCAACCAGGGCGGCGGCGGCCGGTGACGGCAAACCCTGAAAAAAGCGCTTATCCATGACTTCGAGCGTGGTATTGAAACGAGCCAGGCGCAAAGCCGCCCCAGCACAATAGATAAAGGCTGCAATCCAGCCCATCCGTCCCAGATCACGCAGGGCCCATTCATACATCACCAAAGCTGGCGCCGCACCAAAGCTCACCATATCGGACAAGGAGTCGTATTCGGCCCCGAAAGCCGACTGGGTGTTGGTCAGGCGAGCCACCCGACCATCCAGGCCATCAAGCACCATGGCGATGAAAATCGCCATGGCCGCCCGCTCAAAATCACCCTGCATGGCCTGCACAATGGCAAAGAAACCTGCAAATAAGGCCGCCGTGGTAAACAAGTTGGGGAGCACATAAATGCCACGCCGCTTGACCTCGGGGTTGAACAGGGACTTACGGGGTTTGAGTTCGGTCATAGGCAAAGACAATCTTCCGTAACCGCGCAAGGATACACCCCACGCTGTCGATCAAGCGCAAACAATTTGGGCGGTGCAGTCTCCCACACCGCCCAAAAGCGAAAACAAGAGGCCCCCAGGGAGCCACCTTGTCGAACCCGCAAAGAATCAATCAGTTCTTGGACTGGTCAACGAGTTTATTCTTCTTGATCCACGGCATCATGTCGCGCAACGCACCGCCGACCGTTTCGATCGGATGCACGGCGTTCAGGCGACGACGGGCCGTCATCGAAGGATAGTTGGTACGACCTTCGAGGATGAACATCTTGGCGTATTCGCCGGTCTGGATGCGCTTGAGGGCATTGCGCATGGCTTCGCGCGACTGTTCGTTGATGACTTCCGGGCCAGTCACGTACTCGCCGTACTCGGCGTTGTTCGAGATCGAATAGTTCATGTTGGCGATGCCGCCTTCGTACATCAGATCGACGATCAACTTCAACTCGTGGAGGCACTCGAAGTAAGCCATTTCCGGAGCATAACCGGCTTCGGTCAGGGTTTCGAAGCCCATCTTGACCAGTTCAACAGCACCGCCACAGAGAACAGCCTGTTCACCGAACAGATCGGTTTCGGTTTCTTCGCGGAAGTTGGTTTCGATCACGCCACCCTTGGTGCCGCCGTTGGCAGCCGCGTAGGACAGAGCGATGTCCTTGGCCTTACCGGACTGGTCCTGGTAGATGGCGATCAGGGACGGCACGCCGCCGCCCTTCAGGTACTCGGAACGCACGGTGTGGCCCGGGCCCTTCGGCGCGACCATGATCACGTCGAGATCGGCACGCGGCACGACCTGGTTGTAATGCACGTTGAAGCCGTGGGCGAAAGCCAGGGTTGCACCCTGCTTGATGTTCGGCTCGACGTCGTTCTTGTAAACCTCGGGAATGTTTTCGTCCGGCAGCAGGATCATGACCAGATCGGCAGCAGCAACAGCATCCTTGACTTCTGCAACCTTCAGGCCGGCACCTTCGGCCTTGGCCCAGGAGGCTCCGCTCTTGCGCAGACCAACAGTCACATTGACGCCGGAATCGCGCAGGTTCTGGGCGTGGGCGTGACCTTGCGAGCCATAACCGACGATGGTGACGTTCTTGCCCTTGATGAGGGAGAGATCAGCGTCCTTGTCGTAATAAACTTTCATGAATTCCTCTTGATAAACAGATAGTTAAACTTTAAGAATACGATCGCCACGACCAATGCCACAGACACCGGTACGGACGGTTTCGAGAATGAGACCGGCATCCAGGCCGGCAATGAAGGAGTCGAGCTTTGAACTGGCCCCGGTCAACTCGATCACATAGGTCGATTCCGTCACATCGATGATGCGGCCACGGAAGATATCGGCCATCCGCTTCATCTCTTCGCGATCCTTGCCCGTGGCGCGAACCTTGATCAACATCAGTTCGCGCTCGACATGAGCCGCTTCGGAGAGATCAACCACCTTGACCACATCAACCAGCTTGTTCAGCTGTTTATTGATTTGCTCAAGCACCTCGTCGGAGCCCCAGGTCAGGATGGTCATCCGCGACAGCGACGGATCTTCCGTTGGCGCCACGGTCAGAGATTCGATATTGTAACCACGGGCCGAAAACAGGCCGGCCACACGAGACAAAGCACCTGCCTCGTTTTCAATCAGGATGGAAATAATATGACGCATTTTTCTATTCCTCCCTCGCTCACAAATCTTCAGCAAGGATCATTTCGGTCAGGCCTTTACCGGCCGCAACCATCGGGAACACATTCGCACCCGGATCGATGATGAAATCCATGAAGACCAAGTCGTCCTTGTGTTCGGTAAAGGCCTTGCGCAACGCCGGTTCGACGTCTTCCGGCTTTTCGATACGCATGCCGACGTGACCATAGGCCTCGGCCAGCTTGACGAAATCGGGCAATGAGGTGACGTAGGATTGCGAATAGCGCTTCGAGTAAAACATCTCCTGCCACTGACGGACCATACCGAGCATGCCGTTGTTCAGGTTGATGATCTTGACCGGAAGGCCATACTGCTTGCAGGTTGACATTTCCTGGATGCACATCTGGATCGAACCTTCGCCGGTCACACAGGCGACCTGCGCATTCGGGTTAGCCATCAGTACGCCCATACCATAAGGCAGGCCAACACCCATCGTACCCAGGCCCCCTGAGTTAATCCAACGACGCGGCTTGTCGAACTTGTAGTACTGCGCGGCAAACATTTGGTGTTGGCCGACATCGGAAGTGATGAAGGCGTCACCACCGGTCACTTCGTAGAGTTTCTCGACAACATACTGCGGCATGATGTGATTCGACTGACGATAGGCTAGCGAATTCCGGCCACGCCACGCGTCGATCTGTTTCCACCAGTCGGAAACTTCCGGGTCCGCCTTAAAGCCACCGTCAAGCAGCTTGAGCATTTCGTCAAGTACATCCGCCACGTTGCCGACAATCGGCACGTCGACCTTCACCCGTTTGGAAATCGACGACGGGTCGATGTCAATATGGATGACACGACGCTTCTCTCCACTGAAATGCTCTGGATTGCCAATCACGCGGTCGTCAAAACGTGCACCGACCGCCAGAATCACATCAGCGTAGTGCATCGCGTTGTTGGCTTCGAAAGTACCGTGCATGCCGAGCATGCCAACGAACTGACGATCAGTAGCCGGGTAGCCACCCAGTCCCATCAGCGTATTGGTCACCGGAAAATCGAGCTTGCGCGCCAACTGCGTCAGTTTGTCGGCCGCATCGGAAAGAATCACGCCACCACCGGTGTAGATAATTGGACGCTTGGCTTCCTGCAAGACCTGCACAGCCTTCTTAATTTGACCGAGATGCCCCTTGACTACCGGGTTGTATGAACGCATCTGGATGGTCTTCGGATAATCAAAGTCACACATCTGCGCCGTGATGTCCTTCGGGATATCGACGACGACAGGACCGGGACGCCCGGTCGCGGCAATGTGGAAGGCCTTTTTGATGGTAATCGCCAAGTCCTTGACATCCTTGACCAGGAAATTGTGCTTGACGCAGGGGCGCGTGATACCAACTGTATCGCACTCCTGGAAAGCATCCTGGCCGATGTACTGGGTCGGCACCTGGCCGCACAGGACGACCATCGGAATCGAGTCCATGTAGGCAGTGGCAATCCCGGTGACGGTATTGGTCACCCCCGGACCAGAAGTTACCAGCGCAACACCCACCTTTTGCGAAGAGCGCGAGTAAGCATCAGCTGCATGCACCGCAGCCTGCTCATGGCGAACCAGGACATGCTTGACCTCGTCCTGCTTGAAAAGCGCATCGTAAATGTGCAAAACGGAACCACCCGGGTAACCGAATACACAATCGACCTTTTCTTCCTGCAGGCACCTGATTACAATTTCCGCACCGCTGATCATCATTCTTGAGCCTAAAAAGCTGTTGCCTAAAAAGGGCGTAACATTAATCGACAGCCCCCTTTTTGGTCAAGGTTTCCACGCTTACCCCCTCAAAAATCAAGGGCTTTACGGACTAAACACCCTGGCAACCGAACATCAACTTTCCTGTTTTCTTGAAAGCGTCGAGCGACGGGCCTATAAGCAAGCGCTGTACGCCATTCATGATGAACATGGCGCACTCGACATCGTTCAGGACGCCATGATGAAACTGGCGGAAAAATATGGTGATCGTCCCGAAGACGAATTTCCCATGCTATTCCAGCGCATCCTGCAAAACACCATCCGCGACTATTTCCGACGCAGCAAGGTACGTTCGATGTGGACCACGCTGCTTTCAGCCTTCTCATCGCCTGACGATGAGGATATGGATCCGCTAGAAATACTGCAAAGCACGCAAAGCCATGATCTGTCGCAGACCCCTGAAGCCGAGTTGCTGCGTACCCAAACCCTGAACGCCATCGAGAACGAAATAAAAAAGTTGCCGCCACGTCAACGCGAAGCATTCATCATGCGTTACTGGGAAGATCTCGATGTTGCAGAAACCGCTAGCGCCATGGGCTGTTCAGAAGGCAGTGTCAAAACCCACTGCTCACGCGCAACTCACACCCTGGCCGCCGCACTCTCGGCAAAAGGAATCAAATTATGAACGAAGATCGTGAAGCCTACCGGATTCGCCAAGTCTTGAATTTTGGCCTGCAAGACATTCCACACGCCTCGGCGCGTCGTCTGGAAGCTGCGCGCCACCTTGCAATCAGCCGCAAAAAATGCTCAGAACCACAATTGCAGTTAGCCGGAAATAGCGGAGGGATTTCGCTCTCTACGAGTGCTCACTGGAGCAATCTGCCTAATATCGCCCGTCAGGCATTGGCTATTCTCGCCCTGCTGACTGGCATCTGGCTCTCTTTTTACTGGCACAGTGTCCAGTACGTCACCGCCCTGGAAGAAGTCGACAGCGCCCTGCTGTCCGACGATCTTCCGCCTGAAGCCTTCCTCGACAGCGAATTTCTCGAATGGTTAACAGACGACTCGTCGGAGGATTAATCCTCGGACTGGCGACCAGCTTTCTGGCGAGCGCCCAAACAACACCGCCTACTTCAGCGGTCATTGGCACGCCCCCGCAACCGGACTGGCCCACCCTGTCGGTAGCACAAAAGAAAATTTTGACCCCCTTAGCCAGCGACTGGGCAAGCATGGATAACCTACAGCGCAAACAGTGGCTAGGTATTGCCGAACGCTATCCCAAAATGTCGGACGACGAACAGCGGCGCCTGACCAAGCGCATGAGCGACTGGGCACAACTCAGCGCCGCCGAGCGCGCCAAGGCCCGCGACCGCTATCGCGACTTCAGCCAGTTACCAGCCGAGCAAAAACAGCTGGTCAAGAAAAAATGGTCGGCCTATCAAGAACTGCCCGAAGAAAAAAAGATTAACGTGCGCGAAAATCACAAATCGGCCATTCTGCTCGCCCCACCTCCCGAGCCTGAAGAAAATACTACCGCCTTGCCCCCCGAAGAAAACACTGGCACCCCAAGCCCCCAGTAACAACCCCAACCGGACTACTGCATGCTAAACAACCCAGCCAGCATTGGCCGCCGACTGGCCAGCATGCTGTATGAAAGCCTGACCATTTTTGCCGTCTTGCTAGTCGGCTTTCTGTTTCCCCAAATCGTTCTCTCCGGGTTTGGCATGGCCCTCACTGGACACGCCCTGTGGATCCACCTGTTCTTGCTACTGATGGGTTATTTCACTTGGTTCTGGTTACATGGCGGCCAGACCCTGCCGATGAAAACCTGGAAACTGCGCGTCCTTGACGCTTCGGGTCGGCCTATGCGCCCGCTGCAAGCAGTTCTCCGCTACTGTGCCGCCTGGCCAAGCCTGCTACTCTTCGGCGCTGGTCTGTGGTGGGCTTTTTTCGATCGTGATCGGCTTTTCCTGCATGACCGCATTGCCGGCTCCACCATCATTCAGGATTTAACGCCGCTCAACCCACCACATCAAACCGACGGCACCGAGGAAAAATAATCCGGAGGGCGCAAGGGCACTGGCCAGTGGCGGCCAAGCATTGATCACACCCAGGTTGGAAAACAAACCATTCAGGGCGTAGAAGACAATGCCCAGCATCACACCAGCAAAAATGCGCAGACTAACGCCGCCCACCCGGTCATGCGAATAACCAAAAGGCAAGGCCAAGGCTACCATCACCAAAATGGACAGTGGGTAGATAACTTTTTTCCAAATCGCGATTTCGTAACGATCTGTTTTTTGCCGGTTATCCGCCAAATGCCGGGTAAAACTCAGCAGGCTAAACAAGGACATCCGCTCAGGCGCCACCATCAAAACCGCCAGCAAATCGGGGTTGACCGCGGACTGCCACAACTCACCCTCACTTTTCCTGATGGCGGTGCGCTCACCGTCGAGTGTCGTAGTTACCACCTCGTCCAGATGCCAGACCCCCGGGGGCTCAAATCGGGCGCGCTTTGCATCCATGACCGAGGACAATTGATTGTCGTCTGAAAAATGATAGACCCGCACGCCTTCCAAGCGGGCATCGGGCATTGCCTTGCGGATATTGATGAAATTGCGACCGTCCTTGATCCACAAACCACTCACCAAGCCCTGCTGCACAATAGCCTTGCTCAGTGCTTGGGCGCGAATCTCCTGCGCCCAGCGTTCAGTCATCGGCACAACCGTCTCACCAAGCAAGAAGGTGAGCACCGCCAGCAAACCGGCGACCCGGAACAAAATCAACAACAAATCGCGAGTCGCCATGCCCGAAGCCCGCAAAACCGTGATTTCGGAATGCCGTGCCAGATTGGACAAAGCGAACAAGGCGCCAATCAAGGTCGCGATCGGGATCAATTCGTAAATAAGGCTGGGCAAGCCAAGGGCAACAAAAGCTGCTGCCCGCAGCAAATCGTAGGATTCACGACCGACGCTACGCAACTCGTCGAGAAAATTGAAAAAAGCAAACAGCACCAGAAAAGCCAGCAGCACCAGAAGAACCGCTGCCAGAACCTCGCGCATCAGATAGCGCTGACAGAGTTTCACGAGGGCACCCTCGTCGCCACATTCTGACGCCGCCACCACGGTCGCCACAAGGTTGTGCGACGATAAAACAGCGCCAGCGCCGGCAACGACATCAGACCGTGTGTCGCCAGCAAACCGACGACAAAAGACAACTTACCCTGCGCGACCCACGATTGACTGATCGACATCAGATTGTTGTAAATTGCAAAAACAAGGATGGCCAGCAACAAATTGGCCGATCGGCCCGCGCGAGGATTCACATAAGCCAGGGGAATCGCCAACAAAGCCAGGACCAGGGACGAAATTGGCAAACCGAGCCGCCACAGCAACTCGGCTCGTGACTCAGCGTCTGGCATCTTGATCAATTCATTGATGGGCTGGCGCTTGGCCACCCGCTCAGCGGGGGCAGGCGTCCCATCTTCGGTGCGCAATAGATAACGCTCGAAGTCCATGATTCTAAAAGCCGGCGACCCGGCCTCAACTTCGTAACGCCGCCCCTGTTCAAGAACGATGAAGCGGTCGCCGTTATCAGCCACGTGTTGGTGTGCTTTGTCCGACATCACCACCCCGACGCGACCATCCTGAACCGAGGCGACAAAAACATTGCCGACTGCACTGGCATCCTCGGCCAGTTGCTCGACGAAAAAGACCCGCTGGCCGTTCTTGACCTCACGAAACGCCCCTGGTGACACATGCGACAACTCCGAGCGCAAGGCCAGGCGCTGGCGATAATCCGCCGAACTCTGATTAGCCCAGGGCGCCAAAAAACCCGCCACGACCGCAATCGCGAGAAGAATTGGCAAGGAGAAGCGTATGACAGGCCTTATCCAGGCCTGTAGTGGCTGGCCACTGGATAGCCAAACCACCATTTCAGAGTCACGATAAACCCGCGAAATACTCAGCAGTACCGCCACGAACAAGGTCAGCGACAATAGCACCGGCATAAAATTGAGCGCGGCATAACCCAGCAGTGCCGCCACCCCTTCAGGCGCGATGCGACCACCAACGGCCTCCTTGAGCAATCGGATCAAATTGATTGACGTCAGGATGGCCAGCAAGGCGACGCTGATGCCAGCCGCTGCCTGAGCGAATTCGCGCCGGGCGGCGCGCTCGAATATCATGCTTTGACGAAACCGAAAAAATACGGGGATAATCCCCGGGAAATTGACATTTCCTTGACTAGGAGCAGCTTGTGGAATTTAGCATAAAAAGCGGCAGTCCGGAGAAGCAGCGCAGCGCCTGTGTCGTTGTTGGCGTCTTTGAAGCACGCAAACTCACCTTGCCAGCCGAGTTGCTAGACAACGCTGCCAACGGCTATCTATCTGACCTGCTGCGCCGCGGCGACATGGAAGGTAAGGCCGGCAGCACGCTGTTGCTGCATAACGTGCCCGGCACGCTGTGCGACCGCATTCTGCTGGTCGGTCTGGGCAAGGAAAAGGAATTCCGCGACCAGGAATTCAGCAACGCGGTGCGAACCGCAGTCGCCACGCTGAATGAAACCGGCGCCTTTGACGCTACCTTGTTCCTGACCGAACTGGCTATTAGAAAACGAGATGTCGCATGGCGTGTTCGCGAAACCGTGCGCATGGCCATCGACACCACTTACCGCTTCGATGACTTCAAGAGCAAAAAAGAAACGGTCCGCCGGCCGCTGCGCAAGCTCACCTTGGTCGTCGAGCGGCGCAATGAACTGGCCGAAGCCGAAGAGGCCCTGTTGCAAGGCCTGGCCATTGCCGAGGGAGTTGCCTTTGCCCGCAACCTGGGCAACATGCCGCCCAATATCTGTCACCCCACCTACCTGGCTGAACAAGCGCAAGCCTTGGCCAGCGAATTCAACCTGGGCTGTGAGATTCTCGAGCGTGAGGCGATGGCCGAACTGGGCATGAACGCCCTGCTCTCGGTAGCACGCGGGGCCCATCAACCACCCAAGCTGATCGTCCTTCATTACCGCGGCAGCCGCAGCAGTGAAAAACCCACCGTCCTGGTCGGCAAGGGCGTCACCTTCGACACCGGCGGCATCTCGCTCAAACCCGCGGCTGACATGGACGAAATGAAATACGACATGTGCGGGGCCGCAGGCGTCCTGGGCACGCTCAAGGCCGTGGCCCGCCTGGCCCTGCCGATCAACCTGACCGTCATCGTTCCCGCCACCGAAAACATGCCGGGCGGCAATGCCTCGCGTCCGGGTGACATTGTGACCTCGATGTCTGGCCAGACCATCGAAATCCTCAACACCGATGCCGAAGGCCGGCTGATCCTATGTGATGCACTGACCTACGCCGAACGCTTCAACCCCGATGTGGTGATTGATGTCGCCACCCTGACCGGCGCGTGTGTCGTCGCCCTCGGCCATGTTGCCAGCGGCCTTTTTGCCAGCCGCGACAACCTAGCTCGCGATTTGCAAGAGGCGGGCGAAGACGCCCTCGACCGGGCCTGGCACCTGCCACTGTGGGATGACTATCAGGAATTGCTGAAAAGCCCGTTTGCTGACATGGGCAATATTGGCGGCCGCTGGGGTGGTGCCATTACGGCGGCCTGTTTCCTGTCGCGCTTCACCAAAAAATACGACTGGGCACACCTCGACATCGCCGGGACAGCCTGGAAATCTGGTGCGCAGAAAGGCGCCACCGGGCGACCGGTACCGCTGCTCGTTCATTACCTGCTGCAGCGATCCGGGAAAATCGATTGACCCAAGTTTTTTTCTATCACGGTGCGGCTGACAAACTGGCCGCCGCCTGCGCACTGATCAGCGGCGCCTACGCCAAAGGCAAGGCGCTGCAGATTTATGCGCCGGAAAAATCGCTGGCCGACAGCGTTGACCGTGCACTTTGGACTCAGGCACAACTCAGCTTCATCCCGCATTGCCGGGCCGACTCGCCACTCGCAACAGAAACGCCGATCGTCATTGCCGAGCACGCGGAGCAACTCAATCCGGGGGAACGCCTGCTCAACTTGAGCCTGGACATTCCGACCGCTTTTCAGCAATTCAACAGCCTGATCGAAGTGGTCGGTCAGGATGAGGCTGAACGAGATGCCGGCCGGGAACGCGTTCGACACTACCGGGCCGCCGGTTGCGACGTTCGCTTCTACGACCTCAGCCAGCGCTAGGACACCCCATGCCCAGCCCCATACTCGCCCGTGCCGACGCGCTGATGCACCGCCGGCGCGCCAGTCCGGGCGAGGGTGACGAACTCCCCTTGCTCACCGAAGCACTTCCTGAACAACTGCCCGACCTGCAACAAGCCATGGCGGAACCAGCCAAGGCCGACGAACACGACGACATTCCTGTCCTGCATGATGTGGAAAGCCCTCTGGATGCCGCCGCCGCCATTCCCGTCGCCAGCCACGCCACACCTGGCGGACTGCTGGCACAACTCAACGCCGCCCTCGACCGCGAACTACCCTCGCCAACCAAGGTGACAAATCAGGCCAGTCCTGCCGCAGCAAGCCGGCCAACACCACAACCTGCGCCCCCCACGCCAGCGCCCAGCCTTGCCCCAGTC